>Ga0105099_10000630_pt1 | contig 23512 bp, 17 predicted proteins | sample PPLLak3cmMay2015_2_FD_79138 | JGI IMG/M metagenome (GOLD analysis project Ga0105099, IMG submission 79138) | Freshwater sediment microbial communities from Prairie Pothole Lake near Jamestown, North Dakota, USA - PPLs Lake P8 Core (1) Depth... | ecosystem: Environmental > Aquatic > Freshwater >... | reverse complement strand
TAAGATGCCTAACTTTTCTGGGCTCCTTTATGTTCAGCGCCGGAATATGGTCGACGACTTCCGAACGTATGAGTTTTTCCTGCCAGAGAATGTTTACCGTAGCATCCTTGAAGGTCTCATACGCGTGTACTGTTTCAACAAAAATAATCTTGTCATCCAGATTCAGTTCATTGTCGATATACATGCTGATCAGGTTATCATTCATTTTTCTCCGCCTCAAGATATGTCCTTAGCTTTTTTCTGGCGCGATGGATCTTTACTTTGACGTTGGCCTCGCTGATCCCCGATATCTGAGCAACCTCACGATAGGACATTTCACTGCTCACAACCAGGGAAAGCAGGTCTCTTTCATCATCATCAAGCTTCCGCATGGCAGCCAGCACACGGCGATACTCTTCACGCACCATAAAATCGTGCTCTTCGCTGTCGACCGGATGGTCGTAATCCTCCAAAGCTGCCGGAGTCCGTTTTTTTCTGCGCAGCGAATCGAGTACGAGGTTCCTGCCGATGGTGTACAGTAACTGCGGTGCATGGTTTTCCGCCGTGTATTTTTCATATATACGAATAAAGCTCTCCTGCATGATGTCGCAGGACAATTGATAATCACCCGAGCGTCGAACGAGGTAAGCCAGAAATTTCCGCCGATGCTCGTTATAGAAATCTTTAAATGTGTTCACATGCTATATTAACGCAAAACCGGTTAAAAGGTTACATACGATTTACATGAGTTGATAGACTGAATCAGAGGCTGCTCCGGGGTCAGACCATAACAACTGCCTGACTATTCAGACTTAACATTCTGATAACAGGCTTATATTGAGCGGATTATTCCCTGAGCCAATACTCTGAAAATTTTTAACATTATCAGCGCATAATTGCAAGCTCCGGCGGGTCGAAGAAAGTATCAATATTTACATCGTATATTTTTTGCTCTATTGTAAACCTGACAGCTTGATAAAAATCCTGAAATTCTGCTGCTCACGAAAAAGCGGGCACGGAAATGACGTTTAAGAACGGTTAATGAAACAATATCAAATAAATATAAGAAAAAAGAATATTCCGGAATTCAGTTTTGATCCGGCTCTGCCCATAACGGCCAAAAAAGATGAGATAATCGAATCGATTTCAAAAAACCAGGTCGTCATAATTTCAGGCGAAACAGGTTCGGGCAAAACCACGCAGATACCAAAATTCTGTCTAGCGGCAGGAAGGGGAATATACGGTAAAATTGGCTGCACCCAGCCGAGAAGAATTGCGGCCATCACTGTCGCAGCCCGCATCGCCGAGGAACTCGGAGAAGAAACAGGGAAATCGGTCGGTTATAAAATCCGGTTTACGGATAAAACCCGTAAGGATGCCTTTATAAAGATAATGACCGACGGGATTCTCCTCGCCGAGGCTCACAGGGACCCATATCTGAATGAATATGACACCATAATAGTTGATGAAGCGCATGAAAGAAACCTTAACATTGATTTTATTCTCGGCCTGCTCAAGAATCTTTTAAGAAAAAGACGCAACCTCAAGGTTGTCATTACTTCGGCGACAATCGATACCGAAAAATTTTCAAAAGCTTTTGATAATGCTCCGGTAATTGAAGTTTCAGGCCGGACCTTTCCGGTTGAGACACATTACATGCCCGTTGATCCGGAGCTTGAGGAGAGCAGCGACAAGACTCACGTTGATCTTGCGGCTGAAGCGGTTGATAAGCTTCTGAGGGAAAGCCGTACCGGAGATATTTTAATCTTCATGCCGACAGAGCAGGACATACGTGAAACAACCGAAATCCTCGAAGGGCGAAAATACGTATCGGTTGAAATAATGCCGATATTCGCAAGGCTCCCCGCCTCTGAACAATCAAGGGTTTTTAAGCCCATTCAGGCAAGAAAAATAATCATAGCTACAAATATAGCCGAAACATCGATTACAATTCCAGGCATAAAATATGTGATAGATACCGGCCTTGCCCGCATATCCCATTACTCCTCAAGATCCCGTTCAACCGCCCTGCCTGTTGTGAAGATTTCAAGAAGCAGCGCGGACCAGAGGAAGGGAAGATGCGGAAGAGTCGAAAACGGGGTCTGCATACGCCTTTATCCTGAAGAAGATTACAAATCCAGGCCTCTCTATACGCTCCCCGAAATTCTGAGATCAAACCTTGCCGAGGTCATACTGAGAATGATCGCCCTGAATCTGGGCGATGTATCGGCTTTCCCTTTCATCGACGGTCCTCCGCCCAAAAGCATCAAAGACGGATATGAGATTCTGCTGGAACTGGGAGCCATAGAACGTGACGGCAGGAATGGGTCCGGATTTTCCCTGACTCAAAACGGTAAAATGATGGCTTCTCTTCCCGTAGATCCGAGGATTTCGAGAATGCTGATCGAAGCTCAGAAAAGGGGGTGCCTTGAAGAGATAGCGGTGATAGCCGCTGCTTTAAGCTGTCAGGACCCGAGAGAGAGGCCCACCGATAAAATTGACGAGGCCAACCGGGCGCACCGGTTATTTATGGATATACAATCCGATTTCATAACCCTTCTAAATATATGGAGCAGGTTCAATGAGGCATTAAAAGGCGTAAAAATAACAGCCGGCATCAAAAAATTCTGCAGAGCAAATTATCTTTCTTTCAGGCGAATGAAGGAATGGCGCGACATATACTCGCAGATTCAGGATATTTTATTAGAAAACGGCATGAAAAACCAAAAAACGGAGAACGAAGCAGCTGAAAGCGGAAAAGGTAAACCCGGCATTTACAGCCCTCTATATACCGCAGTTCATAAATCGGTCTTAAGTGGTTTTCTTTCCAATATCGCAGTAAAGAAAGAAAGGAATATGTTTTCGGCTACAAAGGAAAAATCGGTTCTGATCTTTCCCGGGTCAGGACTGTTCAAAAACCCCGGAACGTGGATTGTAGCGGCCGAAATGATAGAAACATCAAAACTCTTTGCAAGAACCGTTGCAAACATAGAAAGCTCATGGATTGAAGAGATAGGAAAAGAGAGATGCAGATATTCTTATCATGAACCGCACTGGGAACGGACACGCGGTGAAGTGGTTGCTCTTGAACAGGTCAGCCTTTACGGTCTTGTAATCGCATCGGGAAGGAGCGCATCATACGGAAAGGTAAATCCGAAGGAGGCATCCGATATTTTCATAAGGCGGGCGATAGTTGACGGAGATATCAGAATCCAGTTCCCGTTCATGGATCATAATAAAAATCTTAAAAGCGAGATAATAGACCTGGAAAACAGGGTCAGAAGAAGAGATATATTCGCGGGCGACGAAGTGATGTATGAGTTTTACAGGAAAAACCTCCCTGACATATATGACATTCGCACCTTTTCAAAATACATAAAGAGCAAAGGCAGCGACCGGTTTCTGCGCATGACACGGGAGGATTTCCTGCGTTATAATCCGGATGAAGAGGAAATAGCGCTGTATCCGGATAATCTTAAGCTGGGAGATAAACCTTTTCAATGTCTCTACAGCTTTGATCCCGGAAAACCCGAAGACGGCGTAACAGTTAAGATTCCGTCTGCATATTCAGGATCGGTTCCGCCCGAAACAACCGAATGGCTTGTGCCGGGACTTCTTAAAGAAAAGATAACGGCTCTTATAAAAGGACTTCCCAAGGAATTCAGAAAAAAACTGCTTCCCGTGCCACGGACGGTTGAAACCATCATGGCAAAAATGCCGCCGGGAAAAACATCACTTAAAACGGCGCTTTCTGGATTCATTTATGAAAATTTCGGAATAGATATTCCTGCAAGTGAATGGTCGGATGAAACACTGCCCGAGCACCTCAAAATGCGCATCCTGATTACCGGTTCAAACGGGGAGGAGCTTTGCTCGGGAAGGGATAAACTGATTCTGGCAAAAGACTTTTCTGCTAAGGCGGACAGCGCATTCCTCGAAAAAGCAAGAAAAAAGCATGAGATAAAGGGCATTACCGCATGGGACTTTGCCGATATCCCTGAAAGTGTAATAATAAAGATAAATGAAGAAGCAGGCCGGATATATTTTCAGGGACTTCAACAAGATGAAGGATGCGTCAATCTGAGAATTTTTGAATCGGAGAAAGAGGCGCTGAAATCACACGCCGAAGGAACCGTTGCGCTTTTTATGATAGTTTTTGAAAAGGAACTTAAACATGCTAAAAAGCATATATCTCTTTCCGGAGAACTCCATGAATATACCGGATTTTTAGGAGGCATAAAAAATTTTAACGGGGTCTTTTTCAAGAGCGTGATAAATGAGATTTTTGATGTAGTGATACGAACCAGGGAGAAATTCGATTCTCATGCCCTTCATGTGTTCAGCATTGTGTTTTCACGAGGGCAGGAAAAAATTAAAATTATTACCCCGGTTTTAAAGGCTTTTCATGAAACTATGACGAATCTGCAGGAGTTGAAAAAAAAGGCCTCCCGTAACAGGGCAGCCTATGCTCTCATGATCAGGCTTGAAAATGAAACCGCAAGACTGCTTCCCGTTAATTTCATGCAATTATATGAACCTGGCCGGCTTTTACATATCCCAAGATATCTTCAGGCCGTATCGGTAAGGGCTCAGAGGGGAATAACCGATCCCGAAAAGGAAAAAATAAGATCAGGGGAGCTTGAAATACATACCGACTCTCTGGAAAAACTTTTAAAAAACCTGACACCTATTGTTTCCGAAGAAAAGAAAAAAGCCATCGAAGAATATTTCTGGCTTATTGAAGAATACAAAGTCTCTCTTTTTGCGCAGGAACTGAAAACGCCTGTTCCGGTATCAGCAAAAAGACTCGACAAAAAGTTCAAAGAGATTGAAAGAATGGTATGATAACAGCCGTAGTCAGAAGTCAGGAGCCAGGAGTCAGAAGGAAAAAGAACGAATATAGAATATCGGACATCGAATATCGATTAACGCGTGAGGAGAGAAGCGTGAAGCGTAGATCGTGAATCGAACAACGAACCACGAACGACGATCAACGATCAACGAAGTACGAAATTCGAGGTATGATCTATGAACCAGAAACCATCTCTTATAGTCATATGCGGACCGACAGGCATAGGAAAAACTTCGGCAGGAATAGAAGCGGCTGAGACGTTCGGCGGTGAAATAATAAGCGCCGATTCAATGCAGATATACAAACGCATGGACATAGGCACAGCAAAGCCGACTCGCGAAGAAAGAGCGCGGATTTCCCATCATATGATCGACATCATCGAACCGGATGAAGAATTCAGCGCGGCGAAGTTTGCATTGACGGCTGGTGAAATAACAGAACGCATCAGGGAACGGGGCAGGATATCCTTTCTGGTGGGAGGAACCGGTTTATATATCAAGGCTCTCGTTCATGGATTGTTTCATCCGGGAATATCTCCTTCCGGAATAAGAAGCAGGCTCAAACATGAGGCTGAAACGGATGGCCCCGGAGCTTTATATAAACGCCTTTTAGAATCTGACCGTGAGGCGGCTGATAAGATCCATCCCAACGACACTTTCAGAATCATAAGGGCTCTGGAAGTTTATGAAACCACAGGCATGACGATTTCAGAGCATCATAAAAAGCACGCCTTCTCCGGAAACAGATTCAATGTGTTAAAGATAGGACTTACGACCGAAAGAGAGGATTTATATAAACGGATTGAAAAAAGAGTCGATTTGATGATAGAAGCCGGTTTTGCCGAAGAGGTTAAACGGCTCCTTGAGATGAATTATGCGGCCAGCCTTAAATCCATGCAATCAATAGGCTACCGCCACATGGTTGAATACGTGACAGGGCGGATCCCTCTTGATGAAATGGTAAGGACTTTAAAGCAGGATACGAGAAGATTTGCAAAACGGCAAATGACATGGTTTAATGCCGATCCTGAAATTGTCTGGTTAAAACCGGATCAGGTAAATGATATTAAAATGCTTGTCGGCAGTTTTCTCAAGGCAACAGGCAAATAATTTTTTTTTTAGCTTCGCGCTCTTTGTGTTTAATATATGATTATGAACCACCTCCAAATTAGTTGGTAACCATATAGGATTCGAGGGTTCATGGGTTCAAGGGTTCGAATGAAAAATCCGCTTGAACCCTTGAATCCTCGACCCCTTGAACCCTTTCCCCCAACAATTGGGAGAAGAGCCATTTTTTTAACTTTAAAGGAGATTGGGTATGGCAAATGAATTTATTATCCGGAATCTTTCGGATGTAGAGGAGATTGAAAAGGTTCCTCTTGCAGAACGGATCAGGGAGGAAAGCACATTCGAACTTATCGAAAAAGGCGCAGGCATTAATCCTGATGCGCTTGCCTTAAGTTTTTTAAAAGACGGGGCAAGCTATGAAACTCCGGTGCAGATCACATACAAACAGCTCATATGGAAAATTCGCCAGGCCGCCAACATGTTCCACGATCTGGGAGTCGGCCCTGCGGACGTTGTTACATATATCCTTCCCAATCTGCCCCAGACCCATTTTACGCTCTGGGGGGCGGAAGCCGCCGGAATTGCGAATCCTATCAATCCGATGCTGGAGGCCTCTGCAATCCGCGACATATGCAGAGCCGCAGGCACAAAGCTCCTCGTGACACTCGGGGATCTTCCCGGAACAGATATATGGAAAAAGACGGATTCGATACGAAAAGAGATCCCGTCGCTTAAAAACGTCCTCTGCGTACTCGGGAAAACGAACAAAGCCGAAGGAATATACGGATTTGAAGAAAAGATTGAGCAGTATCCCGGAGACCGCCTCACATTTGACCGCAAAATTCAGCCCAACGACATCGCCTCGCTCTACCATACAGGAGGAACAACGGGAAGACCCAAGCTTGCAAGAAGAAGCCATTATAATGAAGTTGTCCTTGCATGGGATATAATGGCCGGAAGCGGATTGAAACCGGGCGAAACCGTCATGGTCGGGCTTCCGCTCTTCCACTGCAACGGAACCTGTGTTACAGGGCTTATGCCGTTTTCTGTCGGAGGGCATGTTGTAATGCTTTCACCGGCAGGATATCGCGAACCCGGCATAATGAAAAATTTCTACAGGATAGTCGAAAAATTCAGGCCGGTATTTTTCTCATGCGTTCCGACAGTGCTCTCCGTGCTTCTCGATATTCCAGTCGGAAATGCCGATATATCATCCCTGAGATATGTCGTGTGCGGAGCCGCTCCTTTAAGCGTGGAGCTTTTTAACCGTTTCGAAGCCCACACGAAAATGAAGGTTCTCGAGGGTTACGGACTTACGGAATCGACATGCGCATCCGCAATTAATCCGAAGGACGGGGAAAGAAAAGTAGGAAGCATAGGAATAAGGCTTCCTTATCAGGAGATGAAAATATCCGTTCTGGACGAAAACGGGGAATATGTCCGTGAAGCAGGAACGGATGAAATAGGCGTTGTATGCATAAAGGGTCCCTGCATATTCAAGGGCTATGTTGAAGATACGCACAACAAGGGCATTTGGCTTAAAGACGGCTGGTTCAACACGGGTGATCTCGGCCGCAGGGATAAGGACGGCTTTTTCTGGCTTACAGGCAGGAAGAAGGATCTCATTATAAGAGGAGGCCACAACATAGATCCTGTAACAATAGAAGAACCGATATACAGAATGAAAGGAGTAAAAGTTGCAGCTGCGGTCGGGCGTCCTGATCCGCATGCCGGCGAGGTTCCGGTCGTTTATGTAGAGGTTTCGAAAGATGCCGGGATCAGCAGCAGTAATATCATGGAATGGGCATCATCGAATATCGGCGAAAGAGCCGCGATTCCCAAGGAAGTTATAATAACGGATCATATACCATTGACGGCTGTTGGTAAGATTTTTAAACCCGCGCTGAAATGGGATGCGATTAAAAGAACTTATGAAAAGGAATTGAATGCTTTGGGCGGCCTTGCAGAATCCTTTGATGTTTCTGTGGGCGAGGATAAAATATATGGCACGTGCGCCTCAATAAAGGTTAAACCTTCTTCAGGCGTTGCCGCTGAAATGATTAATAAGCGTGTATCGGAGATTCTTGCCAACTACACGGTGCATTACGAAGTAACTGTAACGGATTTGTAAAAAGTCATATGCGAACGGATTTGAGATTTTTGGGAAATCGATTTTTAAAGAACTGAGCGTTAAAATCGCAAGCTGTTTGAGGGCGATAGCCCGAGTTCTTGCGATTTAGTGAAGTGATTTAAAAATCCCCAAAAAGCTCATTAAGAGAGCATATTTAGACTTTTTACGAAACCATCATAAAATTATATTATGACAGGAAGCATATCAATTGGAATAATGGCTGACAGCCATGGCAAACCGGATACGATAGCGGCCGCCGTCGACCTGTTTAAAAGCGAAAAATGCCCTTATATATACCATTTGGGTGATATTTGTGACAGCGGCTGTCCGGAAACAGCCGGGCAATGTGTCAGCATAATTAAAGCGAACAAAGTTGAAGCGGTGAAAGGGAACAACGATCACGCAATATCGGTAAATCGTCCTGAATCAATATCGGATGAAATTATACTTTACCTGAATAATCTGCCGCTTGTAATTTCTTACAGAAAAGCCCTTTTCGCTCATTCGCTTCCTTTTGCTGAAATGCTCGGTCTTTCATGTATGATAAGAGGTATGGGAGAAGACGAGGCTGCTCTTTTTTTCAAGGAATACCCCGGAAAAATACTTTTCAGGGGACACAGTCACAGCCCTGAAATCATATCAAGGGAAAGCGGAAAGATGGTCGTTCGGAGTATATTGCCCGGAGAAAATACTGAGCTTGCCGGAAGGATTCCGTGCGTCATCACCTGCGGAAGCCTCGCCTCCGGTTACTGCATGATATGGAAGCCCGGTGAAAAAAGCGTGAAATGTTATTTGATATAAAGGAATCGAAAGAAAGGGTCAAAGGCACAGAGGCACAAAGTGAAAGGTGTTCCGCCATAAAGATTGGCGGACCTTCGGGAGGCGAATATCAGGGGGCAGGGATCAGTAGTCAGTTATCAGTGAGGGGGGGAAGATAAAAGGAGCCTTATTACCTTTCACTTGAACCCTCGAATCCTTGGCCCCTTGGACCCTTTATTTTATTCGATGTACGACAAACTATAAACCGATAACTCAGGAGAGAATTTAATGTACAAATATCTGTTCAGCCCGATCAGAATAAACAAGCTTGAAATAAAAAACAGGATTGCCTACCCGGCGCTCGGACTGCTTTATTCATACGACAGCAAGATTAATGACCGCTACTACAATTTTTTTAAGGTAAGGGCAGAAGGAGGCGCCGGCATTGTTACCGTCGGCCCGGTCGGAATAGATTTCCTTGGTTCCGGGATTCTTGCCCTTTCGCTTGCAAACGATGAAGCGATACCGTCATTTAAAAAGCTCACCTCGGTAATCAAGAACGGCGGCGCGCGCGCCTGGGTGCAGCTTTTCCACGCGGGAGCATATTCCCATCCGTTTCTGATCGACGGCAAGGAGCCTATGGCGCCGTCTCCTCTCTATTCGAAGTACTCGAAAACTACTCCGCGCGAAATGTCGAAAGAGGATATCAAAGAGGTTCAGGAAGCTTATACAAAGGCCGCCGTGAGGGCTGTTGAGGCCGGATTTGACGGGGTCGAAATCCTTGGTTCAGGCGGCTATCTTGTCACTCAATTCCTTTCGCCGCTTAAAAATAAAAGAACCGACGAATACGGAGGTAGTTTTGAAAACAGGGTCAGGTTCCCGAGGGAGGTAATTGAGCTCGTACGGAAAAGCGTGGGCCCGGATTATCCTCTTACCATAAGAATGGCGGGCAATGATTTTGTGGCCGGAAGCAACACGGATACCGAGACTCCTGAATTTGCAAAGGTTTATGAGAAGGCAGGTGTTGATGCAATTAATGTAACCGGGGGGTGGCACGAAACTAAGGTGCCGCAGCTTCCCATGGAGCTTCCGAGATCGGGTTATTCATACCTCGCTCTTAATATCAAAAAGGCGGTATCCGTCCCGGTCATGGCGTCAAACCGTATAGCCGATCCGGAAAGCGCGGAAAAAATAATCAGGGACGGCTGTGCGGATATGGTAAATCTCGGGAGGGTTCTTATAGCCGATCCCGAATGGCCCTCGAAGGCCCTTGGAGGTAAGGCGGATGAGATCAGGCCCTGTGTTGCCTGCTCCCAGGGGTGCACCGACGAAGTCTTCAGCGGACGGCCTGTTTTCTGCGTCGGAAATCCGCAGGCAGGATTCGAAGCCGAACGAAAAATTGAAAAAGCGAAAACTCCGAAAAACGTCATGGTTGTCGGCGCAGGAGCAGCAGGGCTGGAAGCTGCCATAACAGCGAAAAAGGCGGGACATAATGTAGAGATTTATGAAAAGGATGAAGATATCGGCGGCCAGCTATGGCTCGCCGGCGCTCCGCCTCATAAGCAGGAAATATGGGAGTTTATCAGGTATTACAGGGCAATGATAAAAAAACATGAAATTCCGCTTTTCTTAAACACGAAAGTCGACAGGGAATTCATTGCAGACAAAAAACCTGATCATATCATCATAGCCGAAGGGGCCGAGCCCGCTGTTCCTCCTGTTGATGGAACCGATGACCCCTGTGTTTTATCCGCATGGAAGGTTTTAAAAGAAAGCCCGCCTCTTGCAAAAAATGTGGCGATCATAGGGGGAGGAGCGGTTGGCCTGGAAACCGCTCTTTTTGTAGCGGCAAAAGGCACTCTCTCACCTGAAATTCTTCACTTTCTTTTTGCCTATGACGCGGAAACTCCTGAACGTCTTCGCGAGCTGATGTTTTCCGGCACATATTCTGTAACCGTATTCGAAATGCTCAACAAGATAGGAAAGGATGTTGGAAAATCAACAAGATGGGTCGTTTTCGACAATCTGCAGAGATACGGAATAAAAATCATCACGGGGGCAAAGGTGCTCTCCGTCAAAAACGGCAAGGTCTCATTTGAAAAAGACGGGATCAGCGAAGAACTGCAGTTCGGCAATGTAATTCTCGCATCCGGGTCAAGGCCGGTCAAGAAGCTTTCGGCTGAAGTTTCAACTCTCGGAATTCCATATACGACGGTAGGTGACTGTATAACGCCGGGCCGGATAAACGATGCCATACACGGTGGTTTCCTCGCAGCATTAAAAATAGGATCATCTCCAAATTAATTTATGATCCTATGAGGATTCGAGGGTTCAAGGGGTCAAGGATTCGAGTGAAAAATCCGCCTGAGTCAGGAAATGAGAAGGGCAGCTTTATCTATCCCTATTAATATCGCAGAAGGGTATTGGAGAAAAACAAACCCTTGAATCCCTGAACCCTTGACCCCTTTTCCCCAATTACTTTTTCCCCTTCTCCATCTCCTCCGCCCGCAATGTCTTTCTAAGGATCTTGCCGACATTTGTTTTGGGAAGTTCTTTTCTGAATTCTATCTGCGTCGGAAGCTTGTATGTTGCAAGTTTTGTTTTGCAATATTCGATCAGCTCCTCCTGGGTCGCACTTTCACCCTCTTTAAGCACAACATAAACCTTTATCTGCTCGCCGCGGGAAGAGTGCGGTATGCCGATCGCGCATGCTTCCTGGACTTTCGGATGTTCAAAGAATACTTCGTCAACATCCCTCGGGTAGACATTGAAGCCGCCCGATATGATCATATCCTTCTTCCTGTCGACAATGTAAAAATATCCGTCTTCATCCATTTTTGCGATATCACCGGTATAGAGCCAGCCGTCTATCAGGGTTTTTGCAGTCTCTTCAGGCCTGTTCCAATAGCCTTTCATGACCTGCGGACCCTTAACAATAAGTTCACCCGTTTCGCCGACCGGAACATCAGTCACTCCGTCATTCAGATCCACCACCCTTGATTCGGTATCAGGGTAAGGAAGCCCCACGCTTCCTATTTTTTTCTTTCCCTTGAAAGGATTTGCATGGGTAACCGGGGATGATTCGGTCATTCCGAATCCTTCCGAAATCACCGAGCCTGTGATTTTTTCGAATTCCTTTATAACTTCGACCGGAAGGGGCGCGCTTCCGGAAAAACATCCTTTTATGGATGTAAGATCCGTATTCTTGATTTTGGGATGATTCAGCAGGCCTATATACATTGTTGGAACAAGGGGGGCAAATGTCGGTTTGAACTTTGCAATTGCCTCAATAAGCGGATCCGGCTGGGGTCTCGGGATAAGAATGTTGCCCCACCCGGCACATATCGCAAGGTTCATGCAGCAGGAAAGCCCGAAAGAATGGAAAAACGGAAGAGCTCCCAGTATTATTTCATGGCGGTCGCGGAACTCGGGAAACCAGGCGTCTATCTGCTGAATCTGTTTGCTTAAGTTTCCGTGCGTCAGCATGACTCCTTTTGATACGCCGGTTGTTCCGCCGGTGTATTGGAGCATGGCCACATCTTCGAAAGTAACTTTTACCCCCTGTGGTATTGGAGAATATTTTTTCAAAACATCCTTCCATTTGTATACATCGGGAGCAGGTTTAACATCTGCTGCGAGTTTCTGTTTTTTAGCAACAAGGGGGAAAAGATAATTTTTAGGAAACGGCAGGTAATCGCCGATGGAAGTATAAACAACCTGCTTTATTCCGGTTTTTTTCCTGAGATCGATCATGCGGTTTCCGAGCAGGTCGAGCGTGACCAGAACCTTTGAACCAGAGTCATTGAACTGATGCTCAAGTTCCCTGTCGGTATACAGCGGATTGTTCATTACCGTTATTCCGCCGATTTTCATTATGGCATAATAGGCGGCAACGCACGGAATAAGGTTTGGAAGCAGGATGGCAACCCTGTCATCTTTTTTTACACCAAAATCAACAAGGCATGACGCAAACCTGTCAACCATATCCTTTAACTGGCTGTACTTGATTTCATACCCCTGGAAGGATAATGCCATTCTGTCCGGAAATTTCTTTACGGAATTTTCAAAAGATTCCGGCAGGCAGATCGGATCGTAATTGATGGCCGGCGGAACTCCCTTGTCGTAAAATGCGAGCCAGGGTTTATCCTGATACCTTACCTCTTTTCCCATAACTTCCTCCTCCTGATGTCAGATATTTTATGTAAATTTATCACTTTTTCCCGGATCTCTTATCAATCTCTGCTCTAAACCCATTCGGAATAATTCCTTGCTTGTAAAGCCGTCCGGCTTCTCCAGGCTGTAAATCTCCAGATATTGCTTTATCATTTTCCAGGAAAGCTCGAATGTGCATTCAAACCGTTGAATTACACCGTCGCGCATGGTTTTTTCAACAGACCCCTCCGTCGCTGACTTGCGGCAATAAGCAGAAATCGAAGTTTCCAACAACGCTACAGCTTTCTCAAAACTTGTCAGATCTTAAAGCAAATAATCCCTTTCCTTATAATTTCTTATACCCGGCTCCTTCGGGTAAACCTGATATGTTTCTACAAACATGGCGGATATCAATTGAGTCTTGCCTATTATTACTATGGCAATTAAACATGACAATTAAATCTGTGCGCTGCCCGTATTTGCTGTAAACTTCGATCCCGCATTGACCTATCTAGTTGCCGGAATAATAATATCCCGAATTCAGAGCAGGCAGGATATTCCCGTTTATTTAATATCACATTTAAACTAAAAATTAAACGATTGTTGTGTTTTGAACCGAAACAACGAGCGAATTAAAACAGACACTATTCCCTGTTGTCGAAGATTCTCCGCCGAAGATCCCGCCAATCAGTATGGCGGGCAAACTTGCGGCGAGGAGGAACAGGATGACGATCAACGGGGAGCTTGATGGGTGAATGGGCATTGTAACGAAAAGCTTTCTATCACCTATTTGGGTGAGTGGCGCAGGGGAACTACCCCCCTGCGCTCTCTCAGAACCGTACGTGAATCTCTCGACTCATACGGCTCCCTTTATCCAGCCGTTGGTCTTATACCAAACTGCCAATGTGGAAATAATTGAGGTTGCCTTTTGGCTACTCTCCCCAACCAATATACCGCCCTGGTCAGATGGCTCTTCAACCGTTTAAATTTTCTCCTTGCCCATCTGACCAATATATTGTTCAGATGCTGCAAGGTCGGATACAGCGCAGATTTATAAAAGCTTCCGTAGTAGTTTATCCAACCCCTTATAATAGGGCTGATAATCCTTGACAAATCTTCCAGGGATTTATCACTTCTCAAGTGTAGTTCCCATCGCCGACTCTTTTGTCTCATCTCTTTTCCTGCCTTATTGCTTACGCCAGGAGAAAAGCTGACGAGGTATCTTCCCTTTCGATCCTTCGCTTTTCTGGGCCGGAAAGTGAAACCCAGAAAGTCAAAGCTTATCAATGGGTATTCTTCTCTGCGGTTTGAATCTTTGCAGTAGACAATACGAGTCTTTTCCGGGTGAAGTTCTAACTTGCATTCCCTGAATCTGACTTCCAGTGCTTTCCTTAATGCAAGCGCTTCTGGTTTCGTCCGGCAATGCACGATTCCATCATCGGCATAGCGGCAAAATGGACGCTCAGGATAGTTCCGCTTCATCCAGACATCAAACACATAATGCAGAAAGAGATTGGATAGCACAGGGCTTATTACACCTCCCTGTGGTGTTCCTTTCGTCCTTTCAATCAGTGTGCCGTCAGCTTTCTGAAACGGAGCCTTCAGCCATCTTTCAACATAGAGAAGTATCCATTTACTGTCTGTGTGTTTCCTTACCGCCCGCATCAGAAGTTCATGGTCAATATTGTCAAACAGACCTTTAATGTCGAATTCAAGCACCCAGTTGTATCGCCAGCATCGCTGCCTTGTTACGCCTACTGCCTGAATTGCCGATTTATATGGCCTGTACCCGTATGAGTCTTCGTGAAAGTGTGGCTCTACCATTGGCTCGAAGTACAGTTTTGTCACCATTTGCGCCACTCTGTCAGACACTGAAGGAATACCGAGCATTCTCTCCCCGCCTGTCTTTTTCGGTATCGCTACCGTTCTGACCGGTGGAGGAAAGTAGCTTCCCGATGCCATACGGTTCCAGATCCTGTAAAGGTTACCTTTCAGATCCTTCTCAAAATCCGCTATTGACTCATTGTCCACACCTGCCGCTCCCTGGTTCGCTTTTACATGTTTCCATGCCTCTACGACAGCCTCCTTGGAAATCTTAAACGACTTTGCCTTCCTCACAGATTCCTCCCATATAATGGTTGACCTCTGAATCCGGCTGGATAATCCATCCCCTTTGCTCCAGACGCATTACCGCCCTTCATCGCTACTACAGGATGGTCCGCCCCTGTGCTCCGCTTCGGTACTCTCATTCTCGTGGGTCCTCCACTTGAATTTCTCCCTTATCATCGGAACGACAGGTTCCCACGTTGCACATGAAAGCCTGAATCAAGTTCACGCCGCCTCCATACCGGATGCCGCTCAGTCTGTAAGCAGGTTTCATCTGAGCTCGTCCCGAGACTACGTAACTCCTCGGTTTTGACATCGTCTGGTGCTTTTCGACACGTGATCAGCGGTTCACTTGTATTCGTCTCCTTGATTCTCACCTGACAAGGTCTTGCCTTGCCTTTTCCTTAACGCTAACCACAATGGCTCTTTACCAATGCAGCTTAAGGCGGTTTGAAGCCTGTTCCTGTAAACCGACTTCGAGGGGCCTTCCCTCATCTTTCATGCACCTTCGTGGCGCACTTACGTATAGCAGGAAGATATACGTATTTTACATAAGCTGGAAAATCCAAGAAAAGGGCATCCTTTGAGCTATCCGGAATTTCCGGACAGCTGGAATATCTTTGTATATCCGTTTTACATCTTCTGTGAATTATTGAGTTGCGGAGGAAGAAAGCAGATTATTGCAGGAGCGATGTAGTGTTTGACATCGCTCCGAAGTTTTAAATCGTTCTGTATTTCTGGATGCCGGAGTCATTTTTTCCTTTGGTTACGAGCTGTTTTTCTTCAAGAAATCTTAAATGAGATATGGCCTCTCCCGTCGCAAACCATTTTTGTGCAACCGGAAAATCATTCCATGAATCGTACCTGATATCCCAGGTCATAAAGGATGCAACTTCAAAGGCGCTTCCGGACCCCTTTTGTAAAATATCAAGAATTTCTTCAGCCCTTTTTTCATGATGAAGTTTTAATTCATCTATTCTCGCCCTGTGATCCTTAAAAAGCCTCCTGTGGCCAGGAAGCACGAGACCGACATCAAGCTTACGCACCTTGTCGAGACTTGAAAGATATTTTTCGAGAGGATTCTCCTTATCTGACCAGCACTGAATATTAGGAGTTATGTCAGACAGGATATGATCTCCCGCTATCAGAATTTTTTCGCTGGCCTCGTAAAGACATATATGCCCCAGTGTGTGACCCGGAGTTTCAACACATATAAAGCTGTAATCTCCATAAGTAATTGTTTCACCGTCTTCCAGGACGCTCATATCCGGCGTCCAGTCCGAACCATATTTATAACCGGGATGCTGGTGAAGGGCGGTTCTTAATTCGTTTTCCGGAAAACCGTTTTTCCCGGCATACTCAATCATAGGCTCGAATCCTTCCCATGATTCGATGATCTCCTTATCCGGCCTGCTGAAGTATATTCTGCTTGTTTCAACAGCAAGTCTTGCGATAAGCCCGAAATGGTCTGCATGCAGATGCGTTATGAAATAATCGCAATCCGCAAGATCAATTTTTAATTCGCTCAAACCATTATTCATCGCATCCAGGCATTCTTTACGGTTAAAACCGGTGTCTACGATAAGGTTTCTGCCTTCTGATTTTATAACGTAAGAGTTAAGATATTTTAAAGGGCTCTCCGGAAGGGGGATTTTTATCCTGTACAGGCCTGGCAAAATTTCATCGGTCATTTATTTTATTCATCCTTTATTGTTATTACTGCCGAATCAAATAGATCTGCATTTTCAGGCCATCTCTCTTTTTCAACCCAGTTGCCTGTGCGTAATGCAAAAGAGGAGGCGAACAGAGCTTCTTTTGCAGGCAATGTGCCGCCTATTACAATTGTTTTATCATCCCGGCATATGGCAAACGGATCAATAATCATCATTCCTATATCATCATAATTAAAGATTTTTTTTGCTTTGAATCTGCGGCTGAATTTGCCGGCGATACCGCACACAGGAGCCTTAAAAAGCCATTCGGGCAATCTGCCTTGTTCTGTTTTTTGAATTTTGTTTAATGCCTCGATAAACCCGTCGGTTGCCAGAATAATTTTTAATCCGGGACTTTTAAGCCCAAAGGTGGAAATCCCCGGGGCTTTATTGCTCCTTCCCGAAAAATTCATGTCGGAAGCTGTTTTAAATATGATCGAGCCGTCTGATGAATCGGCAACGATGACAGAGCTGTCTCCGCCGCTTGAAATATATGCCGTAAATTCCCTCTTCTTTTTGACAAGTGCAACACATGAAAAAGTGCATTTATGTGTATATTTCTGCGCCGCATAAATTTTTCTGATCGCATCCTGCAATGCATCAATATCGAAAGAAATATACGGAGCAGGCAGCACATCAGCAAGCCGCTCCAGCAGGAGCCTCGATGCATTCGGATGGCGTTCACTTCCGTCGGAGACGGCGAACAACAGGCGGGAAAAATCCATAAAAAGGCAATCTCCGTTTCCGAATCCGCTCTCAACCTTATCGCTTCCGGTGACAAGAAGGGCGCTTAAAGATCCTTTCTGTTTCACCATCCGTTTGACAGGATTAATAAACACCGGTTTTGCCATATATTTCTACCATTCACTATTGTAACTATTCAGGAGTCAGAAGTCAGGAGACAGAATTCAGCATAGAAGAGGTATGCGCCTCCAGCAACTTACTCACCTCTTCAAGTTAGGGCGTTAACTGAGAAGTATAACCATAACCAAGGTCTTTCGCCACAATCAAATAGTATCGACATTCTTCCAGAGAGCCTTTTGCAATACGATTAAGTCTTGAAAATCTTTAGCGGGCATCCTTTTCATTCTGGCTCCTGAATAATTACTCACTATTCACCTTCAATCACCCTGAAATATAGAATATCCTTCACATTCCCCTTTCTTTCTTCTGAAAAAACCGGCTCAACCCTTGCGCCTATCTTTATTTTTGATTCATCCTCAATGCTTATATAGTGCTGAAAAAGGGTACCGGCGCCGTCAAGACGTATAAAACCGTAGCCGTACGGAACAGGCTTCTGTTCCCCGGTTTCAGGATCAATAAAAGCGTAACGTAGAATCGTAAATGTACCGATGACTCCCTTCGGCCCGACTTCAGTGAATTCGGTCATTTCAACAAAGCAATCTCCGCAGACACGTCGGGGAGGCACATAAACTTTGCCGCATTTGTGGCATTTTACTCCCAAAAGCCTTCTTTTATCGCGCAGTTCACTGAAAAACCTGCTTCCGTAAAGCCCGACAGCGTAATCGAAGGGCTGACCGTGTCCTGTTGATTCTATTATAAGGTTTTCTTTTACCGGCATAATATCTCCTAACCCCGTTAATCGGGTTTCTTCTTTCCATGCAGAAGAACATCCGTCCACATGCATCCGCCGAAACCGGTGCTTAAAGCAAAATTGACATCGGGCACCTGTCTCGCTTCAGCTTTTCCCATCACCTGGAGAGCTGCTTCGGCGCACCTGATAAGCCCGGTTGCGCCTATCGGATTGCATGCAATAACACCACCCGAAGGATTGACCGGAAGCTCCCCTCCCATGTCCGTCGCCCCGCTCCATATATATTCGGCTCCTTTTCCCCTTTCTACCAATCCGAGATCCTCGATCCAGATTATGCCCGCAAAGGAATAGGGCTGGTAAAGCTCTATGACGTCTATCTCCTTTCCCGGCTCACGGATCCCCGCCTTTTTATATATTTCTCCCGACGCTTCGGCGATACTGTCGAGTTCTCCCCAGTTAACGTCTCCCAGGTAAGTGTACTTATGCCTGTTGGCAGTAGCCCATATCCAGTCCGGAGTAGCGGTTATTTTCTCAGCGCAGTCTTCGCTTGCCATTATTACCGCGCAGGCGCCGTCTGTTCTCGGGCAGACATCCAGAAGATGTATCGGATCGGCAAGCATGGGAGAGGCAAGAACATCCTCTATTGTAACCTCTCTCCTTAACTGGGCATGCGGATTGTTGCAGGCATGTTTTCTGTCCCTCACGGAGACCCTTGCCGCATCTTTCTCGGTCGCCCCGTATTTTGCCATATACGCCTGCGCTTCGGCGGCAAGGCCGGATATCGCCCCTGCAAAAACAAGCCTGTCCCACACAGGATCAAATGCCGTTGTTATCGCGCCGGTTGTGTCCGATTCCGAATTCTTCTCCCAGCCGATAATAAGCACCCTTTCAAATAATCCTGATGCAACAAAGTGATAACCGCCAATCGCAAGGGTGCTTCCCGTAGTCCCTCCTGTTGTCAGTTTTATTACAGGCTTCATGGTCCCGCCGGAACCATCAACGCTCCAGCAGTCGACATAGTTGATACCCTCGAAATGGTCCATGTTGCCTATTACAACGGCATCTATATCCTTTATAGTCAGATCCGCGTCTTTTAATGCTCTCTGTACCGCTTCATTGATAAGCTCCTGGCCGTTTACATCGGGTCGGTGGCTCTTATGGTATGTCTGGCCGGTTCCGACTATCGCAACTCTTTTTTTAGGCATATATTTATCTCCTTACCTGGAAACTCAACTAAGTCCCAAGAATTACTTCCAACGAACTCGTCAATTCTGATGAATAAGTTGGAAGTCATATGCGAACGGATTTGAGCTTTTTGGGAAATAGATTTTTAAAGGACTGAGCGTTAAAAATCGCAAGCTGTTTGAGGGCGTTAGCCCGAGTTCTTGCGATTTAGCGAAGTGATTTAAAAATCCCCAAAAAGCTCATTAAGTGAGCATATTTAGACTTCCAACGTATTCGTTAAAAACATGTTGCCGCAACACTGCAGAATAACTTTTTACGCAGCCGTCAGCACCCAAACACAATGTGACTGCCCGCACAGGCCATTTACGCCGTGTGCAATCCCTTTTCTTGCGCCTGCAACCTGGTATCCGCCGGCATCACTTCTTAACTGCTTCACAATTTCAGCTATGCGGATAAGTCCTCCGGCTATTACGGGGTGACCGCTCAGCAAGCCTCCGGATGGATTAACCGGAAGCCTTCCTTTTATATTGTAATGCCCTTTCTCAAGATTAATACCCGCCTTCCCGTCTTCGCAAAGCCCCATGGCCTCAAGCCACATCAGTTCCTGGTATGTGAAGGCATCATAGACTTCAGCAACATCGATTTCGGAAACCGGATCTGCAATTCCGGCCATCGAAAAGGCATTTTTTGCCGCCTTTGTGAGCGCGACAGCCTTTGATATCTCGCGGTCTCCTATAAAATACGAATCCGCGCAGAAGGCTACACCCTTTATCCATACCGGAATACCGCCGTATTGTGTCGCCCTTTTCCCGTTTGCGATAATTACCGCGCAGCAGCCGTCTGATACCGGCGAACAATCGAGCTTATGAAGAGGGTCCGATATCATTTCCGATTCAAGAACATCCTGAACAGTTATATCCATGGGAAGCTGTGAAAGAGGGTTATGTTTTGCATTACCGTGATTTTTGACGGATACCATCGCCATCTGCGCCGGCGTTGTACCGGTGCGGTGCATGTACGCCCTTGCTTGCAATGCGCATGCTGAAACCATGTCCATCCCGAGCGCCCTTTCATATATGGGATCAAAAGCCGCATTTGTAATAAGGCTCGATATGCTTTCGGAACCCTTGCTGTGGGCGGTTACAAGAGTTGTTCCATACGATCCTGAAAGCACCCTGGAAAGCCCGTAAAATGCGCCGAATGTTCCGTCCCCTTCAACGCAGGAAACATTCTTGCGGCGCGCTCCGCTCGCATCCCCGACGGCCATGCAGGATATTGTTCTTCCGTCCCAGAAATCATTCGAGGTTGTGACTACATTATCGATATCCTCTATCGTCATTTTTGCATCGGAAAGAGCCTTGTTGACCGCTTCCCATACCATGTCGGCAAATGTCTCTTTTACCTTGTTTGCCTCGATCCTGGTAATTCCAATGCCTATAACAGCCGCTCTGTCCATATTCAATCCCCTCATTTATGCCGGAACGAAACAGGCTATATCATGAATCGTCCCTTTTCGTTCTTCGCAAAATTTCGCCTTAAGCCTCATCCCGATTTTTATATTATGATGATCGGGAGCTTCCACATAGTGGAGAACAGATGTATCGGCTCCGTCAAGCCTTACCAGTCCCAAAACAACCGGGACTTTACGGGAAAGCGATGCAAGCTGCCTTCTGACTATCGTGAAAGATTCGAGGCACCCCTCCGGGGAGACCTCAACCCATTCCATGCAGTCTTCGAAACAGACAGGACAGACTTTCCTCGGCGGGACATAGGTTTTGTTGCATTTTAAACAGCGTCGTCCCATGATTTTTTTTTCATCTCTTAGCGAGGCCAGGAAGGCGCCTGCCGTTTCTCCTGTCCACCAGGCGTACGGAACATTAATTCTGCTCTTGAACACCATCGGTTCAACATCCGCAAAAATATCAGTCATATGGTTACTCTCCATTTTTTAAAGCCTTCTAAACTATTGCATAATATATAATCAAGATCAATATCCGCATCATTCATAGATGGAATCGATAAGATCCCTGTATTTGTCAAAAACCACTTTTCTTTTCAGCTTCAGCGAAGGAGTAAGCTCTCCCGTTTCCTGCGTAAACTCACTTTTAATTATTTTAAACTTTTTAATTGTCTCAAATTTTGCAAGATGTTTGTTCTTTTCGGCGACATGTTTTTCAACTTCGGCCAGAAAAACCTGGTTTTCAAAAATCTCTTCCGGTTTCGTAAAGGGAATCCTCTTCTCATGAGCAATTCTCTGAGCCTGCTCGGTATTGATCGTTACAAGAGCGCTAAGAAACTTTCTTCTCTCCCCGATAAGGACGAAATGAGAAAACAGGGGATCACTCATGAACAGGTTTTCAATTTTCTGCGGGGCTATGTTCTTTCCTCCGGAAGTGATAATAAGGTTTTTCTTTCTGTCCGTTATGGTTAAAAATCCGTCTTTGTCAAACATGCCGATATCACCGCTTTTGAGATACCCGTCTTCTGTAAATGAATTTTTAGTTTCATCCTCCATCTTCCAGTATCCGGAAAAAACATTGTCGCCTTTTATCAGTATCTCCCCGTCTTCCGATATTTTAATGTTAATGCCGGGAAGCGGTCTTCCGACAGTTCCTATTTTATAATCCGCAAGATTGCTCATCGTTGCCGGGGCAAAGCACTCGGTCATTCCGTAGCCTTCAACCACCGTTATCCCGGCGGCATTGAAAAAAAGAATTATTTCACGCGCTGTCGGAGCCCCGGAGGCGGTCATCCACCGGACACGCCCGCCTAGCGCCTCCTGAAGATTTTTAAAAATCATGAAATAGGCTATTTTGTATTTTATTTTCATAAAGGCCGGAACAGGCGCTTTTTTCTCCCTCAGCTCGCTGATCTGCATGCCTATTCCGTGCCCCCAGTAAAAAACTTTCTGTTTCCACGCAGGCTGCTCCTGAACTTTTGCGATAATATTCTGGTATACTTTTTCACAAACCCTCGGGACCGCGAGTATCATGGTCGGCCTTTTCTCCTTGAAATCCTGCAGGAGTGTGTCGATGCTTTCAGCATAAGATGCGGTAATGCCGACATACATCCCGTAATAATGGCCGGCAGCCCTTTCAAAAACATGGCTTAAGGGCAGGAAAGGAACCGTATTGTCATTTTCATCCGCGAAACCGGGTTTTATTCGGTCGAGTGAACGAATAACGGCCATGATGTTTTTATGAGTTATCATCGCGCCCTTGGGGAGGCCGGTAGTTCCCGAAGTGTAGACGATAGTCGCGAGGTCGTCGGGTGTCACATCTCCTGCAAGCTTTTCAAAAAGGAAGCTGTCTTTACTGTGAACTTTCTCACCTGTTTCGAGAAGCTCCCTGAAGCTCATTATATAAGGGTATCTTTCTCTGATATCCTCTTCATTCATTACCACGATTTTTTCAAGAAAAGGACATTTCTTTTTTGCTTCAAGCGCTTTCTCAAGCTGAAAGCCGTTTTCGACAACAAGAATTTTGGAGGCTGAATTATCAACTATATAGGCCGTCTCGTCCGCAGTAAGCGTGGTGTAAACAGGAACAACGACAGCCCCGATGCCGAGTGTGCCGATATCAGTATAAAGCCATTCGAGGCGGTTCTCCGAAAGAAGGGATATCCTGTCTTTCTTTACGACTCCCAGCGAATAAAAACCGAGACCTGCAAAGCGCGCTCTGTCATAGTATTCATTCCAGGAAACACTTTCCCAGAAACCGTTTCGTTTTTTCTCAACAGCAATTCTTTCCCCGTAACGGGCAACACGATTTCTGAACACATCATTTATAGTATTTTCCATAATATGCCCTTCCTCATGCGTTTCTCATCAATAGTTTAGTAAAAATATGACTTCCAACGGACTCAACGATTATAATGAACCAGTTGGAAGTAATATGCGAACGGATTTGAGATTTTTGGGAAACAGATTTTTAAAGAACTTAAGCGTTAAAAATCACAAGCCTTTGAGGGCGTCAGCCCAAACCTTCTTGTGATTTAGCAAAGTGATTTAAAAAT
>Ga0105099_10000627_pt1 | contig 23565 bp, 19 predicted proteins | sample PPLLak3cmMay2015_2_FD_79138 | JGI IMG/M metagenome (GOLD analysis project Ga0105099, IMG submission 79138) | Freshwater sediment microbial communities from Prairie Pothole Lake near Jamestown, North Dakota, USA - PPLs Lake P8 Core (1) Depth... | ecosystem: Environmental > Aquatic > Freshwater >... | reverse complement strand
GACGACCTTAGCAACGTCAACCTCAGCTACCTTGTGAACATGACTCGCATCATCGCAGCAACACTTGCCTATATCGCTGATATGGACCAGACGCCACCGCAAGTACGCATCACCTCACCTCGCGTCGGATTTTTCTACAAAGATGGGATGCAAAGACGCCCCCTTGACGAGTTCAAAACAACGGTCATGAACAATATCTGGATTTGGGCGGAACTCGATAATGAGACAACCCTTATTCAACGCGCTGAGTTTTACTACGACGGAACACTGGTTTACACCGATACAGAAGCACCATTCAAATGGGAGTGTAACAAATTCTCTTTACGCAAACATCAGATAACTGTGGTGGTGTACGATCAACTCGGCAGAAACTCCTCAGATTGGAGAGAGATCCGTTTCATCAATATCTTTAAAAAGATCAGTTAATCAATCATACGATCTTTTTCCTATCGGTTCATCCTATTCTTTTTTAACACTGAAATAGATAATGGCATGTAAAATATGCAAAGAGGACTAGCATCATTTGACATTTACGTCATCGTTTCAGAGCTCCAAGATCTAAGAGGATGCTTCGTAGAAAAAATCTATCAACTCTCCCGCAACGAGATCCTACTCAGAGTCCAGCAGAGAACAGGAAATCAAAAAGAATCACTCTTCATACGAAACGGAGAACTCATCTGCCGTTCTCAGAAATCATTCGAGGTCCCTGAAAAACCATCGTTGTTCGCCATGACACTACGAAAATACCTGCTGAACGGAAAAATCAGTGGCATCACCCAACATGAGTTCGATCGCATCATACAGATAAAGATAGGAAGAAAAGAAGGGGACTACACCCTGGTCATTGAACTCTTCTCCAAGGGCAATATTATGCTTCTGAACCCGGAAGGAAGAATCATCCGCCCGCTCATCAAACAGGAATGGGCATCCCGCATGATTAAAAGCGGTGAGATATACAAACCACCACCATCTCAGACGAACCCGTTTCATATCTCTGAAACGACATTCCAGGAAATCCTCTCAAAAAGCTCAAAAGACCTTGTCCGGACCCTTGCGACATCCATGAACCTCAGCGGGATGTACGCAGAAGAACTCTGCATCCGTGCTGGTGTCGATAAGGCCCTCAAAACAAAAGAGATCGATTCCTCAACTACGAAAAAATTATATGACGAACTACAAAGACTTTTATCTATGTTCAAAGAGAAAAACATACACCCCGTGTTCGTCAAAAAAGACAAAGCCCTCATCGACATCCTGCCTTTTCCTTTTCAAAACTATACCAACATCGACTATGAATCAACAGAAAGTTACTCCAGAGGTCTTGAACTGTTCATCCCAATGGAAAAAACACCGAAACCTCAGGAGACCCGCCATAATAAGATGAGAGAAAAACTCCGCCGACAACTTGCACAACAACAAGAACTCATCGAGGAATTCAAAAAAAACATAGAACAGAAGAAACGAGAAGCTAACCTTCTGTACCTGAATTTTCAAGCATGTGAAAAACTCCTGCAGGAAATCAAAGTTCTGCTCAGACAGAAAGAGAAAAACGAAGCAATCAACAACATTCGTCAGAATCCCTTGGTAAAACTGTTCGACCCAACAGCTGACGAACTTGTTGTCGTCCTCAACGCAGAAGAAGGACTCAACAATGAAGTCAGTCTGGATCTCCGGAAAAGTGTCTCTGAAAACGCTGACCAGAAGTACGAGGAAAGCAAAAAAATCCAGGAAAAACTGAAAGGAGCGCTCGAGGCAGTCCAACAGACCACCCATGAGCTGGCCACGATAAAAGACGTCGACGTCGTCGAAAAGAAAAGAAAAGTAACCCATGAGAAACAATGGTGGTTCGAACGATTCCGCTGGTTCATCTCAACAGAAGGAAACATGGTGGTGGCGGGACGAGACGCCTCAAGCAACGATATCGTCGTAAAAAAATACCTCTCAGATGGGGATCGGTACGCCCATGCCGATATCCATGGTGCACCCAGTTGCGTCATCAAAAGCAAAGGTATGAATGATGAAAAAATCCCTATCTCTGAAAAAACACTGGAAGAAGCATGTTTGTTTGCTGCATCCTATTCACGAGCTTGGAACCAGTTCGGTGAAGCCTCTGCATACTGGGTGCTCCCAGAACAGGTCAGCAAGACCCCGGAGAGCGGGGAGTTCGTCCCAAAAGGTGGATTTATCATCAGGGGAAAACGTAATTACTGCCGATGTAAACTCGAGGTGGCTGTTGGCCTAATACCTCTAGGAGATGATGAAAAACTCATGGGTGGTCCCATCACCGCTGTGGCTGCACGAGCAGTGAAAGGATACGCTATCCTCAGCCCCGGCTCAACAAAGAAAAGCACAATTGCGCAGACACTTGCAAAAACATTCCATGTCTCGACAGAAATAATTGAAAAAGTGCTTCCACCAGGGGATTGTGCTATTGTAAAAACCATCGGATTTGAAATACATTAGGTGAAAGGCTGTGAAGGTAATCTTTAAAGATCCAAGAAGTGGTGAAATAAAACTAATCCCTGAGAACCTTGATGACATCTGGCATCTCTATAACATCATCGAGGAGGGGGATTTGGTCCGAGCAGTTACCTTCCGAACAGCAGAGGGTGAAAAAGCAGATAAGCTTCGAGCAAAAAAAGTTGAGAAGAAAAAAATGAAGCTGGGGATCCGTGTAGAAAAAGTAAATTTCCATGAATTCTCAAACCGACTTCGCATCCAAGGCATCATAGAGGAAGGTCAGCAGGATCTCGGGTCGTACCATACCTTCAATGTCGATGCAGAGGAAATGCAACCGCTCTCCATTCTGAAAAACCAATGGAAAGAACATCAGCTCCAACGAATCGATGAAGCGGTCCTGCAACGCACGCAACCGATGCTGGTACTTGTATGCCTAGATGATGATTCTGCGACCGTGGCTTTGCTGTATCAGAGCGGCGTGCAACTTGTTGCTGAGATCGATGCGCATCGGTCCGGCAAGATGTATGAAAGCAAAGAAACAACCCCGGAGTACTACGGTGAAATTTTTTCTGTGATAAAAACAGTAAAAAAACCTGATTCGCCTCTCGTCGTCATCGGACCAGGTTTTACTCGAGACCATCTGCTGAAAGCAGGAAAGGAAAGAGAACCACAGCTTTTCAAGGATTGCATCACCCATGCGACCGCGAACGCAGGCATGAATGGCGTCCATGAGGCGCTCAAGGTAGGTATCGTTGAGCAAATCACTAAGGAGAACCGTGTGTCCAAAGAAACACAGGCTGTTGAAAACATACTTGAGCGGATCAAAAAAGATGGACTGGTCACCTATGGAATGAAAGAAGTCGAAGACGCACTAATGCGAGGAGCCGCAGATCACCTTCTTATCTCAGATGTGTTGGTTCGAACGAAAAACGGGGAATATTTTCTTAATCTTGCGAGAAAAACACACTGTGAGTTCATGATCATTAACACGATGCATGAAGCAGGGAAAAAATTTGACGGAATCGGTGGTGTGGCAGCGCTTCTTCGGTTTAAATATTAAAAACGCTGTTAAATGTATCTACCGCATCCCGTGTTAATAATCATGGAGATATACGGTGGTTGGGTGATTTCTTCATCAGCCCAGTAATCCTCTGGCGGTATGTCAGAGTCGCCACCGGTGTTCTTCGTAGAATCCAGACTTAGGGCACCATCGAAATACTGATAGGTGATTTTCAACTCGAAGTCATTTCCCTTGTCACGCATTTTTTTCAAGATACGCAGTTCTCCAACATGGACGCTGACATTGATATTAATATCCTTCCCGGTCCAAGAGTCATCGTAATAGGGGGTTGTTTCGAGTTTTGCCAGTGCGTCTTGCTCATTTTCCGCTTTTATCGGTATTTGGGGGGGAGCAAATTCTTTCAAAATCGTATGAGTGATGGTCCCATATCCTGTTTTTGGTGCACTGGTGCTTGAGTCTGTAAAGGAATAAATACCATCAGGCATGGTGACTTCTAAGGTCAGGCTGTCCAATCCCATCCGTTTCAGAAATGTCATACGATCATCGGTCCAACTCAGGTTGAATGTGACACTATTAACATTTCCTTCAGGGATTGTAACGCTATCCTGGAATGGTGCTTTTTTGTTAGCAAAATCAGAAAGCGTGGTAAGAGAACCGTTCAGCAACGTCCAGGTAACATTATAGTTTTTTTCAGAGGTTATCATTGAAGAATAATCTGTCGGTGCTTTTGGTGATTGGTACATCGCAACACCGACACCGGCGATAACAAGAATCACAACGGCTACGATGAGAATAATTTTGTCATTCTTTTTTAAGGATATCATAAAGTCACCTGTACATATGTTCTTTTATCGCTATGATAATCTATAAAGATAAGTATGCTTCCTCCTTTATTAAATTTTTCCTCAATATATATATTTAATCCGGTTTTAATAAACCAGGAGGAAAAACTTACGAATTATCCCTGCGGATTGGGATGGAGGCTCCACATCGAGAACATGTTCCTTTCACCAATCCTTTGATGTCTGAGGAGTAACCATTTCGTTCAATCAGAAGGTTTTTACAGGAGGGACAGTAGGTGTTGTCATAGTCCCCATGACCAATATTCCCTAGATAGACGAACTGGAGACCAGCGTCTTTAGCAGCAGTATGGCAAGCAAGAAGAGTGTGAATGGGGGTGGCAAGAGTATCAGTCATTTTATAATCAGGGTGGAACCGGGAGAAGTGCACCGGGGTTTCTACCCCAAGTTTCTCCGCAACCCATTGGCAGAAGGCTTTGATGTCGGTCATGGCGTCATTCAGACCAGGGATCACAAGGTAGGTAAGCTCAAGATGAATCCCGAGTGTTTTCGCATGCTCACAGGTTTGGAGGACTGGTGCTAATTTGGCTTTGCAGACCTTCTGATAAAACTGCTCTTGGAACGCTTTGACATCGATATTCATCGCATCCAAATAGGGTGCTATATCTTTGAGTGGTTCTTCTTCGATATACCCGTTGGTCACATAGACGGTATACAAGCCAGCAGCTTTGATAAGTTTGGCAGCCTCTACCGTATACTCATGCCAGATTGTTGGTTCGTTATAGGTCCAGGCGACACCCGTGCAACCCTCTTTCTTTGCAATCGTACAGAGTTGCTCCGCAGGTATATTCCTAAGTGACTGTTCTTCTGGTCTGGCCATTGAGATATGATAGTTCTGACAATGGTCACATCGGAAAGTACACCCCACTGAACCTAACGAGAGAACACGAGAGCCAGGATGGAAATGATACAAGGGTTTTTTCTCAATAGGATCGACCGCAATCGAAGAACAAGCTTGATAAATAAGGCTGAACAATGTCCCGTTCTCATTTTTTCTCACACCGCAAATCCCATGTTTCTCAGGGGCGATGATGCAATGATGCGGACAGAGAAAACATTGCACGGTCTGATTATTCATTGGTTTCCAAAACAATGCCTCTTTTTTCATCGCAGGATTTTCAATGAGCGAGGCTTTATTAATGTTCTTATAAGATGAGCTCGCCTCGGCTTCGAAGCAAACCTCGATGCGGGTATTCATCGTTGATTTGCGGCTGCATGGATCTGAAATCCTGATATTTCTCATCGGTGCGAAGTGTCGCCCGAGCGTAATAGAATGCTTCCTCAACGGAGATTTTGCCGTCTTGGAACATCTTCATTTTTCGCTGGACCCCTCGATCGAATAATCCAGGTCGGTAGCCGTCTGCGTAACCTGTGGAGAGCCCCTCAAACCATAACAATGTGAAGATTGGGCCTTGAACGGTGCTTGCGTATCCGGAGCGAAATTTGCTGGTCCCTGAGATAACGACTCGGCCATTCTCAGGGATCCCTGATCGGAGGAACAATGACGTGCGCAGACTCAGAATCGTCCGGTCGGCAAATCCTCCTGAGTAGCATGCATCAATGATGATGGTGACCTTCTTGGATTCCAGGGGTGCTAGAATACCTCCGAGTTCTTTGTCAGTGATGGTGTCATCCCAAAGGAAAATCTCGCTTCTCTGCAGGATCTTTCCTCCAGTGAATGATTTGTTGCTATTACCAGCCCCATGGTTGAAAATCCAGATGAATACTTCGCTGTCAGGATATGCATTAGACTCGTTGATGAGATAGTCGAAGGAGGAAAGCACGTTTGCTTTAGTCGCACCCCCATAACTTATGTCGTATTTATGAGGCCGTTCTTGTAGTGTTTTTTGTTTGGTGCCATATCCGTTGTCGCTGCGGATCCAACCGTCATCAAACAGGATCATGATATTGGATGTCGGGTACTGACTGTTTTCAATGAAGTACGCAACCATCTGCTCTGCGAGATACAGGCCGCCGTTGCCTAGTTTGGTCTCGTTCTGTTTTGGGAAGTTTGCTGCTGCGACGAAGATCGCCCATTTATGAGCATCGGAGTCGACAGCGGTAGGGTTGTTCACCATTACGGTGATGGAGACAATCTCTGAATATTCTTTGCCGTTGTAGGATCGCGCACTGATGTTGTATCGACCATTTGCTATTGCATAGGTGGTCCAGTCGTAGCTCCAGGGTGTTGTGCCTGTCGTCGTCACCCAGTTGTTCCCATCAATTTTTATTTGGACGCTTTCGACGTCTTTTTCTGTATCTGGGTTTTCTGCTGTTCCGCTGATCATCACGAGTTTTGAGACGGTGGCCCCATCAGCAGGATACGTGATGGTAATAGTTGGTTTGTTGTTATTGAAGTTAAAATTTGTGCTGAATATCCCTAGGTAGTTAGCGATGAGCAATGTGAAGATGATGATGACTGTAAGAGCGATTAGCCATTTGTATCTCATTGTTCTCAGTATACTATGTGTCCTTTTACTCCTTTAAAACCTTTGTTGAACAGCCCTTACCTATTTATACTGTTAATAAATGTGTTTTTTGAAATGTTCGTATCCTTTGTTTGGCAAAAGTTTCTTCGTTCCGTTTTCAACCAAGAGAACCTTCTTTTTCGGTGTGACGGTCCCAATTGATGTTAACATGATTCCGTGTTTTTGCAGCGTCTGTTTAGTTTTGTCAAACTTCTTCTGCGGTATTGTGACGAGTAGTTCGTAATCCCCGCCGAAATGCAAGGCGATCGAGTATGGGTCAACACCATAATGTTGATAGAATCGTTGACTCAGTTCTGATACAAGCGGGAGAGCGTCTTTATTTATTTCAAATCCGACATCATTGACTTCCTGCAATTGATATAATGATGCAGAGAGCCCATCAGATAAATCCATGGATGATGTCACAGCGTGTTGCTGCGCAAGGAGTCGGCCTTCTTTTAATCTTGGTTGAGGTTCTAACAATGCCTTGGAGAGTTTTGTTTCTTTTTTGTTCTGTTTGAGTGCATAGTATCCAACACCGGCTTTTCCTAGTCTGCCTGTCACTGCGACGACATCACTAGGATGGGCACCATTCCGTGGCATAAACTCGTCTTTTTTCACCATGCCAAATGCAGTCCCGCATAAGGTTATCTCTGTTGTTTCTTTGGTGTCTCCTCCGACGATCGTCGTCCCAAAATAGACTGCGCAAGCATTAGCTCCTTTGGTTAATTCTTTGAGAAACGTCTCTGACGTTTTTTTCGGAAGACCAAACGAACAGGTTACACCAAGCGGTGTTCCTCCTTTTGCTGCGATATCAGAAAGGTTGATAGCAACAAGTAACCATCCCATCTGATAGGCGGTCATCCCTCGGGGGATGTGGGTCCGTTGAGACATCATATCGGTGGTCACCAACAGATACTTGTTTCCCATGTCGATCGCAGCGCAATCATCCCCGATTCCAAGGTTTTGTTTTCCTTTGGTGAGAATCGTTTCGATCCGTCGGATTGCTGCTCGCTCCCCGATATCTTGTAATCTTTTCACAACTATGACAACTCCATACGAATAAAAAAGTTTATCACAACCAGCTTGTTTCGCTATACAGGGTAAGTAGAGGCGATCCTTCTTGAAGAAAATGACGTATAAGAACAGCGGCGTTGACATCGAAGTAAAAGAAGAGGCCATCAAACAGCTTTTGTCAAGTATCTTAACCAAACGAAAAGGCACTTTTGGAAAACCTATGGGGGGACATTATGCGGGGCTCATCGAGTTTGGAGACTACGCATTGGTTCTCTGCACCGATGGTGTCGGAACAAAGGTCAGGATAGCGGAAACAATAAAGAAATATGACACGGTCGGCATCGACTGCATCGCGATGAATGTCAATGACGCTTTATGTGTTGGTGCGGAGCCGCTCGCCTTTGTCGATTATCTTGCCATGGAGAACCCAGACCCGAAGATCACCAGGGAGATCGGCAAGGGTCTGGAGAAAGGAGCGAAACTATCCAATATCTCGATTGTCGGCGGGGAGACTGCGGACCTGCCAGAGCTGATCAACGGCTTTGACCTTGCCGGAACCTGCCTTGCGTATGTGAAGAAGAACCGCATCATTCTTGGTGATAAAATCCATCCTGGTGACGCGATCATCGGACTGTCCAGCAGCGGCATCCATTCGAACGGGTACACCTTGGCTCGTCGGGTAGTCGAGGAAGCAGAGTTCACCTACACTGATGAGTTTCCCGATGGATTGTACCCGAGGAAGACCATCGGGGAAATCATGCTGACACCAACCAGGATCTATGTTAAAGAAATCCTTGAGTTGTTCAAGAAAATCAATGTCCATGGACTGGCGCATATCACCGGCAGCGGACTGTGGAATATTCCTCGGCTGAAAGAAAAAGTAAAATACGTCATTGAGGACCCGTTGGAGCCTCAGCCGATTTTCACGTTCCTAAAAGAGTATGGGAACATCGATGAATATGAGATGTACCAGATCTTCAACATGGGCATGGGCTTTACCGTCATCGTAGAAGAGGAGGATGCTAAGGAGACAATCAAGATTCTTCAGAACCATTCTGATGCGACAATCAAACGTGTTGGGATTGTGCAGAAAGGATCCGGGGTTGAGGTGCCTCATCTCAAGTTACGGTACCATTAAGATGTTACTTTGTAGGATCCTATGAGAATCGGAAACGTTGAGCTGCTAAACTGTTTTGTGCTAGCACCCCTAGCTGGTATCAGCTGTACCGCATTCCGGATGTTATGTAAGGAAAATGGTGCGGGATTGATCTATACCCAGATGATTGATGCAGATTTGATACGTGGCAAGACACCAGGGGAAGTCAAACAGTTCCTCAACATCCAAGACATGGAACGACCTGTGACCGTTCAGCTCATCGGCTGTGAAAAAAATGTTCTTGTAAAAGCAGTTCAAGCAGTCGAACCGTTCGCTGATATCATCGATTTGAATGTCGGATGCATCGAGGAGGATTATCTGCAGAAAGGATGTGGTGCAGCGCTCCTCAAGGATCTTCCAAAACTGGAAAGTATCATCAAAGCGATGGCGGATACAACGGAAAAACCGGTGAGTGCGAAAATCCGTATCGGTTGGGATAATCAGCATATCAACGGTGTTGCTGTCGCACAGCTGGTTGAGAACGCAGGAGTCGCTGCGCTCTGTGTCCATGGCCGTACAGCAGATCAAGGCTACGCAGGAAAAGTCAACTGGACCATCATGAGACAAATCAGGGAAAAAGTAACAATCCCCGTGATGGCGAACGGTGACGTCATCTCATACAACCAGGGACTTTCTATGTTACAAAAGACTGGCTGCGACTTAGTGATGATCGGCAGACAAGCACAACACTGCCCTTGGGTGTTCCAAGAAAAACCAGTCGACATCAAACAGCAGATCCTCCGATTCATCGAATTGTACGAGCAATATGAGGTCCGACAATCACCAGTGGAGGTCGCAGACCATGTTTACTGGATGCTGCGAGACTTTAAAACATCTGAAGACACAAAAAAAGTACATTTGATTCAAACAATCCCGCGGATCATACGATACGTGAACCGTTTATCAGAAGATGGAGAACATACAACAAGCCAACAATGAGAAGTTGATGAAGCAGATAGATGATCAACGAGTGTCTGCCTAAAAAACACAATCCTCGACTCAGAATGAACTGTGAATGATAATTAAAAGTAACTTTTCTTGTATTGTTTTGATAGAGACTATTCCCAAGAAAAATCCCAATTAACACAACACCAAACCAGGGGAGTAAAGGAAAATAATCAAGGGTGTAAAAACCAGATGGAACAAAACCAAGCCACAGTAACCAAGGAAAATCAACGATTACCGCAACTCGAAGAGTTATACCAAGGATGATACAAAGAACACCTAGAATCAGTGGGAAGTTTCGAAACCGAATCAAAGGATACGCCAAGAGAATTGACAGACCGATGCAATGCAGGACACCAAACACAATATATCCATCATGAGGATACACCCAGGTGACAAGTGTGATAAGCAGGCCTAATCCAAAAACACTGATCCCCCGTTTCAAAAATTTTACCTTCAATTGTGTTTGTGACAATTTTTGTTGTGCGCGAGAATAGCTTACCGTAAGAGAAATACCTACCAATAGCAGAAACGCAGCACTAATTGGATACAAAAACAATAGGACCGGGGGGGTATCCAAATCTGTCGTATATAACCCGAAATAGTTCAAATCAAAAACAAGATGATACACAATCATCAGTATTATCGCAATACCACGGATAGCATCGAGTTCCCAGAATCGTTCTGAAGATGTTCTTTTCACAAGATGAACGGAAAAGAAATCGTTTTATAAACCTGGTGTTCTGAAAAAAAAAAGAAAGTAGCGAGGAATGGATTTGAACCATTGGTCTACGGGTTATGGGCCCGTCGGGATTTCCTGACTACCCCACCTGTATAGGCACCTTCCCAAAAGAGAGAGATGCTCGCTATGGGAGGCAGTCTCCACCGCCATATTTCCGAAATATCCTTCGGGAATACCGTTGCCTATACTTAAACCTAGCACCCGGACACTCCTATTGATGAGATGAAACGGAAAGTTTTAATACATCAACAGAGGAATATAATAGGAGGAGAAATGATGGAGAAAAAATTACTTGAAACACGTTTGGTGAGACGGCATTCACAATTTCCCACCGTGTGTATTTACTGCAACAAGCAAATCCCCCCAGATGATCTTCATTATGTTGAGGAAGGGATCACCTCTCATATCCATTCGCTTATCGCACGGAAATATTGTCAGTCGTGTTATACCAAGTATGGGGAACAGATTTTGTTACACGAAAAATCGCCGTAGCCTCCCGAAGTGACATGGTTTTTTTCTTTCCAAACCTTTTTCAGTAGGAGATGATATTAGCGGTGCACCGAACTGCAGGGGTACCCGAGCTTGGTCCAAGGGGCAGGGCTTAGGAGTGCAGGTAGCACGAAGAGACCCTGTTGCGTAGGCACACGAGCGTTCAAATCGCTCCCCCTGCATTCCTTATTATTAAAAGAAGGAAGAACCAATGAAAATCATCGCGTTCACTGGTATGCCTGCCTCGGGAAAAACAGAGGCGGTACAACTCGCTAAAGACAAAGGAATACCGGTTATCCGCATGGGTGATCTGGTCTGGGAGGAGACCAAACGACAAGGCAAACCACTCAATGACAAAAACGTAGGTTCTATGGCCAATAACATGCGGAAAGAATTTGGTATGGATGTCTGGGCGAAACGAACCGTTGAAAAAATTCATTCTTTGAAAAAAGCACCGCATCTTGTCATCGACGGTGTTCGTAACATGGAGGAAATCGAGTATTTCAAAAAAGAGCTTGGATTGGATTTTTTTGTGGTTGCAATCGACGCACCTGATGACCTGAGGAGAAAACGAGCGATCGTTAGAGGAAGGACCGACGATAGCAAAGACCTTAAGGGCCTGGAGGAACGGGACAAACGGGAGATCTCTTGGGGTTTGCAAAAAGTCATCGCGGATGCTGATATCGTCATCCCGAACAATGGAAGCCTTGATCAGTTTAGAAAACAGGTTCTGACCGTGTTTAATAAACTCTGAGGAACGATACTTTAATCTATCTATTTTCAGATTAGCCGCTCGGATTTGTATGTTCGAAGCCAAAGTCACCGTTCAACTGAAGAAAGGCATCTCAGACCCGGAGGGAGTAAACACCCTTAAAGCGATCCATCTTCTTGGTTTTAAAAAAGTACAGCAGGTGAAAACCATCAGGACGTTCGATCTCATGATTGATGGGACGGATAAGAACCAGGCGAAGAAAGACGTTGAACAGATCTGCCAGCGGTTATTGACGAACCCGGTGATCCATCACTATGAGATATGTATCGAAGAAAAAAAGTAAGGGGGCGTGGATGTGCAACTTGATAGTTTATTCAAAAAAATCAGAGCGGACATTGAGGCTTTTGAAGTTGATCTGCATGCCGCCTCGGACAAAGAGCTTTGTGAGATCAGCAACCGCATGGAGCTTGCATTAGCACTTCCTGAGATGAAACGGATCAAGGAATATTTTGGGAAACAGGGAAGGAACCCGACCGATATCGAACTGCAGGCTCTTGGCCAAGCATGGTCTGAGCATTGTTGCTATAAATCCTCAAAGGTGCCGTTGAAAAAATACGTCTTCAACGTCGATGAAAAACGGATCATCGCCCGTGAGGACGCTGGTGTCATGGAGTTTGACAAGGATCATTACTATTGCGTCGCATTAGAGTCGCATAATCATCCGTCTGCAATCGAGCCATACGGGGGTGCTGCAACCGGTGTCGGCGGGATAGTTAGAGACGTTCTATGCATGGGTGCTCAGCCGATAGCATACATCGATCCTTTGTTCTTCGGACCCTTAGATTATCCCTTAGAGAAACTCCCCAAAGGAGTCAAACACCCCGTGTATCTGTTCAAAGGAGTCGTTGATGGTATTCGAGATTATGGGAATCGCATTGGGATTCCGACGCTTGCTGGCCAAGTCTACTTCCATGAGGGATACACTGGGAATTGCCTCGTAAACGTAGGTTGTATTGGCATCATGGAAAAACGAGAGCTCGTGCACAGCTGGGCGAAAGCACCAGGCAACGTGTACATCTATGTCGGCGGAAAAACCGGACGGGATGGAATTCATGGTGTGAATTTTGCTTCTGCGGAGCTTACCGATGAAAGTGAGGAAAGCAGCAGGTCAGCGGTGCAGGTCGGAGACCCGATTACCAAAGAACCCGTGATCCATGCTTGCCTGGAATGCAACCGAAAAGGACTCTTGGAAGGTTTCAAGGATTTTGGTGGCGGGGGACTCTCTTGTGTGTCTGGGGAGCTTGCGTACTCCGCGAACATGGGGGCTGAAATCCATCTTGACAACGTTCCTTTAAAAGAAGAAGGACTCAAACCCTGGGAAATCTGGGTCTCGGAAAGCCAAGAACGCATGATGATGCTGGTCGCACCAGAAAACGTCGAAACCGTCCTGCATATCTGCAAACAATGGGATGTCACCGCAGCTGTAGTCGGCAAAGTCATCAAAGAACAGATCATCCGGGTGTTCCTCAAAGGACAAAAAATTCTGGAGATGGACCTGGAGTTTATGACCGGTGGCCCGGTCTACGATGAATGCACCCGACCGGTTATCATCAAGAAACAGGAGATTGCAGAAAAAACCTTCCCACAACCGGATCTCAACAAAACATTACAAAAAGTGTTATCTTCCCCAAACATCGCCTCAAAAGAATGGGTGATCCGCCAGTATGACCATGAGGTACGGGGAAACACCGTCATCAAACCACTCCAGGGGAGAGTCGGGATGGAGACCCATGGGGACGCAACTGTTCTCAAACCATTGGAAGACTCATGGAAAGGATTAGCGGTGACTGCTGATGTGAACCCACGGTTCATGGAACGCGACCCATACTGGGGAGCGATGTCCGCAGTCGACGAAGCATGCCGAAACCTCGTCGCTGTCGGCGCAACCCCGGATTCTCTGCTAGATTGTCTGAATTTCGGCAACCCGGAGAAACCAGAGCGGATGGGGGAGTTCTATGAAGCTTGCCGTGGATTAGGCGACATCGGTCGGGCACTGGACCTGCCCTATGTCTCAGGCAACGTGAGTTTCTACAACGAGTCTGTGAAAACCGCGGTCCCACCGACACCAGAGATCTTCGCGGTGGGAATCGTCGATGACATCAGAACCTGTATCACGAGTGATTTTAAGACCGAAGGAAACCCTGTCTATATTGTTGGAAAACAAACCGAGGAGGAACTTGGCGGCTCTGAATATTACCATATGATGAAGAGAGAGGGTGGTATTGTCCCAAAAACTGATCCGGAAATTCTCAGGTATTGTATGAAAGGTCTACTTGCGTGTATGAAGAAGCAGTATGTCGCCGCGTGTCATGACCTAAGTGAAGGTGGTCTTGGAGCATGCCTCGCTGAGATGGTAATCGGTGGGGATATTGGTGCAATCATTGACGTTTTAGAGGTAAACAGAGAATTACGAACTGATTTTAAAATATTCTCCGAATCAAACACGAGGTGGGTCGTTGAGGTGAAAAAAGAAAAGCAGACCCAGTTTGAAAATCAACTGCAGAAAGATCACGTCAGTTTCATCCTTCTTGGTAAAACCAAAGGGAATCATCTGATACTAAAGGACGATGAAAAAACAGTCGTTGATCTCAAGAGTGATTTCTTACGGGACTGCTGGCGAAAACCAATCTGGGATTTCATGGGATGAAAAAACATCCAATCAAAGAATTTATTTCTTTACTGCCTCCATCCCACCCTCGAATGCTTTCTTGTTGATGTCTTTGTATTTCTCAGGGACGTCCTCAAGGATCGTTTCTAAGAGCACCTCGGGTTTGAATGGCAGGGCACCGCTTGCGGCAAGAGCCCCAAGCATCACCGTGTTTTTTGTGATAATCGCACCTGCTTCTTTTGCGATTTGTAACGCATCCACAGAATAGAGTTCCGCGTGCGCTGAGAGTTCTTTGAAGATTTCCTCGACTTTTGGGTACTGCTCTCCACCCACCGCGACAGTAAACGGGATGATCGGGTTTTTATCGGTGATTACTTTTGTTTTTTTATTAACATAGCAGATGTTCCGGAGTGCCTCGACCGGCTCCATGCTGAGCAAGACATCCGCAGTCCCACTAGGCAGCAACGGACTAGAGACATCACCCATCCTGACCGTGCAGACGACTGCCCCTCCGCGTTGCGCCATCCCATGGATTTCTGAGACGAATACTCCGACTTTTGCTTTGACCGCGGCTTTGCCTAAAAGGTTCGCAGCGGTGATTACGCCTTGTCCGCCGACGCCGGTGAGTACGATGCTGGTTTTTTTCTTCATTGGGTTTCCTCCGCTGAGATAGCGCCGAACGGGCAGACCTGTACACAGTTCCCGCAGCCGTTACATTGAGCTGGGTCGATATGGACACTGCCGTCCTCTGCAAAGTAAAAGGCGGTGCAGCCGAATCTGCCGATGCAGGTTTTGCATCGTTTGCAGGTTTCTTGGTGAATCTGGTAGAGTTGGATGTCCTCTTTGGCTTTACGTTTTCGTTGTACTTCAAGCAGGATGCAAGGTGATTTGCTAACGACGACTGCGGGTCCTTTGAATTCTAAGGCTCGTTTGAAGGCAGCAGTGGTTTCTTTGATGTTGTTGGGGTTGACGATTTCGATGCATTCGACGCCGCAGCCTTTGACGACATCCTCGACTTTGATGAGCTTAGCTGCTTGCCCCATCCCATCGTATGCGGTCCCTGGGTGTGGTTGATGTCCGGTCATTGCTGTGGTCCGGTTGTCTAGGATGGTGATGACGACATCATGGTTGTGGTGGACGGCGTTGATGAGTGGGGGGATCCCTGAGTGGAAGAACGTGGAGTCTCCCATGAAGGATATGATCTTCTGGTCGGTTGCGACAGAGAAACCACAGGCCATGCCTGCGTTGGAACCCATGCAGAGGAGTACGTCTGCAATTTCAATTGGTGGTTCTTTTCCCAGGGTGTAGCATCCGATGTCGGTAGGGTATATGGTGTCTTTTGGCGCTGCTTTTTTGACCGCGTAGTAGGTGGCTCGGTGTGGGCAGCCGGCACAGAGGGAGGGCGGCCGTCGTGGTGCTTTCAATGCAGATTGAATGGGTTTGGGGAACGGGTTTTTTACTTGGAATATTTTTGAGAATGCGTCTGCGACGATATCGGGGGTGTATTCGTAGAGTCGGGAAAAATGATTGGTGGATTTTCCAAGGATTTTTACATCAGCGCCGCTGTCGTAGGCGAGTTGTTTAAACTGATTTTCAAGGAACGGTTCAAGTTCTTCAACCATGATAAGAGTGGAGCAGGATTTCATGAATTGTTCGCATTTGTTTCTTGGGATCGGATGGGTCATCCCAAGTTTGAGGATCCTGACATTGAGATTGAGTTCCTCCGCCATCTCTTTGACATAGGTATAGGAGACTCCGGAGGTGACGATTCCTACATCCTTTGGTTTGCCTATTGTTATTATTTCGTTGAATGGTGATTTTTCTGAGATTTTCTCTGCTTCCTCAAGTTGTTTGAGTAATACTGGGTGTTTTGCTCGTGCGGTCGCTGGGACGGTGACGAGCAACGGGTCTTTTTTGAAGAAGCCTTTTTTACGTGGTTGCTGCATTTTATTTAGTGTAATTGGACCTCGCGCGTGGTTCAGTCGGGTAGTGGTCCGAAGCAACAGAGGTAAGTGGAGTTGCTCGGAGATATCGAAGCCAAGGCGCGTCATCTCTTTTGCTTCTTGTGGCGTGGTCGGCTCCAGCATGGGTGCGCCGCCGAACAACGCGTAGTATCGGTTGTCCTGCTCGTTTTGCGATGAGTGACAGTACGGGTCGTCCGCGGAGACGATGATATGACCGCCGCGGCAGCCTACGTACATATATGTCATGAACGTGTCGCTGGCGACATTCAGGCCGACATGTTTCATGCAGGTTAATGCTCGCAGACCGCAGAACGATGCAGCTGCAGCGACTTCCAAGGCGACTTTTTCGTTGACAGAGTATTGGAAATAGAAACCAGGGTCTTTGTTCTGTCGGGTTGCTTCTTTTGCGATCGCGGAGAACGTATCCGCAATCTCAGAAGATGGTGTGCCTGGGTAGGTGGTTGCGACATCGATGCCAGCTTCTAAGGCACCACGGGTGATTGCTTCATTTCCTAACAGCAGTATCTGCTTTCCTGGATTTTCTTGGGTCAGCTCAGACATCATCAACACCATTTCGGTAAAAGATGTACAATTCCCCTGGATGTGGTAAAAAAAGACAGCATATAAATCTAACCATACAGGGAAGGTATTTGTGATAAACGGTAAAGGGATGTTGGGAGAATGAGAAGTTCTTCTTCGGTAACCATATTGGAATGCGCTTGGCTTCCTCCTGAATTTTTTGTACCGGAGCACCAGGGTAAATAAAAATGATGGAAATTGTAGGTAAATGTGCCTTTGCAATGATTTTGAAAGTAGTTTTTTTTTATGCCCGTGTTATATCCACGGATGAGATTCTCATCTGTATTCACTCGGAGTATACCAGGAGGTTTACCATCCTGTGGTGGCGCATCTGCATCACTACTTGCATATACAACTACAAACAAGGTACTTAAAACAGTGGCTCTTTCATTGGTCTGGAAGGAATTAAGCTGGTAGTTGTAGAGTGCATCCCATCCCTCCTAGTGAGACCAGCATCCTTCCCTTTTTTTATTAGAAAAGATTTTTTCTTGCCATGACACGACATGGTTTTTCTGCGCAAATAAGAAAGTATATGTACTCAACGATGGTTATGGAAAATTGGAGAGATTAAGAAGGAGTTATCGGGATCACTAACACGACTACCATATCTGCTTGTTATCCTGATTTTTGCCTCTTCTTGACTGAAAAAAGCACTGGAGGGTTGGAGAAAATATGACCACAAAAAGCTATGTAATAATGGAACATAAGACAGTCCCGAAACAAGTACCGCTGTTCGAAGAGCAAGATGATGGGAACCTTGTCCCGTACGTCAAGGAAACCTAAATCGATTTACGAGTTGGTTCATCACGGCGGACTTCAATGGTATATGGGTTTGCCGTTGATCAATTTTTTTTTTTATAATTTTTTGTAAAATTCATGAAATGATGAGAGGATTCTACCGAGGAAGAATCCATATAAATCCAAACAGTATGTGACCTTTGAATGGAAAAAAAGGTTGCGTTGAGCATCGCAGGGTCTGATTCCTCAGCTGGGGCTGGGATCCAAGCAGATCTCAAAGCATTTTCCTACCTTGGCGTGCACGGGGTCACTGCCATTACTTGTGTTACTGCGCAGAACACACAACAGGTGAGATCGATTTTCAAAGTCCCTGTTGATGTCATTGAAGAGCAGATTGAAAGCCTCTTTGATGATTTTGTAATCGCTGCGGTGAAGACAGGGATGTTGTATGACAAGGAAATCATCCGTGTTGTGACTCGACAATTAAAATCTCATCATCTCAAACCGGTGGTTGACCCGGTCATGGTCGCAACAAGCGGCGATGCGCTTTCGAACCAGAGTTTTTTAGTGTCATTGAAGAAAGAACTGCTACCTCAAGCATTCATGGTGACGGCAAACGTCCCAGAGGCGTGTGCATTAGCGAATCTGAACATCACGAAGCAAAAAGATCTTGAGAAAGCAGTCAAAGTTATCTTCGAACTCGGCCCAGAGTATGTGTTGGTCAAAGGCGGTCATCTGCACGGAAAGCTAGTGACAGATGTCCTGTATGATGGGAAACAGTTCCATCATTTTATCCTCCCACGGATCCCGCAGAGAAAAGCGCACGGCTCAGGCTGCACATTATCTGCTCTCATCACCGGGTTGCTCGCAGTAGGGGAACCACCAGTCACCGCGGTGCATAAAGCAAAATCCATTGTCTGGAGCATGATCAACGAAGGATACATCCCGGGGAAGGGTGCTGATGTGCTGAACCATTGCTCCGCATTACAAATCCCGCCTTTTTTACAACACAACGAGGAATTCGACGTCTGGCTGCAGCTGAAGACCGCTGTCGAAACACTGGTCTGCTTCCTCCCATCACAGTTCATCCCTGAGGTCGGCATGAACTTTGTCTATGCTACCCCCAATGCAACAACACGAGACGAGGTCTGTGGAATCGAAGGAAGAATCACCCGATACAAAGACCGCGCTTTGTTGTGCGGCACCCTTGAGTTTGGCGCTTCGAAACATGTAGCATCTATTGTTCTTGCAGCGATGTCGTTTGATTTAACCAATCGATCTGCACTGAACATCCGCTCTGCACAAAAGACTCTCCAGCTCTGTAAAAACCTTGGTTTTTCACTCGGCTCATTTGACCGTAAAGACGAGCCATTACATGTTTCCTCAACCATGGAATGGGGGACGAAGCAAGCAATCACAACAGCTGGGTATGTCCCAAATATTATCTATGACACGGGCGCGGTCGGAAAAGAACCGATGATCCGCGTGCTTGGAAAAAACCCGCAAGATGTTCTTGCCAAAATAAAGAAGATAGCAAATGTTTGATTCCCATAAGATACAAAATTACGAAACATATATATACGAAAACGTTTATAGGACCGCCCATTAACCTAGAAACTTACGGAGAGGTATAGTTTATGACAGCAAAAGAAGAAAGCGAAGAAAACGTGATCTATGTAGGAAACAAGCCACCAATGAGCTACGTTCTGGCAGTCGTCACGCAATTCAACAGCGGGTCCACCGAAGTCGTTATTAAGGCACGGGGCCGAGCGATTAGCAGAGCGGTCGACGCAGCAGAAATAACCAGAAACCGGTTTGTCCAAGATGCAAAAATCAAGGAAATACGCATCGGAACAGAAGCGATCACCAACGAAGAAGGACGAACCTCGAACGTCTCATCAATCGAGATATCTCTGTCGAAGTAAACAAGAGTATTATCTACGAATAATACGTCTTTCCTTTTATTTTTCCTTTGAAGTGGATACTATAACTAAATATTTTTATTAACAAAAAATAGTATATCAATGGTTTTTTTAAATACAAGTGACAAAGGAAATAGTTTTTATAGGAGAACATTGTTGTTAATTATAGAGCGGGGGAAAGCAAATGAATAGAATTCTCATTTGTAGAAAATATGTAGCGATTGGAATCATCCTCTTGTTCGTTGGAGTTTGTATCACCCCAGCAATTGCACAAGTTCGAGAAAAACCACCTTTACCATCAAGTCGTATAGTTCAAAAAAACCATAGAAGCCTTTCGAGAGGTCTTGCAGGGAATTTCGCTCTGGAAAGTGTAATATATCTTTCTTGGAATGCAAGCGAAACAGAAGAGCCCCTGGAACCTGGCGGAGCAAATCGGAGTATCAATATTACGGTGACGCATCAAGTCCTTGTATCCTCTTTTATTGGTAGACTTATTCTTCTCTATTGTCTTATAGCACATAAATTTGTCACAGTTACGATGGAGATAGGAGACATCTCTAGTTGGTGTGCTGCATCACTTTCCGATACAGAGTTAGGATTTCCGATTACGGGTGATGTATCCTCACAATTTACTACTTTAACAATAGCAGTGAACGAAAACGCCCCGCATACTGTATGTCGAGTCCCAATACAAGCATCTGTTGATACGATGTATGGTCCTTTTAGTTTCCTCCCTTTCGTCAATGATAATAACCAAACCAGTGCTCTTGATTTTTGGATAGAGTACCGACCCTGCCTCATTATCATACCAGAAAATGACAGCATGGCGGTCATTCCTAATGAGAGCTCGTATCTACGGATTTCTATTACTAATGCGGGGAATGCAAGGACCGTTGTATATGGAAGCGTCGTTTACTCACCTCCTGATTGGATAACAATGATGACCAATCAGATAGTCCTTGAGGTAAATATGACGGGTTATGCATACCTTTTCGTCGTTCCACCAATTTCTTTCAACGGAACAGATACGATTATTCTCAGTTTTACTGCCTATTTATCTGACGATTACACCCAGCATGGTGAACCGGTGTATGTACTCATCCGTGTTATCTATGAACCGTAACCGTGTCAGATGAATTCCCCAGGATATTTGAGGAAAAAAATATGAAAAGGAATTGGTTGGCGATTGGAATCATTCTTTTGTTTATTGGAACTTGTATTTTCCCAGCAACCGCAAGACCTTTACTTACAATAGAAAAACCATCAATTCATCCTGGGGGTTCCGTTGGATTAAACAGTAATATCGAAATAACCTGGGATGCGAACGAAACAGGAGAACCTATTATTCCAAGAGGACCGCTGCGTTCGGTTACCTTGGATATTTCGTTTTGGGTCACCTGGGGGATCCTTGGACGTTTTATAAATTATATTTATCGTGGGACAGCAATTCGGTTGGAAGTATCTATCATCGATAAACCGAAGTGGTGTGTGGCGACTCTTGCACAAGAAACGATTCTATGTATCATACCACCACCAAAAGAAAACAGCCATGATCTCGTACATACCATGTTGACAGTACAAGTGGCGGAGAATGCTCCTGCGTTTGAGCTTTGTCCTATAACGATACAAGGAATGATAGAACCATTACATGGTTTTTTCGGATTACTCACAATAATGCAGGGTATCACCAAAGTCGTCAATGTGACCTTCACTGTCGCGTATAAACCACTCATCCAACCTCAGTTTCCAGAGACAAACGTCATTGAAGCACCTCCGCTTGTCCAGGTGGAGCTTCCGATAGGAATTAAGAACCTTGGGAACGGAAAAACAATTGTGGCAAATGAAGTGGTGGACTATCCTGAGGGTTGGATTGTGTCGATACCTGACCAACTTATCGTAGATGTCGCTGAATACAACGAGATGAACCTTTCAATAGTAGCGCCAGAAGACTTCTCCGGAGTGGAAACGATTACCGTGAGTTTTACTCCACATTCATTTGACAATTATTTATTAGTTGGACAGACCACATATGCAACATTTATTGCATTCTACAATCCACCTTGATGAAAAATAAATAATGTTCGATAAGTTGAGGTAAATCAAATGAAAAAGAAATGGTTGGCGATTGGAATCACTCTACTGTTCATCGGTGTGACCATAGCACCAAGTATCAACTTCAACACTATAAAAGCAAATGATACCAAGAAATCTCAATCAACATCAAGAGGGAACTGGTTGTATGTTGGTGGGAGTGGACCAGGGAACTATACTCATATCCAGGATGCTATCAATGATTCGAGTGATGGAGATACTGTTTTTGTACACTCTGGAATATATTATGAAAATATTAAAATCCAAAAAACCATTAGTTTAACGGGTCAAAATAAAAATAATACGATTATCGATGGGAACGAAACAGGAATCGTTGTTAATGTTACAGCGGATTATGTGAATATTACAGGATTTATCATAAAAGATAGCGGAGAACAGGGTATCTGTGGAGGAATTGTTGTTGAGGCAAATGAAGTAACGATTGCGAATAATGTTATTACCAACAACAGTTTTGGGATCTTAATCGGGTTTTTATCTGAAAGCGAAAAATTTGATCCTAAAGATCCATTTACATTGAATCCGAAGAGGCGTAGAGGATTTTCTCATTTTGATAACAACACTATCGTAAATAACACCATTTTAAACAATAGAGCCGGTTTGTTCTTTCCCGGCTCATATAATAACTTCATATCTAATAACACATTCCTCAACGACGGTCTGTTCGTTTTAAACGATACGTACTCTAATGTTGTGGTCAACAACACAGTTAATGGCAAGCCGCTTCTCTATCTGGAAGGACAATCTAATAAAATAATAACAGAAGCTATGGGACAAATAATTCTTGTTCAATGTCATAACATTACTATCAGTGAACAACAAATCAACAATACGAGTTTCGGTATTGAATTAATAGATACTACACACTGTTATATTTCTCAGAACATCATCAGGTCGAATAATTTTATTGGTATTTTTCTCTATCAAAGCAGTGATAATATTCTTATGAATAACACAGTAGGTGCTAACGCCGTCCAGGGAATATTTATCTGGGGCAACAACAACATGATAACCGACAATACGATTACTTTCAACACCGAAGACGGTTTACACCTTTATCATAGCATTAACAACACCATGGCAGGAAACAATATTTCGAATAACAATCATGATGGTATTCATATCGAAGTTTCTGAATTATATAATATCATTTCCGGTAATAACATTCACCAAAATAAGAACTGCGGCATGTATTTTTCGTTCAACAGAAACAACATTCTTTTAGATAACAATATCACGTTCAATACTAAGGCAGGGATCTCTGCTGACTACTGTGAAAATATTTCTATCTTTAACAATACCATTTCACATCACAATTTTGGTGTCCAGCTTTTGGAGAGTGACAACAATTTCCTCAAAGGCAATACCATTGTAAGTAATCTTTATGGAATACAATTAATGAAACACAGCGACCAGAACATAATCTTAGGAAATAATTCCATCTCACTTAACACTTGTGGCGTCAATATTTCCTCAAGTTATTTCAACACCATCTCTAATAACAACATCATACTTAACAAGGCTATTGGTATAGAACTTTATGAATCTTTCAACAACAGCATTAGCGACAATATTATTTCTTTAAATAGAGATGGGATTATTTTAGGATTTTTGACATCTGATAATATTCTAAGAGAGAACGCTATCATTGAGAATAGCGGAATTGGTATTGGCCTTGCGACCGATGCAATTGATAACAAAATTGCGGATAATAT
>Ga0105099_10000624_pt1 | contig 23600 bp, 26 predicted proteins | sample PPLLak3cmMay2015_2_FD_79138 | JGI IMG/M metagenome (GOLD analysis project Ga0105099, IMG submission 79138) | Freshwater sediment microbial communities from Prairie Pothole Lake near Jamestown, North Dakota, USA - PPLs Lake P8 Core (1) Depth... | ecosystem: Environmental > Aquatic > Freshwater >... | reverse complement strand
TATCCGCCATGGAGGGTAATAATTGCTCTCAAGGGGGGCTTATTTTCAATAATGCGAGCGAATTAGGGTCAATTCGAGAAAAGAGCCCGCGACGATTATCCGGGGTAATCGGCTTTGATCATTTTGGGGAAATATAGATGATCATACACATGAGTCTTGGTTTCGGGATTGAAGAAAACGAAATCAGCGACGTGAGGGAGCCCCATGAGAGCGCTCGAAACCGAGCCGTTCATCGGGATCTTCCGCGGCTTCCCGCTCTTGGAGTCCTCGATATTGATATAGCCGCGGTGAAAATCGACGTTCGCCCAATTGAGCTTGAGGATTTCGTTTCTCCGCATGCCGGTATTGAGGGCGATGATAAGGACCGGCCGGATAGCGGGGGCGGCCGCGTCGATCAAGCGCCGGGCTTCCTCGGTCGTGAGGATCCGTTCTCGGGGATTGTTTTCCTTGAATTTCTTCACGGCCCGGATGGGATTCGATTCGAGCTTCCCCCATTCGACGGCCTTATTGAACATCGTTTTGAAACAGGCGAGCTCACGGTTAACCGTGGAAGGGGATACCTCGAGCTTGCGTTCGGCCTTGAATCGCTCGAGCTGCTCCGGTCCGATGTCCTGGAGGATTTCCCCCTTGAAGAATCGCTTGAGATTGCCAAGGGAGATTTCATCCCGGCCCCATGAGCGCTTGTTTTGCTTGCAGTAGGTCTCAAGGAAAGCAGCGGCGAATTTCTCAAAGACGATAGGCTCTGCGGCCGGTTTCCGAACGCCCAGGGTTTCGTCGAGCTTCTCAATTCGCATCCTGGCCAGGGTGATCCGGGCTTGATCTTTCGTGAATCCGCCGAATTTCCGGATCCGCTTTCCCTTGTACGTGAAATCTATGTACCATTTCCCATCCTTGAGCCGGAGGTTCCGGGCGTTTCGAGTCGGCCGAAGAGTGTTCATGATTATTTCCGTCATGCATTCGCTTTCTTTGTCGCTATCGAAACCCATTTCCCATCGACCCATCCCTCAATGCTTACCCAGAAATCGGATGAAATAGGCTTGAAGGAAATTCGCCATTTTGAGGGGTCCGCCCTTTGATCGTACGCGACAAGCTCAAGAGCTTGAGCGGTTTTTGGATCAATCCCGGATTGTCGTTTAAAGTCATTCCAATTCGAGGAAAAATATTCCGGTAATACTTCGAACCGAATGGGCGTTAAATATCCGGAAAGCTCTTCTATCCCTCTTGGAGTCACGGAAGAGCCATCAGGAAGCATGATCTTTTTATTTGCCGTAGGTTCCCATTCCGGCTCGAGCGATAACCAGACGGCGGGTTTTTCCCCGGCCGGTACATACTTTGTAGCCGGGAGAATTTTCCCTGATTTCATTATCGGCTCTAGGCTCAGTGCGGTCGTATAGTGAAAAAGACGCTCGGATTTATGCATGGAGAAGCCCCATAGCCGGGAGGACGGTCCGGGCTTGGCGAGACCGGTGCCGGCGCCATTTCCGGAGCTCTTTAATCGCCCAGGCATCGGCGACGTCCTCCGCTTTCAGCTTGAATACGAGGACTTCTCTATCCGATGCGGCCCGGAGGTAAAGCGGGAGGAGCCTTTCGGGACAAAGATCCCCGGCGACTTTTCGCGTATGGCCGCATTCATGGAACCATGAGAAGTAATAGACTTCATCCGGCATGATCCGGAGCCCGGTCCGCTTGGAGATCTCCCGGGCGGCTTCCTCGAGGTTAAGGGAGGGATTGAAGAAGATTTCATATTGTCCCTTTCGGTCCGGGACTCCCTGAATCTTCGCGTAGGTTCCATCCTTCCATCCCTTCTCCTCGTACCAGTCCGGATGCATCCATGAGCAAGCGGGATCATAGAAGCTTATCCTGACGATTCCATACTTCGGAGCTTCCTGGAGGACGAAACCGAAATCAAGGAATCGGTTCACAAGGGCGGCATATCCGGAATACAGGTTCATTTGAGCCCGGAGCTTTTCGAGCGAGATCGAATCCGGCGGGGCGTACTCGCATTCATAGAGGCAGATCCGTTTCGTGAGTGAGTGATCGATCGATAGCATGATTCCCTCCGGCGACCGTGGTATCAATTGAGAGAAACGGGAAGGGGCTTGAATTTCTCCAAGTCCTCGAAGTGAGGGACCGGGAAGATGATTCGGGGCTCGAGGACGGGCTTCTTTTGCTCGAGCTCGGTTTCCGGTTCGGGCGGGAAGATGATCGTTTGCATGACGTTCTCTCCTCTTGCTTGCTTTAGCTCCGCGGCGCTTTTTTCGCGTTCGTAGGACGGCGCTCGATGAACCGTTGAAGATCCTCAGCCGTGATCCGGACGAGTCGGCCGACCTTGTAGGACTTGAGAAGCCCGGAATGAATGATTTCGTAGGCCGTGGTCCGGGAGACCTGGAGGATCCTCATAACATCCTCAACTTTCAGGTATTCTTTCATTACCGCCTCCGTATCATATAACGTTCTTTATTATCACATAATATCACTTATAAATAAAAAAGTCAAGTTCGTTTTGATTTTTCTTTTTTTGATTGATATTATTTACATAGCATGGAAAAAGAACGTCTTATGACAAAAAGTGAAGTTATGGACTATTTGCGAATTTCCCATCAAACGCTTCATCGGCTCATGAAGCAGTTTGCATTTCCCTATATCAAGATGGATAGGAAGGTCTTATTCAAGAAGTCGGAGATAGATGCTTATTTGGAAGCGAAGACGGTGAGGAAAAATTGATGGATGTCATTTTATCGATACTCATCTCAATAATTAATTTTTTTAAGGCGAATATTAGTTGGATTAAAGATATTGGAATGCTCATTTTCGCAGGCGTTGGCACGATTGTGACAGTTCTTGCATATCGAAGAGCCAGAGCGACAATATTACAGCCTATAAGAAATGAAGTAATAAAAAAACAATCCGTTCTTCTAAGCGAAGTTTTAAATGTTTGTCAAAGTTCTCTAAAAAATGACTTGATATTTGATTATATTAATTTGATCAGAGTAAACATTTTAAAATATCTAATGGAATACGGTTTCGTATTAAATAGCCATGAGGACACATGTAAAAAGTTAGATAAATGCGTTGACGGCTTTTTTTATTGTGGTGATTCCGATATAATTGATGATGTTGAGATTGTGCCATCTTTTCCCACCGAAATATCTAATAGTAAAAATCTAGTTGATGAAAAGAAGACAAAGTATGAAGAAGCAAATGAAGGAAAAATAAGAATCGATAAAATATATCATACAAAAGAATATTCAGAATATATCGATAAAATTCATTCTCTATCGATCAATCCTTTTATGCCAAAAACAATTCAAAAGATCTTGGAACAATTATTGTTGGATATAAAAAGGAATCTTAAGGATTCAATGAAGCCGGTACTTGAAGAATTTTTCCGGATTTTTATTAATAAATATTCTGAAGAAAAGATCCCCCCGAAATATAGCCCTAATGGGGTTTTCAACGATTTCAATCATAGAAGGATTCACCATACCGCTTTATTAGAAAGCTTGAATAAAGAGACGCGAAAATACTTACGTATTGACGAGCCTTGGGAATGAAAAGTTGGGATAATTGGAAAGGATTTGAAAGATTAGTTGCTGCTCTTCATATTTCTGCGAGTCAAGGCGGCACTGTAAAGTGGAACGATAATATAAATGGTCGGCAATTTGATGTAAGCATTCGATTTTCCTATTCCGGTTATGAATATCTTACGGTGATTGAATGCCGTGATTATAAAAATAAAGTGCCTGTAGGTGACCTTGACGCGTTTGCCACGAAGTCAAATGATATCAACGCTAACAAAGCGATTATGGTTACTCCAATTGGGTTCCAAGAAGGCTGTATTGCAGTCGCTGAGCGGCATGGAATTGAACTCCTTATCTTAAATGAAAATCAAAAAGAATCTCCAGAAATATTATCGGGAAAGATTACACCGGTAATTAATTATTCGGAATTATCATTTATCCGGAGTGATAACGAAGAAGAGTTGAGATTTCCCGATACTGCAGGAGGAAAACTCCTATTCCTAGTAAAAAAAGCTGAAATTGAAACTCCGAATGAAACTATAACAATCGAACGGCTTTTAAGGCGTTGGTATAATATAAATATTAAAAAAATAAATAATGTCACTCAATATTATGAAATGCGAATGCCTGCCGGCGCAAAACTGATTATACCTAATCCTATTGATAAAGAAACGATACCAATAAAATGTTTTCGATATGGTTGTGCAATTATTGAAGGGCGACTCGTAAAACTATCCGGACTCGATCCTCTCTTAGAGGCGAATAAATTGAAAACAATATCAATACAAAAAACCAATGGAACAAAAATAATTGAAAAGAAGATTTCTGATATACCTTATGGATTTGATAATGAAATTACTAAGGGGAAGTATTACAAGAATCCAACAAATGATTTTATATACTATGTGAAGGATATCGTTGATGATATAGTCAATTGGATTCTATTAGAATCATATCAACATGGGACGTTATTGCAAGCCGAGTTTTCCCAAACGCTAGATAACGCAAAAGCTGCCGTCAGGGAATATATTGAAATTGCAGATTCAAAGGAAATTATTCGTCTTAAAAGAATATTGGATAAATTCTTAATAAAAAAAACGGCCCAATAAACGACTAAACAACCTCTTGTCCTGGGATGATTGCTGGACTTACAATCCGGAGGATGGAGGTATATTGAAATCTCTGGCTATGCGTCGAATAAAATAATCATGCGATACGCTCATTGTACGCTCGAGAAATTGGGCCGGGCCGTTGATCGTATTGACGATATCAATAACTGATCCGAAAATACATCTGATAAGATCAGATGTATCGATAATATCCACGAATCTTAAAAAAGCACATAAAAACTTGCATATATTCGAAATAAGTTATATTAATCAAAATTGGAGGGGATAATGCCGCAAAGCTTAATTTTTATTGCAAACATTTTATGTATTCATGATGCTGAATCTTTTGAACTTGAACCTGGGTATATACTCCGCAAGGCAAGCAAAGAGGAGATAGCAATTCTTAAAGAGCACTATAAACTATTAACTCCTTTTCCCCAATTATTATATGACGAATTATGGGAAGGCGAGTTACCTCAAAATAGATTTCCTCAAACAATATTACCCGAAGATAATTGGCGCTATTACGTTGTCGCTTTTGATAAGCGAAATGAATATTATGAATACTTAACCACGGCCTTCCTGCTTTCTCCAAAAGAACTTGAAAATTTATTTACGCTTAATTATCAAAAAGAGTTCGATAAATGGGGCATTCAATGGAATAGAGAAGGTTTATTTCAAGTACTTCAAGAGATCCTAACAAAACCTAATTATTTTTCCGAAGTAAACGTTGCTGACATTGAAATGATTAAAAGCATTTCTACTCAATTTAAAGATCATGGTAATAAAGAACCAATATTAAAGGATATTATTCAACAAATCCACGTACTTAAAGGGATTTCCATAAAATCCCCATTGAAATATTTAGGATATTTTGGTTTGCTCGAATCTTTACTCACTCATGCTCCAAAACTCACAGATCCCTACGATTCGATAGGTAGGCAAATAAGAAAAAAAATCGCTTTAATAGATAATCGAATGAGCAATAAAATTGATTATTCATCTTTTAAAGGCATGAATCCAGAGACTATTTGGACTAAAATGTACTCCTTCCGTTCTAAACTTGCACATGGAGATCCAGTAGATTTTTCTAGTAATGAATTTAAGGCTCTAGTCAATTATGAAACTGCACTAAAACTGCTGAAAGAAACCGTAAAAGCAGTAACAAGACAAGCGTTAAAAGAGCCGACCTTGTTAGTAGACTTAAAAGATTGTTAAAGTATTTATCAACCCGACTAAATCCCGACATATTAAAAAATTGCATAGGGATAACATATACTTATTAAATAAAATATTAAGTCATTGCAGCGGACTCTTAATCCGGAGGGCGGATTCTCAGAATAGCGAATACTCCAAAAATCCGCCCCCATTCGCGTAGAATCGATTTTCTCTTTCCGCCCATACCTCCCCAGCCGCGCGGCCGCGTTCGCTTTGCGCGTCGCGTCCGGACGCATAATCCCGGCCATCGGAGGAGTCGGCACAGGGTCATTTTTTCACGGCCGCTTTCTCGAGCGACTTGATACGAGCTTCAAGGTTCCGGATCCTGGCTTCGAATTCCTTTCCGGCGCAGACAAGACGGCCGAGCTCGAGAAGGGGGATCCCGGCGAGCTGCAAGGCGAGCTCATTTCCGGCTTCGAATTCTTTCAGGAGCCCGCGGGCGGCTCCTGCGATAAACGTGGGATGGATCCAGAAGCCCGCTTCCCCGGCTCCGGCCGGACGGCCGGGCGGCAGCTTGGCCGCGGCGACATGCGGGTGATCCGGCCGGGGCTTCGAGCCATGGCAGCTGCGGCAAGTCGTTTTTTTCGGTTCGCTTTTCTTCATGGCGTTTAATCCTTGAGTCGGCGGCGGGTTTCGTCATACTGAGCCCGGTCCGCCCGGTTTGCGAATCCACCCGGCTCTCCGGCGGCCCGCTTCGCGGCGATTTCCCGATCCTTTGCCGGGGCTTCCGCTTCTTCCTTGGCCCTGGCCGCGGCGATCTTTGCGGCCGCATCCCGGCGGAGGGGAGTCAGATTTGCCAGAATGAGGGCGTCTGTCATGGTCCGGTCCATGAGTGTTTTGAGGAAATCCAGAGTTCCGGTCTCCCCGAGCGCCATCATGATGTTCGTCCGGCCCGTATCGATGATGTACTCATGCCCGGCGAACGTCTGGAAGATGATTTCTCCCTTTTCGATCCTGAGAGCTGCGGAGGGCATTTGATTATTCCGATCCGCCTTCGCCCTCGAGCCCCTGGGTGATCCGCTCTCCGGCATCGGCCGCGGGCTGGAATTGAACGCCCATGAGCGAATTGAGCTCCCCGATATGAGCGTTGACCAGCTTCTTGAAGGACGCGCAATCCGGATATCCAAGGGACCGGCGCATTTCGGTGAAGATCTGAGAGCGAGATTCGAAAATCTGCTTCTCGAGGGGCTCCATGATCGAATGAGCTTTTTGCCGGGAAGCGAAAGAGAGCCAATTGATATTGTCTTTGGCTTTCTTCCAATTCCAGACGGCATCGGACATTCTTTCGAGGGCGGCCGAAATGTCCTTCATCGTGGCTTCCGCGTTCTGTCGAAAACCATCGGTGATTTGCTTCTCGAGCCTCTCCTCGATCGAGACTTCGGGCTCCTTCGGATCTTCTCCGATCCGGCCGATGATGTTTCCGTCTTTGTCCATCACCGGCTTTCCGTACATGGCTTGCAGCGAACCGAGCATTTGATCTTTGAGTGTCGGCATTTTTTTCTCCTTGCCGATAAATTTATCCTTCGGCCGGTTTATGGCCGGGGACATTCGAGGGGGGAACATTAAGAATCATTTCCGGATTCGGTTTCCCCGAATTCGGATCTTTGTCCGGTTCATAGCGGACCGAGAATAGAATCGGCTGATTTGAGATAACGGCCATTTTCGTTACCGGCCCGAGAAGCCGGTCTAGGATAACGTCTATTGCATAGGGCTGGCCCTTCATGGCACGTTTCCAAATGAGAGAGGCAAGGGCTCGAGGATCTCCGCCCTCAGCGAGAGCCCGATTGAATTCCTGAGCGAAGGCAATCGCGTCGGCGCATTTCCGGCCGCTCATATGTCGCCGGGGATCGTCGCCCGGCTGAAAGGGGCGGCCGAAGGTCCGCTTCCCGGCCGGGGCGGGCCGGTCCTCGACCTTGGCAAGGACCGGAGGGGAGGGCTTCTTTGCAGATTCAGCAGCTTTCCTGCGGGATTTTTGTTCTTTCAATTTGACCTCTCCATGAGCCGAAAAATGAGTTTTTGAATACCAACATTTACCAACAGGCTCGAATCCGGTTTAGCGGCCTTTTTCGATGGCAAAAGCCCCATATGGAAGTCAACAAAAGTCAACAGATCCCGGCCTTTGGGAGAGGTTGTATTCGTGTTTTGGGTTTCAACATTTTTCAACAGGCAGAAGCCCTGAAAATTAGCGGCTTTCATCGTGCATCCTCGGATTTGGAGTCCATCGTTTCTCCCTGGGGAACGGGCGGGATGTCGCTATTTGAGCCGTCCGGGGCGGGGGAGTCGTCGCCTTTAGGGGCTGCAATTAATCGCTCTGGCAAAGAATAACCGTGGTCTAGGAGGTATTCCCTGGTCTTGGCTTCTCCCCAAAGTCCGATAAATTCCTTGATCGTTTCGGGGGAGGGAGGAAGAAGTCGCGGTCCGGACGAAGGTTTCTGATGTCCGGACGTTCCCCCCCCGTGGGGGGGCGGAGGGGAGGTTCTCGATAAAGACTTCTGAAGAAGACTTCTCGAGGGAGTGTCGGAAGTGTGCCTCTGGCTGTCACCCTTCGCCCTGATAGATTGCATTTCTCGGGCTTTTTGATGTGTGCCTTTGGCTGTCACCTCACATGTGCCTTTGGCTGTCACCTTTGAGGTGACACGCAAAGGCACATATCGGCCGTTTTTATCTCGATTCGGGTTTTTCGGTGTAAAGTGCCTTTGACTGTCACCTATTCCAGGCGGGACGCTGCAATGTTTGGGTATTTCATAGAAATTTAATCTGCGCTTTTTCTTTTTCAGTAGGGCTCCTACGCTAATCCAAAAATCGATTGCTCTAAATACGCTTCGGCGTGTGCAGATTGATTCTTCGGCTATCTTTTCGATTGATAGGGGAAATGTCTGCCGAGTACGGAAGCCCTGATGTCTTGCGATTGTGAGATAAACTCGAAGGTCCGCGGCGGAGGCTTTGTTTAATATGTTTGGATTCAAAATATGGGACGGGATCCGGATGAACCAGATCCCCGGTTTATCTTCGGCCGCGGTCATGATCGATAGCAGAGCTATAGCTCTGTTATATCGCTCGGGAGGAAGCCGCGGCCTTGATTTCAGATTCCAACCGTGCTTCGAGGAGTCTCCCATCCACGCGGACAAGGCGGCCGACATGAGCAGCCGGGATATCCCCGCGGGCGATCATGCGGCGGACGCTGACCGAATGCACTCCCAGGACGGCCGCGGTTTCGTTGACGCTGAGCCAGCGACGCGGGGCGCTCATGATCCTGCTCCGTCTATGAAGAGATCTGAGATCCCGACTCCCAGGGCGGCCGCGATTTTTCTTTTTGAGAAAACCGAGATACTACGCCCATGTTCAGCGACCCAGATTGTCGCCGGAGCTACGCCAGCCTTTAGCGCAAGATCGACTTGTCTTAGCCCTTTGCTCTTTCGAAACGCTACCAACCGAATGTTGGCATTCTTTGCCATAAAGCACCTCCAAAAATACGGAAGGGGGCTCGCTGGCGTTTATGGATATAACAAAAACGCCACGCTGCCGGAACCTCCGGAGCCATTCACCACGTGCCGCACCCCTGGCACGCGGTTCTCTCCTTACCGATTCCGGCAACGTGGCCTTGGCGGGCTACGTGCCGCTTCGAGCTCTCCGCTTTTCAGCGGTGCATGAGTGAACTCGAAGTACTTACAAAAAAATTTAAGCATGATGTTTGATTGATGTCAATATACATTTCGTATTTTTTGAAAATATTTTGAAATAATATTCTCGGTTTGCTTAAAACGATCGATTTTTTGATGTCAAGATTTGCGACGTGTTTAGAGCTATTATGCGCTATAAACTGCGCTATTGAGTCGATAGGTAGAATTCGACAAAGAGAAGCGTAAATGCCCGAATTATCAGGCGTACCAGGGAAGGGAAAGGTGGGGTGGGTGAGGAGACTCGAACCCCCAACCTTCGGATCCACAGTCCGATGCTCTAACCGGTTGAGCTACACCCACCGTCCGACTGCAAGGGGAGCCTGATTTTCGCACGGGGGAGCCCATAAGTCAAGTTTTTGGAACCGAATATCCCGACTTTGCGTACTTTATGTTATGCTTACATCTTCTTTTCCAGGGATTTCTTGAAGGCATGGATCCACTGAGTCAGGCAGACCATATGAAGCGGGCGGCCCGCTTCCCGTTTCCCGAAAAAATCCGGGTCGCCGTCTATGCCGGCATGTTCATCCAGGATTTCGACGGGGCGACGAAAACCTTGTTCGAGCTGATCAAGTCCCTCCGGGGCCACGGGGCCGAAGTCGCGGTCTGGTCGTTCTGTAAAGAACCGACAAGACTGCCGGGCATTCGCGTCAATAAAGTCGCGGCCCTTTCTTTTCCCTTTTATCCCGATTACAAGTTCGCCCTGCCCGGGCCGGCCCTCTTCCAGCGGATCCGGGAATTCAAGCCGGACTTGATCCATTTGACCGTACCGGATGCCGTCGGGCTGGCCGTGGCCGGATACGCCAAGGTCAGGGGCATCCCGCTGCTGATGTCCTACCACACCGATTTCATTTCTTATCTCGAAGAACGCAACCTCTGGTACCTGATCCACATCTGGTGGCCGATCCTCCGTCGTTACTACAACCGGGCCGACAGCCTGCTGGTCCCCAGCCATGACAGCGGCGACAAGCTGGCCAAGCACGGTATCCAGAAGGCTTCCATCTGGGGCCGGGGCCTGGCCGCCGGCCGCTTCAGCCCCTCGTACCGGAGCGAGTCGCTGCGCCGTCAATGGGGGGCCGAGGGCCGGAAAGTCATTCTTTTCTCCGGCCGGTTTGCCTGGTTCAAGGGCCTGCGCATGTTCGTTCAGGTTTACGACCTTTTCAAGTCGGACAAGGACATTTCTCCCGTCTTTGTCCTGTTGGGCCGGGGCCCCCAGGAGGAAGATCTAAGGAAGCGAATGCCCGAGGCCGTGTTTCCCGGCTATCTGACCGGCGAGGCGCTGTCGGTCGCTTATGCCAGCGCGGATCTCCTGCTCTTCCCCTCGCCCACGGAGACGTTCGGCAACGTGGTCCAGGAAGCGATCGCTTCGGGCCTCCCCGCGGTCGTCGCGGACGAGGGTGGATGCCAGGAGATCGTCAGGGGCACGGGGGGCGGTTTGGTCGCTAAGGCCCGGAAAGGCCGGTCGTTTTACCAAGCTTGTCGCCGGCTTTTGACCGACGAGGCGTTTTACCGGCAGGTCAGGGAGACCGGATTGAAGAACATCGACGGCCGCGATTGGGAATCGGTCAATCAGGCCATCCTGGACGAATACGCCCGACTCTTAGACCGCCGTCCCCGCCGGACCTGACCCTTCCTTCTTTCCCTTTTTTCGCCCGTTTTTTGCCTGCATGATGACCATCCCCAGGGTGGTGACGGTCAGGCCGAGCACGGCCGGTCCCGTCAGAGAAAATCGCGGCAGGGCCAGGGCTTGGAAGAGGAGGGGGTAGGTGAGATACGCAAAATTCTGGGAGGGGATCAGGGTCGAGGCATGAACTCCTCGGGCAAACGCCCATTGACTGGCGATAAACGAGAAGGTCGCGAAGGCAAAGCTAACGACGAAGAATACCCATCCCAAGGGCCGCCGGGGCAGGAATCCCCCCACTCCGCCGAGGTTCTGGCCGATCCCTTTCAAGACGGGATCGATGCCGGCGGAGAGTCCGATGAGCAGGCCGTAGAAAAGCCCAGGGCGCAAGCGCCCGCGTTCGCTCCGGGCATGGCGAACGAGAAAGAATCCGGCCAGAAACGTAGCGCCAAGAACGGCTCCGGCGATGGGGAGGTTGATCCCGGCCATGGTCAATTTCGGCCGGACGATGCCGTCAAAGCCCAGGATCAGAGTCCCGACCGTGAGAACCAGCGCCCCAAGATACTGGAGGGGGCGAATCGGCTCCTTGAGGATGAGTCCTGAATAGAGCATCAGGGCGATCATGCCGATGCCGAACATCGAGGTAAAATAGGAGGAAGGCGCAAGCCTGTTGGCCAGGATGGAGAAGAGCCCCAGGCTGTTGTTCAGGATGAATCCCGTCACATAAAGCGCGGTTTTTCCCTTCGATTTGGGCCGGATCATTCCGGCCGCCCCGGCTTTTTTCTTCGGTTGGAGGAACGAGGCGGCTTCGATGCCCTGCCGCTGCATCCCTTTGGACACATGGAACAGGATCGAGGCGACGATCCCGTAAACCATGGCCGCGGCGGATGGGGACATCGTTCACTCAGGCATGCAGGCGCTGTCCGAGCAAGCGTTGGACCGTCCGGGCCAGGGGCAGGCGGACGCGGGGGGGGAGGCGATCATGTTTCTTCCGCAACGTCAGGAATATCCAGCGGTGCTCGAGGACATTCAGGACGGCGGAAAAATCCCAGAGCGGCGGGAGGACGAGGGTGACTCGTTTTCCGACCCGGCTGAGCTCGGCGAAAAACGCGTCCGGATCCTCGACATGCTCCATGGTGTGCGAGCACAGCACGGAATCGAAAGTCCGGTCCGCAAAGGGCAGCCGATAGACAGAATCGACCAGGACGAACCGGGGCACGCCCGCGTGCCGGAAGATATCGGCATTGACCCCCCCGCCGTCGGTTTTCCCGCAGCAGATATTGAGGTCCCATTTTTGCCGGCGGACGATGCGCGCCTTGAGGACGCGGTAGCTCAGGAGATTGAGGATCTGAGAAAGGGCGACGACGCCGGCGACGATCAGGACGATTTTCACGTCTGTTTCTGGCCCTCGATGAGGTCGAGCACATCGGCCGAATCGCGCCAGCGCAGCCTGACTTTGACTCGAAGCTCGAGGAAGACTTTGGCTTCGAGGATCTCCTCGATTTCGCGACGGGCTTCGATGCCGATTTCCTTGATGTTTTTGCCCTGGTGCCCGATGATGATTTTCCGGTGATTGGGACGCTCGACGAAAATGCTCGCCCGGATATACACGACCGGCCGGGCCCGGCGCTCCTCCCGGGTCATGGGACGCTTTTCTTCCCGTCTTCGCATGTTCGGTCCGACCGAGACGCCCGGGACGGAAATCTCCCGGCCCGTGTCCCGGTTTCCGGCCGTTTCTTCGGCCGGGCCTTCCTCTTCGGGCCCTTCGTTTTCATCCCAGGCGACGCCTTCTTCCGTCCCTTCTTCGTCATCGAAGCCGTCTTCCTCAGGCCCCGGACCTTGCCCCCGGTTCCGGTCGATCCGGTCGATGTAAACCGCCGTCGCCCAGGGAAGCTCGGCTTCCACCCGGGCCAGGATTTTCTCCCGGATGATCTCGGCGAAGAGGAAGCGCTCGGACTGGTCGGAGACGTCTTCGTCGCCATAGAGCTTTTCGGCTTGGGGAAGGTTGTCAAACAGCAGCCGCTCCAGGACATCGACGTTGGTCCCCTTGAAGGCCGAAAGCGGGATGAATTCCTTGAATTCCCGGAGAGCTCGGTACCGGTCGATCAGCAGGAGGATGTTTTCCTTTTTGACGATATCCGTTTTGTTCACCAGGAGAAAAACCGGTTTGCGGACGTTCTTCAGCATCTCCAGGGCGTACTCGTCGCCGTGGCCGAATTTCTGGGTGGCGTCGATCAGGAGGCAGACGATGTCGGCCGTCTCGAGCGCGGCATAGACGAAATTCATCATCCGCTTGTTGAGCTTGTGGAGGGGCTTATGGAGGCCGGGGTTGTCGATGAAGACGATCTGGCCCCGGGGCGTCGTGTGGATTCCCAGGATGCTCAGCCGGGTGGTCTGGGGCTTATCCGAGGTGATGGCGATTTTCTGCCCCAGGATCTTGTTGAGAAGGGTGGATTTTCCGGCGTTCGGCCGGCCGATCAAGGCGACATACCCCGTTCGGAAGAGCGACTTGGGCGGGGCTTTCGGAACCCTGGGTTTACGGGTTTTTTCGGACGCGGCGGCGGTCTTATTTGGCTTCTTTGGATATTTGTTCGGCATTTTTTCGGATCCTCAGCTTCTTGATGCGTTTCTGGTCGACGTCCAGGACGTCGATAGACAGGAGCCCGATATCCAGGCGTTCGCCCCGGGTCGGGAGCCGTCCGAGCGACTGGGCGACCAAACCCGAGACGGTGATGAAATTGTCGTCGGCCAGCTCGAGGTCGAACAAGTCTTCGAGCTCCTCGACTTTGGCCGTCCCGGAGACCGTGTAGTCGGCCGGGGCGTTCTGGACGATTTGGGCCTCCTCGGTGTCGTATTCGTCCTGGATTTCGCCGACGATCACCTCGAAGACATCCTCCATGGAGACAAGCCCCGTCACTCCGCCGTGCTCATCGACGACGATGGCCATCTTCTGCTTGGCCTTCTGAAGCTCCCGGAGAAGATCGGTCAGCCGCATCGATTCGGGGACGTAAACGGCCGGGCGGACGAGCGGCTCGATCCCCGCCGTTTCGAACTCCTTTTCGGAATAGGCCAGGAGGTCCTTGGCCATGACGATTCCCTCGACACCGTCGATTCGGTCGCGATAGACCGGGATGCGGGAATACTTTTCGGCGATGATGAGATTGCGGAGTTTGTGAATCGAGGCGTCGCGGCGGATGCAGACCATGTCGACCCGCGGGGTCATGACTTCGCGGACGACCGTGTCGCCGAACTCGACCACGTTCCGGAGCAGGGTGTCCTCGCCCTTCTCGATGATGCCCTCTTCCCGGGCCTCGTCGAGGAACGTCTCGATCTCTTCGTCACCGGCTTCCCGGTCGTCAGGTTCGGCTTCCTCCTTCTGCTCTTCCCGGACCAAAAGCCAGCGGTCGATTTTTATGACGGGCGCGGCCAGGGCGAGGAAGATGTGATGGGAGGGAAGGAAAAATTCCAGGCATCGGTCCTCATAAGCCGCGGCCAGAACCCGGGGGAAGACATCGAAAAAGACCGCGAATGCGGCGGCGGCGACCAGAAAGGACAGAAGCGGGTGGATCCTGAGGCCGGGGAAGGCCAGGAAGGCGTAGATCCCCAGCCCGAGCAGCAGAATAATCCTCCAGAGCTCCACCGAGATCTTGATGTCGTCATAGCGGTCGAGAATCTTGACCCGGTCGGGCCGATTCCGCTCCTCCAGGTAGCCGCTCAATCCGATCTTGGAGAATCGGGCCAGGGTCAGGTGAAAAAGAGACAGGACGAACGCGGCCAGAGCGTTCAGCCCGAACCCGACCCAGGTGACGATCGAATCGGCCATGGTCTCAGCTCCGCCCGTCTCGCGGAAGGTCGATCATCTTTTCCCGCCGGAGGAGCTTGAGGATGCGGTCCTCCTCTTCTTCGTGACCCTCCTCGTGCTCGTAGCCGCAGAGGTGGACGAAGCCGTGGATCGTGAGGAAGGCGAGCTCCGCCTCGAGCGAATGGCCGAGGGCGGCGGCCTGTTTGCGGGCCCGGGGCACGGAAATGATGATGTCGCCCAAGTGCGGCCGGTCGTCCTCGTCCTTTCCATGGATCGGGAAGGACAGAACGTCGGTCGTTTTATCCTTGCCTCGAAAATCGAAGTTGAGGCGCCGGACGGCGGCATCCCCGGCGAACACCAGGGTGACACCGGCGTCTTTCATCCGGGCCCGGCGGAGCAGGCGCTCGATCAGGGCCCGGAAACGCTCAGTCCTGACGGGGCTCTTCGTCTGGCGGTTGATGATCTCGACCATGGGGGGGCCTCGAAGCCGCATCGCCGTTTTTCCCCGGGTTTTTTCGGGATTCGAAATCGAATCCCGGGTACTCGACGCGCGGCTGGAAGATGGTATGGAGGGTGGCCAGGAACGACTGCGCGATCGTCCGGATCTCCCGGAGGGAAAAGGCGCAATCGTCCATCTGGCCGTCCTCGAGGTAATTGTCGAAGATGTCGCGGATGACCCGGGCCAGGTGCTCGTCCTTGTGAATCCGGAGACTGCGGGAAGCGGCCTCGACGGAATCGGCGAGCATGACCAGGGCAGCTTCCTTGGTCTGGGGAGGCGGTCCGGGGTAGCGGAAGCTTTCTTCTCCGACCGTATGGAGATCGGGGTCGGATTTCTCCTTGGCTTTCTGGTAGAAATAGCGGACGATCGAATTGCCGTGATGCTGCTCGATAATCTCCTTGACCTGCTCCGGGAGGCGTTCCTTCCGGGCGATTTCCACGCCTTCCTTGACGTGGTTGACGATGACCAGAGTGCTCATGCTCGGGGCCAGGTCTTTATGGGCGTCGTGCTTTCGGTCCTTGTTCTCGATGAAATACTCGGGCATCTTGATCTTGCCGATGTCGTGGTAGAGGGCGCCGGCCTTGACCAGGAGGGGATCCAGCTTGATCTTTTCGGCGGCTTTCTCGGCCATCGTCGCCACGATGAGCGAGTGGTGGTAGGACCCGGGGGCTTCGATGGCGAATTGACGCAGGATTTCCGACTCGGAATTCGTCAGCTCAAACAGCTTGGATTGGGTCACGAAGCGGAACAGGTTCTCAAAGATGGGGAGAAAGAGAAAGGCCAGGGCCGCGCTCGCAAGGCCCCCTAAGACGGCCATAAACGTTTCGGCGGCCAGGACGTCCAGGCCGGCCGGCCGGGGGGAGACGAGGTGAATCGTGATCACCACGAAGATGTTGACGGGTGTGGCGATGAAGAACCCGGCCCGGAGAGCGTGGGTTCGCTTGGCCCGGCCGTAGTACTTGATGCCGTAGATGGCGGCCATGCCTCCGATCAGACCGAAGAGGAGGAGGAAGAAATCGGCCTCGGCCAGGAATCCGGCCAGGAGGCCGTTGAGGACGACGAAGATCAAGGCCACGGCGTTGGTCGTCAGGAAGGCGAAGAGCAGGGCTCCGAACTGAAGGGGGAGGAGGAACTTATAGGCGTCGGCGTTGGAAAACAGGAACACCCGGGTGTGGATGCTCGTCGTCCCGGCCAGGAACAGGACGAGCTTGTAGAGAAGCAGGCTGACGAAGATGGTCAGCATCATCATCCGGAAGTACTTGACGGCCGTCGCCTGGGGGAGGAGCGAACGAAGGTAGTACCAAAGGGTGACGAGAAGCAGAGTGAACAGGAGGAATGCGCCGATGAAGCTCCGGAGCCAGGCGCCCTGATCCTGGATGGCCCGGTTGATGGCGGTGATGAACCGGACCGCCGTTTCCTGGGCTTCATCTCCCTTGCGGATGATCACTCGGCCTTTCTTGATCGTGTAAAAGACGGTGTCGATGGCCGACCAGGCGTTCGTCCGCCGGACTTCGGTTTCGACCCGGTCGTAGGCGACGTTGGGCGAGAGAAAGACGTGGGACAGGCTGATCAGGAGGCCTTTGCGGCGGGCCGAGAGGTCGAGGACGTTGATGTCGGCCGTCAGCCGGCTCTTGGCTTCCTTGATTTCGAGGATCTCGTCGGCCTTGACCGATCGTTCCTGGCCGTCGGGCCTGATGAGATTCAACCCGCGCTCGGCTTCCCGGTTGACGAAAAGGCTTTTCGCGAGAATCAGGCCGGAGGCCGAGACCTTTTCGAGCAGCGAGAGAAGGCTTTCCTCAAGCTCCGGCGCGAACTCTTCCCGTTCCAGCGTCCGGATCGTATCGGGGCCGAGCTCGAGGCCGTATTGCTCCTGGACGGCGCCGCGCAGGGCGGCCAGGTCCCGGGGCGCCGGGTTTTTCAGCCATTCCCGGCCGAAGGCGAAAAACTGCCGGACATGGTCGGCCGTATTCAGCATGACGTTGGGGTCGAGGTTGTAGACCGGAAGAATCGTGGCGACGGCTTCCCTCCGCCGCTGGTCGGTCGTTTCCGTGTCTTCGATCGTCAGGTCGGCCGGGGCGATCAAGTCCTCGGGGGCGATATCGCCGGGCTTGAGCTCGGACAGCGTTTTCGATGGAAGGTAGGACAGGACCAAGGCCAGGACCAGGGCGGAGACGGCGATGAGGAAGAAGGGATTCCGGAATATTCTCCTCGGCCATCCGACATGGCCCTCCTTCGGCGGACGCCGGGCGGAGCTCGAAGCCGGAACCTTGAACAGCTTGAGATCTTTGAACGAGATCAGGGGCATGTCAGTCGGAGTCCCGGGTTTCGGCCTTCTGGTAGGCCTTGACGATTTTCTGGACGAGCGGATGGCGGACGACGTCCCGGTCGTCGAATTTGCAGATGGCGATTTCCTTGATCGGGGCGAGGATCTTGAGGGCGTGAAGGACGCCCGAATCCTTGGGGTGGGGGAGGTCGATCTGGGTGACATCCGCGGTGACGATGACCTTGGAATCATAGCCGGCCCGGGTCAGGAACATCTTCATCTGGGGCCGGGTGGTGTTTTGAGCTTCGTCAAGGATGATAAAGGCCGAATTCAGGGTTCTTCCGCGCATATAGGCCAGGGGAGCGATTTCGATGATGTTTTTATCGATCAGGCGCTGGGCTTGCTCGCCCGAAACCATGTCGAAGAGCGCATCATAAAGGGGCCGGAGATAGGGGTTGACTTTCTGGATCATGTCCCCGGGCAGGAAGCCCAACCGCTCGCCCGCCTCGACGGCCGGCCGGGTCAAGATGATCCGGCTGACGATCTTGTTCTGGAGGAAGGTCAGGGCCATGGCCATGGCCAGGTAGGTCTTGCCTGTCCCGGCCGGGCCGACGCCGAAGACCAGGTCGTGGGTTCGGATCGCCTGGATGTATTCCTGCTGGTTGAGGCTTTTTGGGGACACGGATTTCCGGGCGAAGCTTAAAGGCTCGGTCGGCAGGTAATCCTCGACCGGCTTGGTCCGGCCCTGCTCCAGGAGGTCCAGGATGATCTGGAAGTCCTCTTCCCGGAGGTCGTGGCCCTTGGCCTCGAGATCGCCGATCCGCTCGAAATAAAACCGGGCGAAAGCGACTTTTTCGGGGGGGCCGCTGATGGTGAGCGAATCTCCCCGGGTGGCCAGCTCGACGCCCAAGCGGGACTCGATTTTCTTCAGATTGCGGTCTAAAACGCCCGTAAAAACACTTTTCCGGACAAAGGGGTGGGTGATTTGTTCCATATCAGGGGCGAGTAAATGCTTGGTCGTCCACGGGACTCCATTATCTTGCCCTCCTCTCACATTGTCAAGGCGCGGATTTCCTTGACTTGGAGGCGGCCAACGGGGAAAATGTCCCTTCCGGGCCGAAGGACCCGACGCCGATGGCCACCGATTTTGTATTCAAGCCTTTTGAAAAGATGACCCGCGAGGACTATGCCGCGGTCGGGTTTAAGTCAGGCCTGGAGATTCACCAGCAGCTTCTGACCGAAAAGAAGCTTTTTTGCCGCTGCCCGGCCGGCCGGTACAGCGACATCTACCACGCCGAGATCCTCCGCCACATGCGCCCGACGCTCTCGGAGTTGGGCGAGTACGACGGCACGGCCTTGATGGAGTTCAAGACCAAGAAAGAGATTATCTACCGGATCAACCGGGAAACCGTCTGCACCTACGAGATGGACGACACACCGCCGTTCATGATCAACGAACAGGCCCTGGACATCGCCCTCGGGATCGCGATGCTCTACAAGTGCGTCATGGTCGATGAGCTCCATATCGCCCGCAAGCAGTACCTGGACGGAAGCATCCCGACCGGATTCCAGCGGACGACGATCGTCGGCGTGGACGGTCGGATCGATTTCAACGGCCGGGACGTCCGGATCATCCAGCTGGGGCTGGAGGAAGACGCCTGCCGCGAAGTCAGCGACGTCGGCCACCGCCGGGTGTACAAAACCGACCGGCTGGGGATGCCCCTGATCGAAACGGTCACAGCTCCCGACATGATCACCCCTCAGGAGGTCGCCGAAGTCGGCCAGATCCTCCGCCGGATGGTCCGGTCCACCGGGAAGGTGAGGACGGGACTCGGGGCCGGGCGCGAGGACGTCAACGTCAGCGTGACGGGAGGCACCCGGATCGAGATCAAGGGGGTCCCCAGGATTCCCCGGATCCCCCGCCTGACGTACAACGAAGCCATGCGCCAGTGGAACCTGCTCCGCCTCCGGGACGAGTTGGCCCGCCGGGGTGTGACGACGGCCTCGTTTGCCGCTTCCACCGAAGACGTGACCAAGCATCTCAAGCGAACCCGATACATGCCGATCGAGACCGCGATCAAAGCCGGGATGGTGGTCTTTGGCGTTCGGCTCTGCGGATTCCGCGACCTTCTCCGCCGGCAAACCCAGACCGACACATTTTTCAGCCAGGAATTCTCCGACCGGGTCCGGGTCATCGCCTGCCTGACCGTTCTGCCCAACATCCTCCACTCCGACAGCCCGAGCGAATCGCTCTCGAGCTCCGAGTGGACGGCGGTCAAGCGGACCCTGGGAGCCCAGGACGAGGATGCCGTCGTCCTGGCCTGGGGCCAGGAAACGGACGCCCGGTTGGGGGCGCAGGAAATCATCGCCCGGGCCAAGGAAGCGACGATCGGTGTGCCCTCGGAGACGCGCCAAGCCCTTCGGGACGACACCAACGGGTTCGAGCGCATCCTCCCGGGCCCCGACCGGATGTACCCCGACACCGACCTTCCCCCCAAAAAAATCGGGCTTGAACGGTTGGCGGCTATCCGGGCAGGGCTCCCGCCCTCGATCCAGGAGCGGGAAAAATGGTACCGGGAGCTTCATGTTCCGGCCGATCTCGTGGGCCGGCTCTCCGCCTCGGCCTCGGCCGGGCTGTTCGAACAAGCGGTGAAAGGCTGGGGCCTCGACCCGAAGGCCGCCGCCGTTATCCTCGTCCAATATCCCAAGCGTCTCAGAAAAAAGGGACTGCCGCCTCTCCCGTCGGATACGAAGGCTTTCGAAGAGATCTTCGAGGCCATGCGAGAGAAACGCCTCTACCGGGAGGGAGTGCTTCCCGTCCTGGAGGCCGCCCTCAGCGGCCGGGGACCGATCAAGGACATGCTGCCGCCCCCGGCCCAAGGCGACCTGGCCGGAGACGCCCGGCGGATCGCCGAAAGCCTGAAAGGCCGGCGTTTCCTGGACGAGGGGCGAAGGATGAGACGGGCGATGGGATTGCTTATGGCCGACTGGCGCGGCCGGGTCGAAGGGGCCGGGGCCGCCGGAATCATGGCCGCCGAGCTCAAGAAGGTCAAGCCATGAACGATCCCAATAATAATACCGAGTATAAAGGCTACCGCGGCCGGGCCCTCGAGGTTCTCCGTGGTTTTCATGCCCGGGTCTGGAGCGACGCAAAAATCGTCACGGCCGACGGGTCCTACGTCGGGATCATCCTGCCTCGATCGGAGACGGCCGATCCCCTCCATGTCGTCCTCAAGCTCCGCTCCGGCTATAACATCGGGGTCGCGGTCGACCGCATCCAGGCCGTCGAGATCCAGGGATGGAAGGAAGCCCACTATAAAATTCCGGAGAAAGAATTTCCCTACGACCCGGTCAAACCCCGGGTGAAGCTCCTGGGGACGGGGGGGACGATCGCCAGCCGGCTGGACTACCGGACCGGGGCGGTCATTCCGGCCTTTTCGCCGGGCGAGCTCTACGGCTCCGTGCCCGAGCTGGCCGACATTTGTAACCTCGAGACGGAGAAGCTTTTCGGCGTGTTCAGCGAGAACATGGGGCCCGAGCAGTATATCGGGACGGCCCAGGCCATCGCCCGGGAGATCGAAAAAGGCGTCCAGGGCATCGTCATCGGCCACGGCACGGACACGATGCACCACACCTCGGCCATCCTTTCGTTCATGATCCAGGACTCGCCGGTTCCGATCGTCATGGTCGGCTCCCAACGCTCCTCCGACCGGCCCTCCTCCGACGCCGCCCTCAACCTGATGCACAGCGTGAAAACCGCAGCTGAGAGCGACATCGCCGAAGTCATGGTCTGCATGTTCGGCCCGACCTCCGATCTTTACGGCCTCCTCCATCGCGGAACCCGGGTCCGGAAGATGCACTCCAGCTACCGCTCGACCTTTCGGACGATCGGCGACATCCCCATCGCCATGGTCAGCCGGGACAAAATCACTCCCCTGCGCCAGGATTACAAACGCCGCCGCTCGGACAAGAAGGTCGTCGTCAATACGGCCTTCGAGGAGAAGGTCGCGATTGTCTATTACTATCCCAACATGAAGCCGGATATCATCGATTCCCTGATCGACAACGGCTACAAGGGGATCGTCATCGCCGGAACCGGTCTGGGGCATGTCAACAAGCCGTTGTATCCCGCCCTGAAGCGGGCCCAGGACAAGAAGATCGCCGTCTATATGACCGTCCAGACGCTCTGGGGCTTTGTCCAGATGTACGTCTACGACACGGGGAGGGACATGATGGAACTCGGCGTCGTGCCGGCGGCCAACATGCTCCCGGAAGTGGCCTACGTCAAGCTGGCCTGGACTCTCGGTCAGACGACCGATCCGGACGAGGTCAAGCGGATCATGCTGACCCCCGTGGCCGGGGAGATCACGGAACGGGAACCCAGCAACGGCTACCTCATCTTCCAGGGCGGCATCCCGGAAGTCGAGGAATTCATCTCCCAGTACAGGAAATAGGCCTTTCCGCTAGTTGCCTGTCGGCGAAACGATGTTCGAATCCCGGTCCAAGGCGAAATCCCGCCGGGCGGTTTTGATCGTGATCGAGAATCCGGCCACGACGTCGAACAGCGACATCAGCGTCAGGAGGAAGAACACCGTCGTCCCGGCCGCCTTCATCATGATGAACTCGACGATGAAGATCACGAAGATCAGGGTCGAGAAGATATGGCCGATGATTTCCGCCTCGTTCGTTCGGGTGGACTTGTAGATCTCGAAAAAAAGGCAGAACAACCCGAGGACGAGCAGCAAGTCGCCGACCGTCATGGTCCATTGGGCCCCCGACATCATTTTGATGCTGAACAGGCGGTTGCCGAGGATCATCTCACCCTTGACCAGGACGAGAATGTCGTACGCGATCAGCATGAATCCGAGCATGGGAAACCGGCGGAGAATCTTCATAATGGCGGCCTCCTTATCAAATGGTCCTGGCTGGGATTATCCTGCATTATTCATAAAAATTCTATTGATTATTATATTCTCTTTTTTTTCACTAAAATACAGAATCGGAGTTTTTACCCTTCGGGCGACGCTTTGCTCACCCCGTGAGCCGAAGCAAGTCCCACACGAGCCTTGCGAGTCGGGGCGAGCCGATATGGCCGCGTCTGCTTCGTTGCGAAGGGTTCGCAGAGCGACTAGCACAGCATCACCCTCCGCGCCTTGCATCTGAAGCCGCATTCTCCCGCCGGGAACGAGACATCATTACAAAGCCCTGCGGCGCACGTCCCCGAAGCCGCGTCGCCTACTTCATCCCATCTGCTTCTTTGTCTTTCGGCGGAGGGGGCCGCAGCCATCTCGACTCGTGAATAATGCAGGTTATATCTCTTTTCGGCCTTTTTTTCCCCCCGGCAATCCCGTACAATACTCCCCGAACCCATGAACGGTCCAAGACACACCCGTCGAACCCGGCCGGCGCCGAAAGGAACCGCGGCGTGAGCCCGGTCGCCCATTCCGGCCTCGGCCTTCTCGGCTGGCGGTTGTTCGACCGGAAAAAAACCGTCGGAACGCTGATTCTCTATGTCGTGATCGCCAATGCGGCCGACGTCGATTTCCTCCTTCACGCCGTTTTCAAGGGTCACGCCCTGTTCCTCCACCAGTACTACACCCATAATCTGGCGTTTGTCCTGGCGGTCTCTCTGGGGTGCATGTTCCTCCTGGGCGACGGGAAGAGCCGGTTGGGGCTGGTTCTTGCGGGCGGATCCCATCTGGCCGCCGACGTTATCGTCATCGACACCCTGAAGCCGGTCGGAATCCGCTTGTTTTTCCCGCTATCGGATACGTTTTATAATCTTCCCTGGTTTCCCTACCTGCAGCGGGGAACCTGGAAAGTGATGGTGTCGCCCCGAAACCTCGGGATCCTGGGGTTGGAGTTTGCTATCTTCGTCCTGCCGGTCCTT
>Ga0105099_10000622_pt1 | contig 23609 bp, 19 predicted proteins | sample PPLLak3cmMay2015_2_FD_79138 | JGI IMG/M metagenome (GOLD analysis project Ga0105099, IMG submission 79138) | Freshwater sediment microbial communities from Prairie Pothole Lake near Jamestown, North Dakota, USA - PPLs Lake P8 Core (1) Depth... | ecosystem: Environmental > Aquatic > Freshwater >... | reverse complement strand
TTGGCAAACGCTTTTCTGGAGCTTGACGTTCATCTCGATTTGGTCGAGCGGAACATGGCCCGGTCCCTCGACCATGACCTGGACGCCGCGTTCCCGGGAGCGCTTGACGAGCTCGCCCAGAGTCAGCAGCTCCTCGATTTGGCAGCGATCGGTTGCGTCGATGATCGAGCCGGGCCGCAGGCCGTCGCCCAGGCTCAAGGTGAAATCGTACGTCCGGGCCAGCTCGAGCAATCGGTCGAACTGTTCGAAAAGCGGATTTTCCTTGCCGTGGTGGAGGCTCCAGGCGAGATGAAAGGCGCCTCCTCGGGAGACGATGTCGGCCACCCGCCCCTGGGATTTCATCCGGTCGATCGCCCGGAGGGTCAGGCCGCAATGAACGGTCATAAAATCGACGCCTTCCCGGGCCTGGTCCTCGATTGAGGCAAACAAGTCGTCGGCTGTCATCTCGACCACGGACCCGCGCTTGCCGATGGCTTCGACGGCGGCCTGGTAGATCGGCACGGTCCCCAGCGGGATGGGGGCCCGGTCCAGGATCGACCGGCGGATCGCCCGGAGGTCGCCTCCGGTGCTCAGGTCCATGATCGTGTCGGCTTCGTATTCCAGGGAAACGTCGACCTTCTGAAACTCGCCCGGGAGGTCGATGCAATCCTTGGAGGTGCCGATGTTGACGTTGACCTTTGTCCGGAGGTTTTTTCCGACGGCCATGGGGCGGAGCCGCGGATGGAGGGGATTGGCCGGGACGACGGCCAGGCCTTGGGCTACCAAAGCCGAAAGCGCGGCGGGGGAGACGCCTTCCGCGCGCGCGGCCGATTCGAGGAGGGGCGTCAGGATGCCTTTTTTTGCGTATTCAAGCTGAGTCATGACTATTCCAAGCGACTTAGTTTACCTTCCAACCGAGGGAATTACAAGGAAAGCGGCGGGCCCGGGACTATTTTCCGGTCTGGAGAATGCTCCGCAATCGGGCTTTATCTTCGGGGAAGAGAGGCAGGGAATCGATCGCGTCCCCTTCGAACGAATTCCGGTATTCCGCCAGGAGCTTCCGCTGCTTCCGGGAATCGTCGCGGAGAGAGGCCGCGAGGAGCCGGAGGGCCCGGGCCTCGGCGATTTTGTTTTGGCTCAGGCCGGTGACATTAACGAGATCGAGAAATTTATCAAGATGGGCATCGGCTTCTTTATAGCTTTTTTCCTGGTAACAAATCCGTCCTAAAGACAAGTAGCCTTCGACTTCGGCCGGGTTCTCCCGGATCATGCTTTTCAGCGCGGTTTTGGCGGCCGCCGCGTTTCCGGCCCGAAGCTCGAGCTCAGCCAGCTCGGCATAGGCCGCGGCGTTCCTCGGGTCGAGGGCGAGGCCTTTTTTCAGCTCGACGATCCGGTCGGACGAAGCGGTCGCGGCCCCATCGGCCTCGGGTTTTGGGGCGGGTGCCGCGATGGTCGCCGGGGGCGCATCCGCCTGGCGCGCCGGCTGCGGGACCGGGGTCTCGGCCGTTTTGATCGCGGGGGGCGCCGGAGAAAGCTTCCATTTCTTTATCAAATTGACGAGGTCACTTGCGGCCCCGGCCTGGAGGCCCAGGGCTTCGTACCGGTCCGGGCCGCCGATCGCGCTCAACGCTTTTTCGATCGACTCCCGTCCGGCGTCCGGGTCGCCGGTTTTGACCAGGCTCAGGCCGAGGCAAGCTTGAGCCTTGGCCAGAAGCTGCCGGTCCGGATAGAGGCCGAAGACGGCGACTTTAAAGTCCTGCGACGCCTCGCGAAAATTCCCCGCAGCGTATGCATTTTCGCCGGATCTAAGAAGACGGAGGTAAAACGGCTCGATCTGTCCTGAGGTCTGGTCCTGGGGGGGGGGCCAGCTCGAGCTGGCGGCGGTCAGGCCGCCGGCCAGGATCAAGGCGGCGAAAACGCCTCCCCATTTTTTTCCGTTCGTATTCAGCCTTTCGATCATCTTGTCGATAAATATATCCCTTCGTCCCGGCCCTGTCAAAAACCGGGGGGGACGATGGGCGCGGGCCCCGCTCCTCTCCGGCGATGACCCGGATGAATCAAATATCACCCCCGTCCTCATCCGCCCCGGCGATTGTTCGCCTCCGTCGGCCCGGGCTATGATGGCCTCGAGCCGAACCCCGGCCTTTGTCTTTTCGCGGCCGGGGGAAAAGCGGACTTTCATTTGCGGTCCAGACGAGTTCCCGCGACCTGACGGCGGTAGCCTGCCTCAATCAGAAAAAGCATGAAAATCGATGGATCGATAGAAACGGGGACGAGCCCCGATCTCCGCTCCCGGAGGATTGTAAAAAATACTGGCCTCAATTTAATCGGTCTGGTTGTTCCTGCTTTAATTGGCTTGGTGACGGTCCCGGTTGTTATTTATTGGCTGGGAACGGACCGGTTTGGGCTTTTTTCGATCATCTTGACGGTGTTCGGATATTTTGCCTTGTTTGACTTGGGGCTCGGTAAAGCGGCCATCAAGTTCAGCGCGGATGCCTTGGGAAGGGACAAGACGGAGGAGTTGCCCCAGATCCTTTGGACGGCGGTAGGTATGCAAACGGTCTTCGGGCTTCTTGGTATGGCCTTCATGATCGCGGTGACTCCATTCCTAGTGGAAAAGATTCTCAAGATTGCCCCGGCCAACCTTGCCGAGGCGAAGGCCTCGCTCGTTTTGATGGCCTTGTCCCTGCCCTTTGCGATCGTCGCTCCATCGATCCGGGGCGTTCTCGAAGCCGGCCAGCGCTTCGATCTGGTCAACGCGATCAAGATCCCGACAAACGCGCTGATTTATGTTCTTCCCCTTATTGGGGCGCCCCTGGGAATGGGACTGCGAGGGATCGTCCTCCTCTTAACCGTTTCCCGCGTTGTGACGATGTTTATCTGGATCGGGCTTGCCGTTCGAGTTTATCCGATCCTGAGGAAACGGGAGTTTCTTCCGCGATCAAAACTCGGGGCGCTGTTCACTTTCGGCGGCTGGAACGCCATGTCGAGCCTGGTCTGGTTTTTCCTGGTGTCCGCCGACCGGTTTGTGATCAGCCGGCTGTGCGGGCTGACAGCCGTCGGATACTATGCGGCTCCGGCTGAAGCCACGAGCCGGATGAGCATGCTGCCCGGAAGCTTGGCCTTGACGCTTTTCCCCGCCTTCAGCGCCCTCGAGGGCGAGGGATCTGCCGAACGTTCAAAACGCTTGATGGTCCGCTCCATGAAATTCACGCTGATCTTCCTGGGGCCTTTGACTGCGGGTTTGATCGTCCTGGCCGGGTTCGTCCTCCGGATGTGGCTTGGGCCCGCATTCGCCGGGGAAAGCCGGTTCATTCTCCAGGTCCTGACTCTCGCCTTCCTGATCACGGCGCTGGCGTACGTTCCCTATAGCTATCTTCAAGGACTGGGAAGGGCCGATCTTCCGACGAAGTTTCAAATCATCGAATTGATCGTTTTCGTTCCGACTTTGTGGTTCAGCGTTAAACTTTTCGGTCCCAACGGGGCGGCCGTTGCTTGCACATTGCGCGTCCTTCTGGACCTCGGATTGCTCCTTGTCGCAACGGCTCGGGTCGGAGGGATTTGCGCCCGGATGTTTGCGGAAGCGGGAATTGTTCGGATCGGCGCGGCGCTCGTCCTCTACACCGGCGCCCTTATCGGCTCAAAAGCTCTTCCAGTCGTGCCGCTCTGGATCGCTGTCGCCTCGGTCATTTATCTTCTTTGGGCCTGGCGTTTTGCCATCACCGTGGAAGAACGCGCCGGATGGCTCGATATCGGCCGACGGATATTCAGGTTCAATAAAACCAGGGAGCCCGCCAACTGACGGCTGCCATCGGCCACACCTTAGGGCTCCATCAAGTATGCGGTCTCATCGAAAAACCGTCGGAAGACGAAAGAATATCAGAGAAAGAATCGACCGTTGATTCAGGGAGATGGAACAATGAATTCGGACAAAAAAAAACTGAAGGTTTTGGTTTCCGCCTTTGCTTGTTTTCCGCCCGTTCGTCCCGATGCCGATAAGGGAGAATCAGCGCTTGGAACGGGCGAATCCATTCTCGGTTGGAACCTTGTCCGGAAAATTGGCTGTTTCCATAACGTCTGGATTATCACCCAAGGTCGGTATCGAAAGGGCATTGAACAATTTCTCCAGGAACATCCGTCACCCCAACTCCACTTCAGCTACTTGAACATTCCTCTCGTTTGGAAGCCTTTCTGGAAGACCCCCTTCCTCCAGCATGTCTACTACTATTTCTGGCAGCGTTTGGCATATGGTCGGGCGCGAACGCTCCATCGTTTAATCGGATTCGACTTGGCTCACCATTTGACCTTTGCTAATGATTGGATGCCGAGCTTCATCGGAGGAAAGCTCCGGGTCCCGTTCATCTGGGGACCGATCGGCGGCGGACAGAAGTATCCGCCGCAGTTTCTCCGCGATTTCGGCTATTCGGCCCGCCTCAAAGAATTCGGACGAGTCGCCGCCCAATGGTGGGGGAGAACGGTTCTCCCGAGCCGGCGCCAGACGGCAAAACGCGCCCGTGCGATTCTGGTCTGCAATCGGGAAGCCCGAGCAACCATTCCGGCTCGATACCGCGACAAGGTCCGTTTCTTTCCCGTGACCGGCGCTACGACCGACGATTTGGCTGCACTCCCCCTGATCAAGCCGGAGGATGGTTTATTCAGGATTATGACGACAGGTCGTCTTGTCCGTTACAAATGTTTTGATTTCGCCCTTATGGCCTACGCCCTTTTCGTTAAGGCTAGGCCGGATTTTCCGTCCCATTTCGAAATCATCGGGCAAGGCCCCGAAGAAAAGGTGCTCAGGAAGCTCGTTGACGATTTGGGTTTGGCCGACCGGGTCAATTTTATTCCGTGGTTGAGCCGAAAGGACGTGATTGTTAAAATGGCGGCGAGCGATGTCTTCCTTTTTCCCAGCTTACGGGAAGGAGGAGGAATCGTCATCATCGAAGCTATGGCTTCCGGGACCCCTGTCATTGGGATCGATGCGGCCGGTCCCGGGTTTCATATTCAGAGAGAGTGGGGGATAAAAATCGCTCCGCTGGAGAAGCGCCAGGTCATTCGCGAGCTGTCGGAAGCCCTCGTTCGACTGTCTCAAGATCCCGCCCTTCGCCGGCGATTGGGCGAGGCGGCTCGGAAAAGAGCGGAAGAATATTATATCTGGGATCGGCTGGGCGAGCGTCTCATGGTAATTTACGAGGAAGTCCTGGAACGTGGGTTGAAAACGTAGGGCGTTACAATGTTTTTTGTTCTTCTGTGGATGCTTGTTTGGGGCGGGATGTTCACCGGCCCTTATAATCTTGAGATGCCGAAGTTTACCGCTTCTGCGTTTGACGTCTTTCAGGGGCTTCGCGCCTTGCTCCCGATACTGGCTCTCTACCTTTCGGTCATTTGGCTCCTGTTCAAGAAGCCGAAGATCAACATTCTAAAAACGCCGTTGGCTTTCTTTTTAGCATACGGTCTGACGGGGATCATTACTTCCTTGTTTCTCTCGGTCAGCGCCGTCGAATCGCTTTATTGGGCGGGAGTCTATATCTCCGCCGTGTGCGTCGTTTGGTGTGCCTTTGAGTCCGCAAGGCCTCGGGATTCCCTGCGGACAATTATCAACATGAATTACGCGATTTTCATATTCATCGCGATGAGCTTTATCCCCGAAGCGGTTCGGGTTTTTCTGGGAAGAGAGTCTTTTTCCTCATACTATCTATTGTTCTTCGGCCTGGGCGAAGTTACGAAAAACGGCGTCGGGCGTTTTGCTTTGGTTGCATTGATCGTTTTTTTTGTGCGCTTCATGACGGTGTCGGGGTGGAAAAAGTATCTTTGGTTTTTAGGGATCGTTCCTTTGGGATTCTTGGTCATGATCACCCAGTCCCGGACGGCTTTGCTGGGGCTCGCAATCGTTGTGGCGACGTTTATAATGCTCTGGGGGGTGGATTGGCGCTACTTGTTTTTTGCCCCGGCCGGAGCATACGTCCTCTGGACATCGGGGATCAAATGGAGGTCCCAGGGCTCGATCGAACAGCTCTTGAGCTTGACCGGTCGGGAAACCACCTGGCAGAAAGGCTTGGCTCAAATCGAGCATTCCCCTTTCTTCGGCTGGGGCTTCAACGCTGACCGTATCCTGCTCCGTTTCGAGCATATGCACAACTCGATTCTCCAGGCACTCATTCAAACGGGGATCATTGGGTGCTTTTTTTTCTGCGCTGGATTTTTCTGGTTCTGGTGGGAGCTTATCGCTTCGGGACTGGTCAGAAAAACAAAGAGACTGGTCGGAACGGAAAAAGCGTTTGTCATGGAATCCATCCTCATCGTCGCCTTTTTAACCGCGAGATCTTTTTTTGAATCCACGGCCGCGTTTTTCGGCGTGGACCTGCTTCTGCTTTTACCGTCAATGGCTTACGTCATTCTGACCGTTCGAGAGAAAGGGGATTGGCCAAAAGAAACTGCTGAAGAAGACGGTGTCCCATGCGCATACTGATCCATACCATGTATTACCTCCCGGAGATGGGCAGCGCTCCGATCCTGATGGACGAGCTGGCCTCCTCTTTGGCCGCCCTCGGCCACCGGGTCGAAATCATCACCACCGTGCCCCGGCCGCCGCATAACCGCGGCTACGAGGGGCGCATGCTCGTCCGGGAGAACCGAAACGGCGTGCTCGTCAAACGCTACCCGACCAATTTCACCGTCCATCCCATCGGCCGGCTGATCGCCTGGACCATTTACACTTTGGCCACCTTCTGGAACCTCCGGACCGTCCGGCGCGGCGACGTCGTCTTTCTCCGACTGCCGCCCCTCCAGCTCGGCCTGACCGGGATCCTGGCCCGCCGCCTTCGCGGCGCTTCCGTCATCCTCAACGTCCAGGACATCCACCCCGATCTCTCGATTGAAGCGGGCATCCTCCGCAATTCGTTCGCCATCAAAGCGGCCAAGGCGTTCGAAAAGCTCCTGTATGACGGCCACGACCGGATCGTGGTCATCAGCGATGGTTTCAAGAGAAACCTTCTGGCGAAAAACGTGCCGGAGGCGAAGATTTCCGTCATCCCGAATTGGGTGGACACGGAATTTCTCCGGCCGCTTCCGAAAGACAACCCGGTTTCGCGCAAATACGGCCTGCATGACCTCTTCACGGTCATGTATTCGGGGACGATCAGCATCTCCAGCTTCGAAACGCTCGTCCGGATCCTGGAAGCGGCCCGGTTTCTGGCGGCCGATCCGAAAATCCGGGTGGTCATCGTCGGGGACGGGCTCAAACTCCCCGACCTCCGGGCCCGGGCCGAAGCCCTCACGCTCCGAAACGTCACGTTTCTCCCGTTCCAGCCATACGGCGACCTGCCCCATCTCCTGGCCTCGGCCGACGCTCTGCTGGTTCCCCTGGACAAGGACAAGTCGTTTTTATCCGTCCCTTCGAAGCTCTACAACTTCCTGGCCGCCGGCCGGCCGATTCTGGGCTTGGCGACGGAAGCCTCGGAAGTTTTCCAGATCATTCGCGACGCCGAATGCGGGCTCTGCGCTCCGCCCGACGACACGGTTCGGATCGCGGCCGCGATCCAAAGCCTCAAGGAAGCGCCGGGCCTCTGTTCCGAAATGGCCGCCCGGGGCCGGAGGTTGGCGGAAGACATGTATTCCCGCCGGAGCGTGATCGACGCTTTCGAGAAATTGATGCTCTCCTTCGACAACCGCCCGGAGAAGGTCCGCTCATGAGCGCGCCGCTTTGGAAAGCGCTGTTCCTCAAGCGGCCGTTCGATGCCGGACTGGCATTCATCGGCCTGCTCCTGTCCTCGCCTCTTTGGATCGCGATCCCGATCCTGATCAAGCTGGAAGACGGCGGGCCCGTCTTCTTCGGTCAGGAGCGGGTGGGGAAGAACGGCCGCATTTTCAAAGCCCTCAAGTTCCGGTCGATGCGGACCGACGCCGAAAAGGACGGCCCGAAGCAGGCGGTCGAACGAGATCCCCGGGTCACCCGGACAGGCCGGATCCTCCGGGCGACGGCGATGGACGAGCTTCCCCAATTGGTCAACATTTTCAAAGGAGACATGAGCTTCGTCGGCCCTCGGGCTCTCAGGCCGAATGAACAGGAAGTTCACGGCGATCCGGACCGGCGCGACATCCAGGATATCCCCGGCTACCGGGAACGGCATGTCGTTCGTCCGGGATTGACCGGCCTGACCCAGGTCTTTCTTCCCGGCGACACGCCCCGGCGGAAGAAATTCCGCTATGACCTTCTTTACCTCCGGAAGCGGAGCTTCTGGTTCGATCTCCGGCTGATTTTCCTCTCGTTCTGGATCACGTTCCGGGGGAAGTGGGAATCCCGGCAATCCAAGATTTGATTCCTATCGGAAAAATCGGCATAATAAGCCTTCGTTTGAACCTAACCCGATGTCGAGAGCCCCAAGCATATTCCGAGATGATGAGATGACGGATTGTATCGACGTGGCGGTGATCGGCGGCGGGCCGGCCGGTCTGCAAACCGCCCGCTTGCTGGCCGAAACAGGGGCGCGCGTCGCCGTTTTCGAAAAAAAGCCGGAAATCGGGTCGAAGGTCGTTTGCACCGGCTTCGTCGGCCGGGAGCTGTTTTCCGAATTCGACCTGCCGGCCGATATTCTCACCTCGGAATTCCAGGAAGCCCGCATCGTCTCCGCCACGGGTCAGACGATCCATTACCGCCATCCGGCGCCGTTTGCCGCGGTGGTCGATCGGCGCCGCTTCGACCAGGCCTTGGCCGGATTGGCCGAACGGGCCGGGGCAAAAATCGAGACGGGGACGTCCGTCCTCGATATCGAGGTTTTGCCCGACGGCGTCGTCCTCGAGACGGTCGCTGGCGAAGCACCGGTCCGCCGCCGGGCCAGGATGGCCGTTTTGGCCACGGGCGTGGAGCGGCGACTGCATTCAAAATTGAATCTGACAGCTCCGAAAAGGATCGTTCACGGAGCCCAAGCCGAAATCCGAAGCGACGGCGAGGTGATTCCGACGATCTATGCCGGACCGCCGACAGCGCCCGGCGGATTCGCCTGGTCCGTACCTTCCGGAGACGGCCGGATGCGGATCGGATTGATCACCGACGAGCGCCCGCGGGAGGCGTTTGAAGCGTTTCTCCGCCGGCATCACCCGGGGATGTCCCTCGAGGGCGCCGCCCGTCCGCTCGAATTCAAACCGATCTATCAAGGCATGGCCAAAACAACCGTCGCCGACCGGGCCTTGTCCGTAGGCGAGGCCGCCGGACAGGTCAAAACGACCACCGGCGGCGGCGTTTATTACGGGTTGTGGGGGGCCCGGATCGCCGCCGATGTCATCCGGGAAGCCCTGGCCGCCGATTCCCTCGAGGCCGCCTCGCTCGCGGCCTACGAGCGTCGCTGGAAAGCCGCCCTCCGTCGGGAAATTTCCCTTGGGTTATACGTGAGGAAGCTTTATTCCTGGATGAGCGAATCTCAGTTCGAAGCCCTGTTTACGCTGGCCCAAACCGACGGCCTCATCCCCTTGATCCAAAGCGAGGGGAATTTCGACTGGCAGAGCGGGGTGATCCGATCGCTCTTCCGCAAGGCCGCCGTCGCCGAAATCTTTCGGACGTTTGCCCGAAAACCCGCTTTTCTGGACCGGCTCTTGAATTGACCAGGCGGATCCTGTCCACCGCAATGCGCCGCTTCGCGATGACCTTATTCGTGGGGCTGACCCTGGCCGCCGGGTTTCTTTCGGCTCAGAGCTATCAAAACTTCTCAGACGAATACCAGAGAATCCTGACCCGGACCCGCTGGAAGCTGGGCCCCTTCCGGATCTATCCGACGATTTCCATCCGGGACGTTGGCTTCGACGACAACCTCTATTTCGGAAGCGACGCCGGGGAGCCGAAAAAAGATTTCACCGCGACGCTCTCTCCGGAGGTCAGAGTCTACTGGCCCCTCCGCAATACCCTGCTCCTTTATGCCCGCGAGAATCCCGAATACGCCTATTATCGGAAAGAATCGTACCAGCGGTCCTTCACCAACGGCTATGGAGCCGGATTCCGGGCTCTCCTTCTGCGCCGCTTCGTCCTGTCCGCGGATGCCGGAGACGACCGTCACCGCCGCCGGATTTCATCGGAATTCCAGATTCCGGCCACGGACCGGGTAAGAAGCCTTGCCGCCGGCCTGGCTTTCGAGACCGCCCGAAAAACATCGATCGGGATCTCCGGGGCTGTCCGGAAGATTTCTTATGACGAGATCCTGATTTCGCCGGACGATACGCCGGTGGCTCAGCTTCTCGACCGGGAGGAGCGGGAAATCGCGGCCGAAGCCTACTATCAGCTTTTCACCGACGGATTCCTGTTCATTCGCGGAGAGGTCCAGGAATATAAATTTGTCGACAACGCGGCCGTTGGACGCGATGCCCTGGCGACCGGTATCCGGGCCGGGCTCCGGTTTCCCCTCCTCGGCCGGGTCCGCGGCGTCCTCGACCTCGGCTACAAGACCTTCGACCCGAAGACCGCCGGGGAACCGGCCTTTCGCGGCCTGGTCGGCAACACCGGCCTCGACCTGCGGACCGGGCGGCTGGCCGTCCGCCTGCAATTCGCCCGGGACCTGGTCTTTTCGACGTATTCCCAGATTTTCTATTACATCGAGGATTCAATCCGGCTGGGCGGTTCCGTCTATTTGACCCGCTTTCTAAAAATCGATTATGATTTCGACAGGGGCCGGGCGGATTATTCGAACCGCTCGGCCGTCCCCGAAGAGGAGGACGCCGTTCTTCCGAACGAAAGGGAAGACCGGCGCCGGCTTCATTCCCTGGCCCTGATTTTTCGCGTTTTTCGGACGGCGGGCCTCGGCCTTTCCTGGAACGCGGAGCGCTGGACATCGGGCGTTTCGAATTTCGACCGGAACCGAAATTTCGTCGGCCTTGTCCTCCAACAGAGCTTCTAAGCCGGTTTGTCGATTAGGAGATTCACATGAAGACACGGATTCCGGCCGCGGTCCTCGCGGCCCTCACTCTGAGCTTCCTCTTGGCCCCGCTTTCCGCCCAGGATCCCGCGGCCGGCCAGACCGACGGCTACGTGATTCCGTACCGCATCGGCCCCAAGGACCTCCTGGAAATCAAGGTCAGGGAGGACGTCAAGCTGAACGCCGAGGTCCGGGTCACCGAGCAGGGCAAAATCAACCTGGCCATCATCAACGAGGTGTACGTCGAGGGCCTGACGTCGCCGGAGCTTGAGAAAAAGCTGGCCGAGCTTTACGCTCCTTATATTCGCGATCCCCATGTCTCCGTGGTCATCAAGGAACGCCAGAGCAAGCAGGTTTCCCTCCTGGGCGCGGTGGCCAAACCGGGATTCGTTCCCCTCATCGGCCGGATGACCCTCCTGGAAGCGATCACCGCGGCCGGCGGCCTGACCAAGGAAGCCGCCCGGGAGATCATTATCATCCGGACCTTCCCGGACGGGACGACGAACAACTTGAAGATTCCGATCGACGACCTCATGATGAAGGGCGACCCGAAATTCAACCTCCCCTTGGAGGCCGGCGACTCGGTCATCGTCCAGATCGACCGGACCGTCCAGGTCTATATTTACGGCCAGGTGAAATTGCCCGGAGCCCTGAACGTCCTCCAATCCCGAATTCCGACCGTCACCCAGGCGATCGCCCAGGCGGGCGGATTCACCGAGCGGGCGGCCAAGCGCCGGGTGGTCGTAACCCGGAAAGACGCCGACGGCAAGGAAAAGACGTTCGATATCAATGTCGCCCGCATCCAAAGCAATAAAGACCCCGATTTCCAGCTGAAAGAGGGGGATACCGTTTTCGTCCCGGACACGATTTTCTAACGCGAAGAAGAAGGGTCTGCCCTTCGTCTCTCACCCCTGACGAGGAGGGGGAGGGGAAAAATCTCACCGGAGGGTTCATCCCTCCCGACGATTGCTCCCTGGATGGCCTGGACCTAAACTGAACCCGTCCGTCCGGGACCGCTCCCGGACCTAGGGAGAAGGAACGAACATGACCGCCGCCCGACAAATGAGCCGCAAAGACGTCGACCTCCTGGAGCTGTGGGACATCGTCTGGAAACGGAGGACGATCGTCCTGGCCGCCCTGGGCATCTGCCTGGCCGTGACGGCCCTGCTCTCCTTCACCCAGACGCCGCGCTACGAAGCAACCGCCCAGATCCTGATCGAGGAGCAAGGGTCGGCCCGTTACAACCTCCAGGATTTTTTAAACGCCCCGGCAACGGGCAACAGCGATTTTCTCGGGACATACTTCAACACCCAACTTCGGATCATCCAGAGCCGGCGCCTGGCTGAGCGGGTGGTGCAGAAGATGAATCTCGGCGCCCGGTCGGAATTTCAGGCCGAGCTCGGCGGGAAAAAGACGCTCCCCGGCATGGTGAAATATCTCGTCACCTTCCGCTGGCTCAAGTCGGACAAAGGCCGGGCCGGGGATGAAGAAAAAACCGGGCCGGACACCGCCGTCGAGACGCTGTACGCCGGCATTCTCCTGGAGAACCTGAAGGTCGACCCGGTCCCGGAAACGCGGCTCGTGGACGTCAGCTACGTCTCGCCGTTTCCGCAGTTTGCCGCGAACGTGGTGAACACGCTGGCCGAAGAATACATCACCTATACGATCGAAATGCGCTCGGAAGCGACCCAGCAGACTTCGAATTTCCTGACCGAGCAGATCGCCAAGCTCAAGGACGATCTCGACGCCATGGAACGGCGCCGGCAGCGCTACTCCGAGGAGAACAAGATCCTGCCTCTCTCGGACAAGGATAAGCCGACCGCCTCCCAATACGATTCGGCCGCGGCCGCTTATTCCAGCGCCCAGGTCGCCCGGATCGCCGCCCAGGCCAAGTACCAGGAGCTGCAGCGGCTCCGGGTCGATGCGTTGCCCCAAAACGTCAGCGATTCGACGATCCAGAACCTCCGGACCAACTACCTCCAGGCCAAGGGCGAATACGACGAAAAGATCAAAACCACGTATACCCCCAACCATCCGGAGATGGTCCAGCTCCGGACCAAGATCGAGACGCTCGAAACCCAGCTCAAGACGGAGATTCAGAAAGCCGTCGAGCTGGCCTCCTCGGAATATTCCCAGGCCCTGGGAAACGAAAACCGCCTCAAGCAGATGCTCGAGGACAAGCGGTCGGAAGTCACCGAGCAGAACAACGCCTCGTTGTATTATTACGGATTGAGCTCGGACATCGATACGACCCGGGAGCTGATCACCACCCTGGTCTCCCAGCAAAAGACGACCCAGGTTTCGACCATGCTGAGCGGCCTGAAAACGAGCAACATCAAGATCGTCGACGAGGCCCTCGTCCCGGACGAGCCGGTTTCCCCGAACATCAAGCGCAACCTCGTCGTGGCCGTCCTTCTCGGGCTCATGCTGGGCATCGGGCTGGCCTTCGGAGCCCACGCCCTCGACAATACCATCAAGAACCCCGAGGACCTGGACAAGCTGACCGGCCTCCCGTCCCTCGGCCTGATCCCGCATTTCTCGCCCAACGGCGCCAACGGCAAAGGAGGCGCTTACGCCTCGCCCTACGGGGATTCATCGGCTCAGGGCAAGGAAGCGGCCAAAGTCGCGGAAGTGGAGCTCATCAATCACCTGTTCCCGAAGATCTCGATCGCCGAGGACTATCGGAACGTCCGGACCTCGATCCTTTTTTCCCGGATCGACAGCGACCAGAAGATCATCGCCTTCACCAGCACCCAGCCCCAGGAAGGAAAGTCGGCGACCATCTCCAACATCGCCATCTCGTTCGCCCAGATGGGGGAGAAGGTCCTGGCGATCGACGCCGATTTGCGCAAGCCCCGGCTCCACAAGATTTTCCAGGTCCGCAACACCGTCGGCTTGAGCGACGTCCTGACCGGCCGGGTCGATCTGGACGAAGCCATCCAGAAGACCCCGGTCGCCCATTTCTTCCTGCTTCCGAGCGGTCCTCACCCGCCCAATCCGGCCGAGCTTCTGAATTCCAGGAAAATGAAGGAGCTTCTGGACGTCGTCCGCAAAGGGTACGAAATCGTCCTGATCGACCTTCCGCCCGTTTTGGCGGTTGTCGATCCGATGATCGTGGCCGCTTTGGCCGACATGACCATTATTGTCCTGAAAACGGGCAAGACGACCCGGAAGCCCCTGCTTCGGACGATCGAAGAGCTTCGGAAGGCGAAAGCTCGGATCGCCGGAGTCATTTTCAATGATGCCGAGAGCAAAAAGGGGACGTTCTACACGCCCTACTTCCAGTACGAGTACTTCCAGGACTCCGGGCTGGATGAAGCCGAGCTGCAGAAACAAGCCCGGAAGGATTCTTCCGTCTGAGCATGAGCGAAATGATCCGTCCAAATCCCGGCGTGGGGGTGGCGACCGTGCCGTCCGCCGTTCGTAATGTCCTGAGCCCGAAGGACCGCATGGGCCGGAAAATCCTCGATTTCGGGTTGCTGGCGCTCCTGGTTTGGGCGCCGCTTCCCATCGCTTCGGTTGAATCCTGGTCCATCCTCCTGATCGAGATCGCGGCCCTCTTCCTCTTTTCCGTTTATCTCCTTCTGGACCGGAAGCCCGTTCTAAATCCCAAGCTGGCCTCGGACGCTCGGCTCCTGCGGCCGGCCTTCTTCGGCCTGTTCGTTTATTTGGCGTTTCAGATCCTCCCGCTTCCGGCTTTTATCGTTCGCATTCTATCGCCCCGGGCGGCGGCCCTTCGGTCCCAGTACGTGCCGGAATCGGCCCGGAGAGGATTCGAAACCTTGTCCCTTCTTCCCGGGGAAACCCTGGCCTCGACCCTCGAGCTTCTGGCCTACGTCCTGATCGGATTCCTGGTCCTGCGGACGGTGAGCCACCGGAAGCAAATGCGCCGGATGATGATGACGCTCGTCGGGGTGGGCGTTTTCGAATCGCTCTACGGGATGTTCGAATTGTCCCGGGCCAATCCCCGGCTTCTCTTTTATCCGAAATCGTACGGACTCGATTCGGTCACCGGGACGTTTGTCAACCGCAATCACTTCGCCGGTTATCTGGAAATGGTGATCCCGCTGGCTCTGGGACTGATCATCTCCCGCCTCGACCTCTTCGGCGAGCCGGGGACGTCGTTCCGGGCCCGCTTGGCCCGCTTCGTCGACAAGGGTTTGGCCCAGAGCGTTCTTCTCGGCGTGGGGCTTGTGGTCATGGCCGTCGCCCTTCTCCTGTCGAATTCCCGTTCGGGAGCGGTGGTCCTTGTTTTGTCGTTCGCCCTGATCTCGGTTCTGGCTGCCCACCACTTCGGACACACGCTGTTCCATCAGGATTGGGTCCGCCGGGTCGTCCGGATCACGCTCGTCCTCATCGTCCTGTTCGGCTTGTATGTCGGCCTGGAAAACATGGTCGGCCGCTTTGCGGTCGACAAGCTCCTCGAGGACGGGCGGCCGCGGTACTGGGGGACAGTCCTGACGATGGTCGGGCAATTCCCTCTCTTCGGGGTGGGGTATGGCGCGTTCGGGGAGGTTTACCAGGCGTACGACACATCGGAGATGGAGTACGCGCTCGTCCACGCCCACAATGATTACCTGGAATTTCTCGTCGAGCTCGGCCTGATCGGCTTCGGGCTCCTGGCGTTTGCGATCGGATGGATGCTTTTCAAGTCGTTCCGGACCTGGTCGGGCCGCCATCATCCCGAGATCAAAGGGCTGGCCCTCGGCGGCCTGGTCTCGACGGTGGCGATCGCCATCCACAGCTTGACGGATTTCAACCTTCAAATCCCGGCCAACAAGCTCACCTTTGCCGTCATCCTGGCTTTGACCTTGAAGACGGCGTACCACCGGAAATCCTGAAATGATAAAACGCGTCTTGATTTGGGTCGGCCTCCTTCTGGCCGCCGTTCTCTCGATATTTGTCTTCTGGGGCGAATACTCCGCCGGGAGGGCTCGGATCCCCGCGTCGGCGGAGCCGGCTCCCGGCTTTTCTCTCTGGCTCAATAGCCGGCTCTACCAATCCAGAGCCCGGGCGCTCTTCGACCGGGGCTGCAGCCGGCTGGGAGAACCGACTGCCCGGGATGCCGACTTCCGCCGGGCGTACGACTTTTTCCGTAGGTCCCTTGTCCTGAATCCGTTTTCGGCCGTGACCCATTTCGATTTCGGGCAGGCCTTGCAGTATTTCAATGCCCTCGATTTCGAGGTTCCCGAGCGCTACTTCGACGAATACCGGCAAGCGGCCGGCCTGTCGGGTGTGGATACATCCGTTTATCTCGAAGTCGGCAAAGTCCTCCTGTCGCGCTGGTCCGGATTGAGTCCGGAGGAACGCCTGTTCACCGAGAGGATCATCCGAACGCTCCTCTCGTTCGGAGGGCCGGAACGGGCCCGCCGGGTTGAAGTGATCCTAAATCTCTGGGAGGTGAACGTCCGCGACGCCCTTATCCTTCAGAAGATCCTCCCCGAGGATGCGACGACGCTGCGGCAAGCGGCCGCTTTCCTGGGAGGCAAGGGTATATTTCTGGATGCGCGGCTCGATTTCCTGGCCCGGGCGGAAGGCCTCGACTTGGAAACGGCCGCAGATCACTTTCAAGCGGGCCTCAGCGAGCGGAACGCCCGCCGTCCGGCCGAAGCGCTCCGTAATTTTCGCGACGCGGCCAGGCTCCTGGACGGGATTTGTATCTATGCGAACCTGACGCCGGAAAAAAACGCCTTGAATCAGGACGAGTTCCATACCCTGAAGAAATCCGTCCGCCTTGGGATCCTGAAATGTCTTTTGGACACGTCGGCCGAGCCGAAGGACCTCCTTGATGATTTCCGGGCTTACTTGGCGGTCGAGGATAGCCTCGGCGCCGTCGGGGAGTTGGAATCCTTGTTTAAGGCCCGGGGCGTCATCGACACCCAGGCCCGAACCGGATTCCTCGACTTTATCCGCTTGAGCTTTGGCCTCGAGTTGAGCTTCAAGCAAAACCGCTACCGGGAGGTTGGGCAGACGGGACAAGCGTTGTCCCAAAACCTGCTCGTCGTTCCGGAAGACCAGCGTCGAACTTATGGCCGGATCTTCGAGCTCGTCGGCGATGCCTTCCAGCGCCTGGACGATTTGTACGAGTCGAATCTTTATTATGAAAAAGCGTTGACCCTGAATCCCGGCGATGCGGTCGTCTTGATTAAGATGCGCCGGAATTTTGAGCGTCTGAACGACGTTCCGGCCCTTCAGCAGCTCGCTCCCCGGATCGAAGCCGGCCTCGCGCCCCGGCAGACACCCCTCATCGACGAGATATGGTCGGCGGGGGAGGTCAAGACCCGGACCTTGATTTTGGACGAAAAACCCTACCGCCTGGCGATCGATTTTTCGGATTTTTCCGCCGGTCCTCCGCCCTTGATCTCGGTCATCTTCAACGGCCGGGCGATCGGCGAAACGTTCTTGAGCTCCGACTTGTTTGAAGTGAGTTTGGCGGCCGTCGCCGGTCCGAACGAGCTCCGGATCTCCTCGGTCAACCGGATTTGTCGGCCGATCCGGATGACGATCGTTCCTAAGGACGAGGCTTTCGGCGGGGCCGGAACCGCCTCGCCGCAGCAAAAGCGATCCGTTCCGGCGACCGGAAGAGGACGCTTAAATCGCTACTAATAAAAAAAATATCTTGACAAAATGGCGTTTTTTTGTGTAATATGAAACTGCCAAGGTTTAGGAGGAAGTCATGTTTTTCCGAAAAGTCGGTTGTCGTTTCTCTTTTTTCCAAGTGTTTTTGCTTGTTCTGATTGCTTTTTCCGCGGGAAGCGCCCTGGCCCAAACGGCCGAAAGAGGGCATCTCGTCGGGATGATCTTCACCCAGGATGGGAAGACTCCCATGGTTGGAGCGGTCGTCCGGTTGAAAAACATCTCCTCGGGAGCGATCTCGGCCGCCGAGCCGACCGATGGGCAGGGCCATTTCCGCATGGAAAACCTGTCCAAGGGGATTTATCAGTTCGGCATCACCACCGCCCAGGGCGATTTCAATTCCAATGAGTTGATCGGGATCCTGGCCAACGAAACGACCCGAATCTCCCTTGCCCTGAACCCCTACGAAACAAGTGTCCAGACGGCCGTCCAGGAAGTCCTGCGGGATCAGGCCGTCGAGGGTGAAAGCCGGATCGGCCGGGTCGTCCGGTATAACGCCTCCACCAAGGAAGCCGAAGTCTTCATCGAGAAAGGCGTCCTCCAGCTGGATGACCGCATCCGGGTCAAGGGCATCGAGACGAACTTCTTCCAGGATGTGGACAACCTCGGCGCCGCCGGTCAAACCGTCAAGCAGCTGTTTGCCGGCCAGAACGGATTGCTGAAAGTGGAGAAGGACGCCGATCCCGGCGACGGTCTCTATGTCGTCTGCGATAAAGGCGTTCCGCCGTTCTTCCTGACTCCTTGCGGCATCGCCAGCGTCATCGCCGGCAGCGGCCTGATCCTGGCCGGGGTGGTCGAAGTCACGGAAAAGACACCCGTTTCGCCGTTTAAAAAATAACGGGCGCGGCTCGTCCCGCCGTGGAATCCGCGCGTCCGGTCCTTCCGGGGATCGGCCGCGCGGATTTTTTTTTGATCCTCTGATACAATAACGCCGATGACGTTTTTGCGACGGATGAGGGATTTCCGGCATCTGGCCGTCCTGGTCCTCTTTCTGGCGTCTGCCGGGGCCGCGGCCGCGGGACGGCAAACGTCCGGCAACCCGTTGACGGCGGCGATGCGGAAAGACGCCGCCCGGATCCAGGACCAGTTGGACCGGATCGCGGCCGCCCACGACGTCGGGAGGAAGCATCCGCCCCGGACTGTGACCTTTACCGAAAAAGAGCTCAATGCCTGGATTGCCGCGCTGATTGAGGCCAACCGCGAGGATGTGCTCCGGGAACTGGTCCTCAGGCTGTTCGCCGACAACCGGGTCGAGGGAAAGGCCTTCATCGATTTGAGCCGGGCCTCGCTCCCTTTGGGCCTCAAGCCCAAGATGACCCTCTTTTTCGCCGCTCGGGTGATCGCCCGCGAAGGCGCTGCCCGGATCGAGTTCGACAAGCTGTTTCTCGAAGGCCAAGTCATTCCGATCGCTGTCCTCGATTTGATGATCGCCGTCGCCTCGGGCTTGGGGAAGTCCGATGCCGCGTCGATCAAGGATTGGGTCGCCCTCCCTGACGGAATCAAGGCCCTGCGAAGCCGTCCGGGCCTGGTCGAAATCACATACTGAGAGGGGAATGCCATGATCCGGGTCATCAGCGGCGCCTATCGGGGCAAACGCCTTCGGAAGGTGTCCAGTCCCAACGTCCGGCCTTATCCGGACAAGTTGAAGACGGCTCTGTTCAACATCCTCCGGGAGGAGCTTCCGGGAAAAAAAGTCCTCGACGGATTCGCCGGCACGGGGTCCGTCGGGATCGAGGCCCTGAGCAACGGCGCTTCGTTTGCCGTCTTCGTCGAGATCCTTCCGGCGGCCGTCTCCACTCTTCGCCACAACCTGGCCAAGCTCGAGGCTGAAGACTGCTCCCGCATCGTGGCGATGGAGTTCAACCGGGCGGTCATCCAGTTGGCCGGAGAGGGCGCCCGCTTCGACCTCATCTTCCTCGACCCGCCTTACCGCCTGCTGGATGAGCGCAATCCGCTCAAGGTCATCCATAAGCGCGGGATCCTGGCCCCCGGCGGAAAGATCGTTCTCCGCCGGCATTTCAAGACCGATTTCGAGCCCGGCTATTTCGCCCTCCAACGGCAGGTCCGCCTGGGCGACGACGTTCTCTGCTTCTACCGCGACAAGCCTTCTCCGGTTGTTGCCACGGACGAGTGAATCGTTTACAATCGGTCCATCTGAGTTGGGTTTCGGAAAAAGGAAAAGGATGATAAAGGCTGACGATTCGGCCGGGGGGTGGAGCAGCCCCCTGGTCAATGAAAGCGAGATTTTCGGCTCTCTGGGCGACCGCCGGGGAACGGTCTTGTTCCTCGGCCGCTTCACGGCCAACGAGGTTTCCGGCGTGCTGGCGAAGATGGGCTTTTTCAAGGAAGCCCGGAAACGCGGCCTGTGGCCGATCGTCACCGACCTCGACTCCTCGGAATATCCGCCGCTCCAGCGCTTCCGGATTTTCCACCGGGAGATGATCCCCGACCGGCTGATCGTCGACTTGAAAATCCGGGAAGGTCTTTTCAATCCGGCGGGGAAGCTCGTCGCCCCGGCCCCACTCCGCGAATTTACCGCCCTGATTTTCGAGTGGCTGACGCTTCAGAATCCGGAGGCCGCTTTCACGGAGCGGCACGGATCGCTCCCCGGTCAGCAGCACCCGGGGCTTGGGATGAGCAAGCGGATCATGGATATTTTCATCTACCTCGGCCGAACGGCCGGCAAGGACGGCCTTCTGGCCTTCCCGGCTTTTTACCATAACGCCGTCCTTTTTTCCCGATATTTCCGATTCGCCAATCCGGCCAAGGAAGCCGAGGTCCAGACGATCCGCCGGACGTTCACCCATGTTCCGATTAAACAGATGGCTTGGATCGTTTTTCTGGGATGCTTGAAAAACGCCGACGGTTCGTCCTACGAATGGCGGGCCGAGGAGCAGGTTCTGCCCCTGTCCAAAGACGTTCGGGAGCACTTCGATTCCCGGGCCTACCGCGACCGGGTGAAGGACGGGATCAACCGAGCGCGCTTCACCGTCGACTGGGAGGAATTCGAGAGGAAATCCCAGGCCGACTGAGGCCGTGAACATCGGATTTGAGTTTTCGTCGAATTTTGGTATAATGAGCGGCCTTTCGAGGAGAGAAGACCGATGAAGCAAGATATTCATCCGAACTACGAAGACTGTCTGGTGATTTGCGCCTGCGGCAACACCTTCCGGACCCGTTCGACCAAAAAAGAAATCCGGGTCGAAATCTGCTCCAATTGCCACCCCTTCTTCACCGGCAAACAGAAGTTCATCGACAGCGCCGGTCGGGTCGAAAAGTTCCGGAAGAAATACGGCGCCGCCGACACGAAAACAAAAAAAAAGAAGTAGATTCGATGCCCCGGTCCGATGATTCCCGATCTGGAGTCTGTTGAAGAGCGGTATCGCCGGCTGGTCCGCTCCCTCTCCGATCCGGCGATCATCGCCGATCCCAAAAAATTCCGCGATGTCTCCAAGGAGCGGGCCGAGATCGAGCCGCTCATCCGGAAAAACGAAGAGCTCAAGCGCGTTCGGGCCGTCATGGCCGGATCCCGCGAAATCCTGGCGGATGCCCAGGCCGATGTCGACCTGAAATCCCTGGCCTCCGTCGAGCTCCGCCAACTGGAGGACCGGGAAGCCGGACTTGTCCGCGATATCCGCGTTCTCCTCGTTCCCAAGGACCCCCTCGATGACCGGAGCGTCGTCCTGGAAATCCGGGCGGGCGCGGGCGGCGACGAATCGTCGCTGTTCGCCCAGGACTTGTTCCGCATGTACGCCCGCTATGCCGAGCAGAAGGGCTGGGCCTTCGAAGTTTTGGAGACGAGCTTGTCGCCCATCGGCGGCTTTAAGGAAGCGATCGCCGGCATCCGGGGTCCCGGGGCCTATTCCCGGCTCAAGTTCGAAAGCGGCGTCCACCGCGTCCAGCGCGTTCCGAAAACCGAGGCCGGAGGTCGGATCCATACTTCCACGGTGACGGTCGCCGTCCTTCCGGAGGCCGACGAGGTCGACGTCAAGCTCGATCCCAAGGATTTGAAAATCGAAGCCTTCGGCTCCTCCGGGCCGGGAGGTCAGAACGTCAATCGCAACTACACGGCCATTCGCGTCACCCACAAACCCTCCGGCATGATCGTCTCCTGCCAGGACGAAAAATCCCAGCACCGGAACAAGGAAAAAGCCCTCCGGGTGCTCCGTTCGCGCCTCCTGGAGATTGCCCTGACGGAGCAGCAGCGGAAAATCGCCAAGGACCGCCGGACCCAGGTCGGCACGGGCGAACGGAGCGAAAAAATACGAACCTACAATTTTCCCCAGTCCCGGATCACCGACCACCGGCTCGACGAAAATTTCCATAACATGGCCGCGATCCTGGATGGTTCCCTCGACGGCATTCTCGAGCTGCTCATCCGGCAGGATCAGACCCGCCGACTGGATGAAGCGGGCGGGCGGATCGAATCCGGCTCATGACCGCAGCCGAGCTTCTCCGCCGGGCGGTCGATCGTTTCCGGTCCCTCCCCGGAGCCGACCCGTTCCTTGAAGCGCGCGTCCTTCTCCGGCGGACGGTCGACCTGACCGACCTGGATATTTTCGCCTATCCCAACCGGCCGATCGCGGAAGCGGCGGCCCGCCGGTTTTTCCGGGCGGTGGAAGCCCGCTGCAGCCGGCATCCCTTAGCCTACATCCTCGGGGAGAAGGAATTCTGGTCCATCCCCATGACGGTCACTCCGGCCGTTTTGATCCCCCGACCGGAAACGGAAGTGCTCGTCGAAGAGGCGTTGGCCCGGGTCTCGTCAGCCGAACCCCTGATTATCGAGATCGGGACGGGGAGCGGCTGCATCGCCGTCGCCCTGGCCAAGGAGCTTCCCGGCGCCCGTCTCATCGCCACCGATGTCAGCCGGCGGGCCCTGCGGCTGGCCGAAACCAATGCCGCCCGGCATGGAGCCGGAAACATCCGGTTTCAGGCCGGCGATCTTTTCGGGGCGCTTCGCGGCCTCGGGTTGGAAGGCCGGGCCGACCTCGTCGTCAGCAATCCCCCGTACGTGGCCGAGAAGGAATGGGAAGAGCTGGCGCCCGAAGTCCGGGACCATGAACCCCGCCGGGCCTTCGTTTCGGGGCCGACGGGGCTGGAGGCGATCGATCGGCTGGCTCGGGGGGCGGGGCGCTTTCTTGCTCCCGGCGGGCTGATGCTCCTCGAGTTCGGAGCCGGCCAAGCCGCGGCTGTCCGGCGGATGTTCGGACCTCCATGGAAAAACCGGGAAACGATCAGGGACCTTTCGGGCCGCCCGCGCGTTCTGGCCGCCACGCGCTAGAGATTACTTCTTGGCCTTGCTCACCAGGCGGGTGAATTCCGCGGTGAGGGGGATCTGCTTGGTTGTTTCATACCGAATTTTTTCCCATTCCCGGAGGTCGAGGGAGCAGAAAGCATCCACGGCTTGGGGATCGAAATGAGCTCCCGCATGGCGGACGATTTCTTTCCGGGCGGCCTTCATGTCCTGGGGCTTGCGATACGGGCGGTGGGCGGTGATCGCATCCAGGGCGTCGGCCACGGCGAAGATGCGGGCTTCCCGGGGGATGTCCGCTCCGGCCAGGCCGCGCGGATATCCCGATCCGTCGAAATGCTCGTGGTGGAAAAGGATGATGTTGCCGATCTCCGGGACAAGCTTGATCTCCCGGATCAGCCCGTACCCGAGGGCGGGGTGGAGGCGGACTTTATCCCATTCGCCAGCCGACAGGGGGCCGGGCTTGTTGAGAATCGCGTCAGGGATGGCGATTTTCCCGATGTCGTGGAGGAGGGCGCCCTTGCGAAGATCCTCGATTTTGTTGGCGTCCCGGATGCCGAGAATTCCGGCCAGCGCTTCCGTGTACTTGGCCACGGTCTGGGAATGCCCAAACGTCTCCACGTCGCGAACGTCCAGGGCCGTCATCAGGTTCTCGAGAGTCGCCTCGTAGATCTCCTCCAGCTGCCGGGTGTGACGGTCCGTCCGGCTGCGCTCGAGCTTGAGCCGCCGGAGGGCCCGCGCGGCCATCGTCCTCTGCTCCTCAATTTCCTTTTTCTGTATCTCGCTGCGGACGGCGGAAAACAAGCCGAGCGGATCGTCCGGCGAAGCGGCCCCGTCCAGGGCCC
>Ga0105099_10000621_pt1 | contig 23619 bp, 24 predicted proteins | sample PPLLak3cmMay2015_2_FD_79138 | JGI IMG/M metagenome (GOLD analysis project Ga0105099, IMG submission 79138) | Freshwater sediment microbial communities from Prairie Pothole Lake near Jamestown, North Dakota, USA - PPLs Lake P8 Core (1) Depth... | ecosystem: Environmental > Aquatic > Freshwater >... | reverse complement strand
TGTCAGAATAGATGGACCATCCTGCAGTAGGCGGATTAGTTTAATGGGTAGTTCAATGCGTTCTGATTTTTCACATTCAGGTGGGTGAGGGGGTGTTTGTTTAATTACAGGTGTTGGATCTGGTCTCGCATTTAATGAAGGTGTTTCATGAATGGATGGTAAATTCTCGGATAAATGAATTCCTTCTTGATTCTCCGGAGTGTTTTTTTTTTCCAATTCCTTTCGGAGCTCTTTTTTTCGTTTAAATGAGCGGGTGACCGGTTGATAGGGCATGGTGCGGGAAAGGGTAAACTGATTAATTGCATTGGTTAATTCACCACTCAGTTTGTTAAATTCCATGACTATTTGCCATCTGCCTTTTCTGGCTATGCGGACCACTTTACCTCCGCACTCGATCTGGGGAACGCCCGGAATTCCTTTTATACGGCAGAGCATAAATTCCTGCCCGGATTTAAGCAGATTCTCATGAAAGCGAATTTCCCGTTCAGAGCTGATATCTATGGCTCTTAAGACACTGATACAAAAAGAAGTAGTACTTATATTTTCCAGTGAACCCTGTATTCCGATGCCTTTTCCAAAGGATTCAAGGAGTGCTCCTGAGACTTCTTCTCGTGGAGAAAAGGCGCTTCGAACGCTTGAGCGTCGTTCCTGTGGGGTAATGAAAAGAGGAAAATCGACAAACATGCCACTGGGTTGGCGATAAAAGGGGGCTTCGAATTCCATCCAGGTTCCATCAAGAGGAAAGCCAATGGTGGCCTGGCTGCCTTGGACTGCCTTCAGGTCCTCAAGGCTTGACACTTTTATTTTTTTTTCATTTTCTTCAATACTGACCACATTGGCTCTGACCTGATGGCCGCCACAGCTTATTAGAATGGAAATGCGCTGGTTGATGACTTCATCGATATGCCCGAGAATATTGTCCGATTCCGATATGCTGTTTGCTCCAGCCGACTCCTTCCTGCGTGAAAATAAGGCCGCCATCAACCCTCCTGGGCATCACTGATCATCGTTATATCTCTGACTATGCCATAATAATATGCAATTTTTTTTTTTACGGCAACTTTTTTGTTGTTTTCAGGATGAAATGTCAGTAATTTCGCTACGATAGTCAGATAAATCAATCCAGAATAGGCGGTTAATGAGTGTTTCTCCCTGCCCACAGATCAGGTTGATGACCTCTTTTGCTTGAATTGAGGCGATAATTCCGGGGATTTGTGCGCTTACCGGAATTGTTCCACTATCTGGAAACTGGTTTGAGTAGATTTGCCTCAAGCTTTTGCTTTGGTTGGGGACAATCGTTGTGGCTTGACCAATGAAGCCATGGACAGCACCGTGAATCATGAAAATGTTGGACTGTCTGATAAGATCATCAAGAATATACCGGGCTGACATATTGTCAAGGCAATCAACTATGCCGATAAGTCGATCAGGCAGGGTAAAATGGTCATCAATTGTTTCAAACACAGGGATTAATCGAGTGAATAGTCCCAGTTTACTCAATCTTTTAGCGGTGATCTCGCACTTAAGCTGTCCAATGTCACTATGTTGGTACAGAATCTGGCGGTTGAGGTCGGGAAGATCAATGGTTCCGTTATCAACCAGATAGAGCGTGCCAATACCCAGGCGGACCAGTTGTTCAGCCACGACACTGCCGAGCCCCCCCAGTCCGGCAATCAGCAGGGTTGATTGGTGTAAGCGCTCTTGTCCTTCGCTGCCGAACAATGGCAGTTGGCGGGCGAATAACCCCGAGTAGATTGACTGTTTACTCATAGGACACTCCTTGGGCTTATCTTGATGAGGTTGTTGTCTTGTCTGCTTTTTATCCAAGAACTGAAAATGTCTGTTTTTATAGAAATAGAAGATGTACTCTGCATGCCATGTGTCAAGCTGAGAAAACAAATTAATGAGAGCAATGTTCCCTCAATTTTGATTCCGATTGTTTTCTTCATGATTGTATTGAGTCGGAGTGTGTATTTTTCGCGGTAAATGAGTGGGTCTATGGCATATGGTGAATCGTGATACAGCGCCGACGGCCTGCGTTCAATGATGGTGTTCATTTTTATGTATCCATATCGTTTCATTAAGTCGGAACGGCAAAGAAATGGGGGGAAAAAAGAGAAAGCAGACCGGCATGATAATGGGCGCCAGGAGTAAAGGCTGCATAAATATTGGCGGTTTAAAAGTGGGCAGAATCCGACTTGCAAGCGATATAATTCAAAGACATCTTTGTTGGGGTTATTCCTCGTCAGGCAGAACAGTTTTTTTTCTTTGTGATGGAACAAATCAATCTGAGCTTTGCTCAGATGGGGGTAAAGGGTAGCTGCTTCAGCCAGGGTTACCCAATTCAGCATGTCACAGCATAGCCCGCATCCTTTTTGGCAGGACATTTTTTCATTTGGAGGCAATCTGTTTTGCCATTGGGCGAATTTCCGATCGGCTTGGTCCAGTATCTGCTTTGTCAATCTTAAGAGGGTATGGTTTTCTGATAAAAACTGTGCAAAAAACTGAATATTGGGCTTAGGATGCATCGTTGTCATCAGGCTCCGCAGCTAAAATCATCATTTTGTGTTATGAACAGGGTTGACAATTTATAAACCAATGATTATAGTTACTCAGCATTTTCCTGGAAAAGGGAGCAAAAGTCAAAAAATGAGTTTTGCAAGAGGTGATTATGGCGGCAAAAACAGAAGAAAGATTGAAGAATCAGTTGCTTGCTCTTCGAGAAGAACTGTTGCGTGTAATGAATGGACACCTTGATGAAGACCGTTTCGGCGATGTTTTGGATGATGCTGATCGGGCAACAGATCTGATTAGTGGTGTGATGGAGTCCCTGGTTACCACAACCCATCAGGATACGTTGAAAAAGATTGATGAGGCTTTGTTGAAGCTGGAAGGTGGAGTTTATGGGATATGCGAGCGATGTGGTGGTCACATAGAGGAGAAGCGGCTTGGGTATATACCTTTTGCCACCTTATGTACCAGCTGTAAGCAGGCAGCCGAAGATGAGGGTGAAGGGGAATAATGCCAGTTGTTACTTTGCCGCATCTGTTGTCTGTTTGTAAAGGCAAAGTTTCTGATGATTACAAAGACTTGCTGTTTTCCCGGTATGTTTTTGACAGTCGGTCGGTAAATGACAGGGGGACATTATTTTTTGCCTTACAGGGAGATAAGCAGGATGGGCATAGATATATTCCGGAATTATCAGGTAGGGAGGGGGTAGCTGCCGTAGTCAGACATGATTATCGGGCATCTGTTTCTGGTGGTGTACCCCTCATTCGTGTAGATGATCCACTGAGATGTGCTCAAATTCTGGCAGTTGAAGTTCGGTCAAAGCTTTTGGGGACACGGTTTGTAGGCGTAACTGGTAGCGCTGGCAAGACGAGTGCCAAGGAGTTTATCTTCCAAATTCTGAGTCGCAAGAACAAGTCGTACCGTTCTCCGGGTAACTGGAACAATTGGCTTGGACTGCCTTTTGCTCTGTTGAATATGGCTGGGGATGAAGCCTATGGCGTTTTTGAGCTGGGTATGAGTTCTCCAGGTATTGGTGAAATTGCCTTTCTGACCAATATTCTGAAACCAGATATCGCCGTCATTTTAAATGCTTTACCGGTTCATCTGGAATTTTTGCAAAACGTTGACCAAGTGGCCAAGGCCAAATGTGAAATTTTAACTGGCCTGGGGCCGGAAGGCAGGGCTTTATACAACATCGATTGTGCGGAATTGGCTGCGCAGCTTTTGTCCTTTGATAAGGAAAAGCTGATTCCGTTCAGTCCCACCCAAAGACATGGTCAGCTTTATTTTACAGACAAGCGGATGTTTTCAGCGGGCGTTGAACTGAAATGTGTCTGTTTTGGAAAAGACCACACCTTTTTTACACCACTGACCCATCCAGCTCAGCATGTCAATATACTGGTGGCCATTGGGGTGGCTTTTCTCAATGGACTTGACAGCGGAGAAATATCTGAGTCGGTATCGGCGCTGACTGCCGTCGAAGGCCGCGGTGTCATCAAGCGGGTAAGTGGCATGACAATATTGGATGAAACCTACAATTCCAATCCAGAGGCGGCTCGTTATGCCTTGGATTGGTTGGCATCCTTTCCAGGTCCCAGAGTGGCGGTCTTGGGTGATATGCGTGAATTGGGCGAAAAAAGTGATGACTTTCATCAACAACTTGGACGTTATGCGGCATCACTAAGGTTAAAGCAACTGATAACGGTGGGAGTGAAAGGAGAGCTCATTGCCAAGGGCGCTCTGGAAAACGGGATGCCTGAGGCCAAAGTAAATCATTTTACTACGGTCGCAGAGTGCAAAATGGCTTTGAAAGAAATGATCGCTTTGGGAGACGTTGTCCTATTCAAGGCCTCTCGTGGGGTTGCCCTGGAGCGCGCACTTCCCGAATAAATGGATTATTCGGTTTTTTTAAGGGTGCAGCGGGCAGTACCGGTGCGTTTTGAGTTGAGATCATGAACTTGTATGATTATGGGTATTGTTAAGAGTGCTTTTGGTAGTTCGTCCAGCTCAACAGGCAGGAAAAGTAAGGGCGAATTTAACAGTTCTTGGGTTCTTTTTTTCAATATCTTGTGAAGAATCAGTGGCTTCTCCCAATCAGTAGGATCTGAGGAGGTAATTGAAACGGTTAGGTTAGCTGTCAGTATATCTCCTTGTTCCAGAAAAAAAAGTTGGGATACGAGCAAGGAGATGTTAATTTTTTCGTTTTGATAATCTACTTTGACATCGAGCCTTGAATCATTGGGGTTTTGTCCGGTTATGAGTGAAGTTTTGATTTCTTCAATAATACGATATAGCCGAGGGGGCGGGAAATCCAGTCGGAAATCGCCGAAATTCCTGGATTGGGTAAAAAAAATGCTCAGTGTATATCGGTCATAGACCCAATATTCGTTAATCTGGTTATTATCCAGGTGGGCTCTGGTCCAACTGTTGACTTCCTGTCTGTCGATGGAATCAGGGGGACCCAGCACAATATATATTCTGCCACGGTCACTGTTCCAGCCAGAGCGTGATGTTGATCTTTCACTGAACCATTGATTACAGTATTCAACTCGTCGCATGACCTCTTCCCGGAACTCATTATTTGAGCTTCCTGGATATGGATTTCTTTCTTTCCAGAAGTCTTCAATAAAATTATCTCTTTCGGCTTTGTTATTTAGCACTTTGTATTGACTCAGTTCAGTCTTGGTCATGAACAGGCATTCCACACAGTCTTCGGGCTGATCTTTTGTCAATTTTGGGTGTTGCCTGGGAGCACAGGAAAAGAAAAGGATCATTCCTGCCAAGAGGGTAATTATTGACCGAGTACGTGTGCTTACCATTTTTTTATTATGAAAGGGTGAATATAGAATGTCAATGCGCTGCATATTCATTTATTGCTGGAAAAATGGTAGGATGTCAAAATCATGCATATAAGCATAACGATTAAGGAGATAATTATGGTTAAAAGGATGTTTTTTTTGTTTTTGATGGTTGCGCTGCTTTTTGCTCTCAGTGTGAACCTGATATCCCAGGAAAAAAAAGAGATCCCTAAAAAGGCTGTGAAGCTGGTGGAAAAAGCAGCAGAAGATATCAAGGCGCAAAAATTTGATAAAGCCGGGGAAAAACTGGCTGAAGCCAAGGAACTTGCGCCAGAGTACCCATCTGTTTATGTGCAACTCTCTGCTCTGAGTCAGCAGAACCAGAATCAGGATGAAGCCATGGCTTACTTAGCCAAAGCATATGAACTGGATCCGACATCTGATGCCATAGTTCATCAGTATGGGATTCTGATTCTTAAGGTGGCACAGCAAAAGATGGCCAGTAATGATATGCAGTCAACGTTGGCCATGTATGAAAAATTTATTGCCCTTCCGGGTATCAAAGCCAAGATGAGTCCGCAGTATATTCAGGTGGCATATACACTGGCCGGCAGCTACTTGCAAGCCAATAAACCAGACGATGTGATTCGTTATGCCAACGAAGTGTTGACAACACCGGGTGTCGAAGCGGCCAAGCAACAATACTTGTTCAGTTATTTTATATTAGGCTCAGCTTACGGGCAGAAGAATGATTCCGAAAATTCTATCAGCAATCTCAAGAAGTTTCTTGAATTGAATGTTGAAAACATCCTTCCGGTTCAGTATGTGGGTATGGCAAACTTTCTGATTGCCAGTAACTATTTTGTTGCTCTGGAAGGTGAAATCGATAAAATGAAGAAAGATGATTTGGAAGGAATCAAAAAAGCGGCTGAATCCAAGGCTGATATGGTTAAATACTTGAATGATGCGCTGCTAGCCGATCCGACCAATCAGGATGCCAAATTTGCCATGGCAAAGTATCATTATTATTGTCAGGACCATGACAAAGCGTTAGCGCTCATCAGTGAATTGCAGGCCGCTGTGCCCGGAAACAATGATTATAAGCAGGTTTTTGACATTGTTTCCAAAGCCAAAGAAGCTAAAAAAAAGAAATAATCCAATAGGAATATTATGGGGTGGAGGGCATGACGTTTTCCACCCCACTTAAACGAAAAAAAGATAATGAGTGGGGTCACTAATGACGCTTTGTGGCTCGGGATGATGTAATGGGAATGAAGTGATGCTGAAAATATTTTCTGGAATTTATAAAGGGAGACGGATAAAGACGGTTAAAGGCCAGCTTGTGCGTCCGACTACAGCCAGACTGAAGCTTTCTTTTTTTGATATTATGCAGGACCAGATTCGTGACACTATATTTCTGGATGGATTTGGTGGTAGTGGAAATGTTGGGTTAGAGGCGCTTTCCAGAGGCGCATCTTATGTGGTTTTTATTGATGAATTGCCGGAATCTGTGCGACTGTTGAGGGAAAATCTTGACCACGTTGGTGTACCACGGGACCATTATCGGATTATTCAGGGGGATTTTAACCGGTCTGTCATTGCCTTAAGCAAAGAGGGCTATTTGTTCGATATTATTTTTCTGGATCCCCCTTATGATTTGCTGACCTATGCCAATCCCCTCAAAGTGGTCCATAAGCGGGGCATCCTGTCCAAGTCGGGTGTGTTGGTGCTTGAACGTCCGGTGCACATTAAATTTGATGGGAAATATTTTAATCGCTTCCGGGTGCAAACCCAGGGTAGAAAATGTCTTGACTTTTACAGAACTCCGGATCAGTCGGACGGAGAAGAAGCTCTTTGAAGCAAGGGGGTGAGATGCTGCAGCAGAATTACACCTGTTCGTTCCTGCGTGTATTTTTCCAGAATCTTCCTCTGGTGTGATACCACATTCTTTCTGATTTTTTCGTTTCGTAAGACGATGTCTATCAAAGCAGCAATTCTGACAGGGTCTTTTTTTTCTATCATCAGGCCTCCACCGGCCATGGTCTCCGATACTGCACCGGCGTTAAAGGCAATGACGGGTATGCCCAGGTAGTAACTTTCCGGAATGGGTGCACAGAAGCCTTCGTGTTCACTGAGGTGAAGGGTCAGGTCGGCCAGTTTGTAGTAGCTGGTCAGTTCATCTTCCGGTATGTGGCCGGTAATGTGGAGATGGTTAATCTTCATGGTCTCAGCCATTTTCATCAGGGCGGAATGATACCGTTCAAATCCCCGGTATTCCCCCACCAGAATCATGCGTGACAGAGGATTGAAATAAGTCTGGTAAAAGTGGAAGGTGCGCAATACATCTTCAATTTTTTTATTGGGAATAATGCGCCCCACGTAGATAATGTTGGTTTTATCATCATCAAGTAGTGACTTGACCACTGGGTGTATCGGGTGGTCGAATTTATGAAAATCCATGACCAAAGGTAAAACGCCGGTGTTGGTGAAGCCCGCATCCACGAGCTCTTGCTCATTATGATGGGAATCTCCCAGGGCCAGATCGACTTTATCCGCCAGAGTTTTAAGTTCTATACGACCTTTATAACAATCTTTGGCTAAAATGCGATGATAATCAAGGAAAAAATGGTGGGGGGTGATGTTGTGGTAGATGATGGCCTTTTGGTCATCCAGTCTGACAAAAGTTTTGGTTACTGGTGAGCCGATGGAAAAATGGTAAATGACAATGTTGTCGGGCTTGGTAAAGCGGGAATACTCTTTGTAATTGATAATTTGTCCGGCATAGCGGGGGTGATAGTATTGTGCAAAGATTTCCGAGCTGAAGCCTTTTTGGCGTAAATAGTTCCGGATGACCATCGTTTCATTGCCAATGGCATCTCCGTATGAATAGGATGTCAGAAATTGATGAATTCCGGGCATGTTAATGGGATTATTCAGGAAAGAGGGTGCGCTCAATGCTGCGTTCTCTTTTTTCGAGAAAGGACAAGCGGTCTTCCATGGCTTTGAGTTGAGTCTTAAGCAGCTCTTCCTCGATTTTCAATTTAGAGAATTCGACGATCATATTGTTCAATGCGTTATGAAGGAGTTTGATATATTCCTTGGTCTGATGAAGAATTGGGCTGTCTTTCTTGAGGTGGTGGATCTGCAGGGCATTTTCGTTGTGGAGTTCTGCGATAATGTTTCTGATTTCATTGTAATGGGGTCTGAGAAAGAAGCGGGTCAGTGGGTTTATCATTTTGCGGAATTTGCCCATCAGGGACTTTACAGTCCCGGATTCGGTTTCAGGTGTAAAGATGTGGGGGGAAAAGGCAGGGGCTGGGTGAGGGGGGTATAAATGGGGCTCATATACATTGGGAACATCAAGAAAGTCAGGCAAAGGGAGCATTTCCATCTGACAGATTTCTTCTATCTCGGATTCCTTGAGAACGCCAGTGCTTTTCTGCTCTGCAATGCGGGACTCGATTTGAGCCATGATGTCCATCACATCAATAGGGGCATCTGTATTGATCTTAAAGTCTGATTGGGTTGGATTTTGATCGGACATGAAAACTCCCTGTCGACGATTTGCATTGATGACAAACGCGCCTGGAGGGGCTCGAACCCCCAACCTTTTGATTCGTAGTCAAATGCTCTATCCATTGAGCTACAGGCGCATTATGAGCCATTATATGACAAACCAAAGTGGAAGTCAATGAAAACTGGTTTCCCAATGAGGAGTCCTCATTTTCGTTAATCCGAGTGGTTTTCCGACCATGTCTTTCCTTTTTTCAGATCACCGAGATTAAACCGGGCTCCTTGGTTGTCCATGGGGTTGAGCCACAGCATCTGACGAAATACTTTTTCGGCTGGCTCGAACCATCGCAAACGCCACTGGCACAGTCCCAAACCATGCAAGGCTCGCAGATAGGGACGATTGTCAATCAGCCCCCAGGGCAACACTCCCTGGAAATGCTTCCCCAAGGTCAAATTGCCGATGTCGACGCCCACTTGATAATGGCGCAAAGCCAGACCAAGATCCCGGGTTGAACGGGCTGAGTTGAAGAGCCAGTTGCCCAAATGGGCGTGGGCATCAATACAGCGCATGTCCCGGGTTAATATATCTTCCATCATTAGCAGCGCCTGTTCTGCGAAACCGTCCGCCATACAGTCCGAAGCATCGATGATCGGGTCACTGTCCCAGTCATTCGGATCCTGGCCGGGAAGCACCTGCTCCATTTCGAACACCGGCCTTTTCCCGGCGGCTCGAACCCGTCTGTAGTATTTTAACAGCGGTCCCATCTCAGACCAGTCATCGTCCTTGGGGTCCCAATCCCCCCTGGGATATAGCTTCAGGGGCTGCAGCTTCCACTTGCTCAGAGTCAAACGTTTTTCAGTGACATGTCCTCGGAGGTTGTACTCACCAAGACGCATGGCGATCTTCTGCACGTAGACTTTGACTGTTTCACCGGAAACCGCATCGGCCACGGGCCTCAAGTTGACGATGATGCTGCTTTTCGAATCGAGGCAGCGCAACAGCGTCCTATGTCGGGCGATCACCAACAAATTGATTTCGGAATGCTCTTTAAAAGACAAACTGCTCATGACATCCCTCACTTGTTTATGGTCCATCTTGTCTGCTGACCGCAACGTAGGTATGGTATTTGGGCTTCTTTCTGTCATGTGTCATCTCATTCGACCTCTCTGGATTGCAGTCATTTCATTATACACAAAAGCAGGATCAAATAGAAAACCCTCCCTTTCCCATCACCTTCAATTCATCCTCATGGCCGTGGAAGTTTCTGATGAAGTCATGTTTTCTCCAAATCAGCAACCCGCACAAAACAGCCCCCTGTTTTATTCATGTCTTGCATATTTATGCCACCTGTTCTATGCTCACCTCGATATCGGCCTGATGAATCGGATGTGCGGCGTCGAACATATTGCCGTCAGCTCTCTGAATACCGTGGATGATTTTATCAACAAAGGTAAAATGGCCGAGCAATGCTGAAGTGGATTTCCTTATCCAGTCAAAAAACCTGATCATCCCCGTAGAGGTCAAGTCCGGAAAAAGCGGCTCCCTTAAGTCCCTTCAGCAATTCATGTACGAAAAAAAGGCAAAAAAAGCCCTGCGCTTTGACTTGAACCTGCCAACAAGGGTCAGAACACAGCATAAACTATCAACTGTCGATCAAGTCTCATCCCTGGAATATGAACTCATATCGCTCCCGCTTTACCTGGTGGAACAAAGCCAAAGGCTGATCAATCTGACTTGAGCCCCCCAAATAGCATGGACGGAATGGTTGACCACGCTGCCTCAGAATCGAAATGGATGAAAACCGTTGCAGGATCTGTGCAGAATTTTGCTTCCGTGGCCTAAAAAAGTTATAAAACACTGCAGGCGACGATCATGCCGCCCCTGCGAATTATTGACCTTAAACTTTCCGACTATCCAGGCGGAGAAAAGCCCCGCCCCTATATATCTTCAACTTCCCGACTTTCGACTTCTTTTTCTCCCAAACTTTCCAAGTTTCTAATTTTCCAACTATAAAGCAAGAAATCAAGAAGCGTCCCCCATGGCCCCCCTAATTGGTTGGAAGGTTGGAAGGTTTGAAAGTTCGAAATTTGGTTACCTGCCCGATCTTTGCCATTCTTTGTCTTACCTTTAGAACTTTCTAACTTGGGTGAATGCCGGTGTCAGATATGACTGATAAAAAGAATGACTTTGTGCCCGCTTGTTGCTTGCTTTGTTTTATGGGCTTTTTCTGGTTTGTATTGGTGAAGAATTAAGATTGGTGCGGGTTTACATTGAATAATATTTCCGTTTTTATTTACAAAAAGTCCAAAAGATGCTATAAGTTCTATCATTAAAAAAGTCCCGTCTTGACAGGAGGTAGGTGTAAGCCAGGAAATGGTGCAAAATTTGGGTAATCACCTGATTGTCGAACTCTATGATTGCTGTCCGAAGGCAATCAATGATGTTTCCTTTGTTGAGGCTGCCATGAAGAATGCGGTGGCTGTCTCTGGGGCAACCATGGTTCAATCCGTGGTTCACGAATTTAATCCTCATGGCGTCAGTGGAGTTGTTGTGGTTGAGGAGTCACACTTTACAGTGCACACATGGCCAGAATATGGCTATTGTGCGCTGGATATATTCACGTGCGGGACTGAAGTGGATTATTACTCTGCGTTGAATTCTCTGAAAGAGGATTTTAAGGCTAAAAACCTTTCTGTCAGTGAAATAAAAAGAGGTATTCTCGATCTGCCGATCAGGCTGCTGCATAAGCCGGAAAAGAGGATTGAGAATATAACAGAACAGGCTGTATAACCGAACAAGTAAAGCTTGACGATGATGATTGCTCTCCTGAATTGTTTGCCTCGTTTTTGGTAAGAACTTAAGGTAATGGAAAGTAGAATGGAATGGTTTGAAGAACAACTGGAAGTTGAGAAGGGGCGTATCGCAAAATTTGCTGTCAATCGGCTTGTGGTCTCACGACAGTCGGCTTTTCAAAAAATTGAGGTGTACGACACGGTGTCATTTGGGCGCATGCTGGTTCATGACCAGGTGGTTATGGCCACAGAATATGATGAAGCCCACTATCATGAGATGATTGCTCATGTCCCTTTGTGTGTGCACCCGGCTCCGACCAAGGTGTTGGTCATTGGTGGCGGAGATGGCGGAACTGTTCGGGAAATCATGAAGCATGGGCGGGTTGAGATGGTTCATGTCTGTGAGATTGATGAGGCGGTGGTTGATATTTGTCTTGAGTATTTCCCCAGCCTGAGCTGCGGGTTTTCCGATCCCCGGGTTCATTGTTTTTTTGAGGATGGTGCCGCTTTTGTTGCCGCCAGAAAAAACGAGTATGATGTCATCATTGTCGATTCGTCAGATCCCATTGGTCCGGCAGAAGGTCTTTTTCAGGAACAGTTTTACCAAAATCTCTATGAGGCACTAAGAGATGATGGCGTTTTGGTGACTCAGTCAGAGTCGTTTCACTATCATCGGGCGACGATTGGAAATCTATTGTCCTTTGCTCCCAGGATTTTTCCGGTTTACCAATATTATTTTACCCTGGTTCCCACTTACCCCAGCGGGACCATCGGGTTTTCGTTTTGTTCAAAACGGTATGATGCCCTGGAAAATTTTGAACCTGGACATATTTTAAAGCTTGGGTCTCTTAAATATTACAACGAGGCCATTCATCGGGCGGCCTTTGTTCTGCCGGAGTCTTTCAGAATTTTTCTTGATGAGATCTTGGCCTACAAAAATCTCTCCGCCCACATGGAGAATTGAATAAGAGCCCAGAGCCGATGGGCGTGATCGCGTTTTCCCTCCATGTGCTCTTCCACCCATGAAGTGACTGCTTGTGGTTGGAAAAAGCCGAATCTGCCGATAGCCTTTGGGTTCAGGTGGCTTGTCACCAAAGGGTTAAGTTCCTGGCGCAACCAATTTTTAATGGGAATGGAAAAGCCTTTTTTTCTACGCATAATAATTTCATCTGGCAAAATGTCTCTCATGGATTCTTTGAGTATCCATTTCCCCTGTTTGCCTCGGATTTTCAGCTTTGTGGGCAATGAAAAGGCAAATTCCACCAGTTTTTTGTCCAGAAGCGGAACTCTGGCCTCCAGGGATGTGGCCATACTCATCCGGTCCACTTTGACCAGGATGTTATCTGGCAAATAAGTCTTTAAATCGAGATACATATCGCGACTCAGACCTTCGAATTGTTCACTGTCTCGGAAATGTTGCTCAAATGGTTCACGTTTATTTAAAGGGGAAAGAAATTCATCTCTGAGAAAGGAGGGATTGTACAAGGCTTTTTTCTGTTCTTTATTGATGAACTGCATCCAACGGAAATGACGATCTTCTGGTGGGTAATTGAATCCCTCGCTGAACCGTTTAATGCGGTTGATAAGACCCTGCTTTTGCTCTTGTGGGGGCAGTAGACGGTCTATGGCGGGTAAAATACAACGCCACAGAGGCAAGTTAAGAGTTTGGGCTATCCTTTGGGCCTGGTAATGATCGTAGCCCCCGAATATTTCATCTCCTCCGTCTCCCGACAGGGATACGGTTACCCCTTGGCGTGCTGTTTGGCAAACCAGATAGGTGGGGAAATTGGAGAAATCTCCCAAGGGTTCATCCAGAAAATCTGCCAGAAATTCTGTTAACTGTAGGATGTCAGGGGCCAGGATTTTGGTGTGATGTTCGGTTTTAAACCGATCTGCCACACATTGGGCGTAGGCGAGTTCATTGTATGTTCCTTCTTTAAAACCGATTGAATAGGTTTTGACTGCTTGATCTGTCAGCTTGGCCATCTGGGAGACGATACAACTGGAATCGATCCCACCAGACAGGAACGCACCCAAGGGAACATCGGATATAAGTCGAATATTCACGGCCTCACTGATCAGTTCACGTAATTGGCGTGAAAGATCTTTTATATCTGAGTACTCAGGGGCTTTTGACTGTTTCAGAGACCAGTATGGGGCGATACTGAGGCCTTCTTTCTGAGAAAAAGTAAGGGTATGGCCTGGGGGTAATTTTCGAATTGAACGAAAGATGGAAAGGGGTGCGGGGATATATTCGAGGCTTAGAAAAAAATCCAGGGCCGTTGGGTCTATTTCTCTTGAAACACCTGGAAATTGTAAAATAGATTTTATCTCAGATCCGAAAATAAGACAGTTGTTTTCGGGCTGGTGCAGGTAGTAGAGTGGTTTGATACCGATTGGGTCTCTGGCCAGTATCAGACGGTCATGGTGTTGATCATGAATGGCCACAGCAAACATACCACGCAATTCCGAAGCAAACTGATTCCCTTTTTGTTCGAAAAGGTTAACTATGACTTCTGTGTCTGTCTGGGTTTTAAAGTGGATGCCGTCAGCCATTTGTTGAGTGCGGAGGTCCAGGTAGTTGTAGACTTCACCGTTGTAAGCAATCCAACTGTTTCCGTTAGCTGAAGCGAGTGGTTGATGGCCGGTGTTCAAGTCAATGATGCTCAGTCGCCTGGCAGCCAGGGTAACACTTTTATTTTGGTAAAAGCCGTCGTCGTCAGGCCCTCGATGAATGATTTGCTCATTCATTTTTTTTATAATAGTCTGGTCCATTCGAACCGGGGAAAAAAAACCGCAGATTCCACACATTTTTATTCCTTGATAATCAATTGAACAGCGATGCCACGGTGAGAGAGATCGGTGTTGTTGAAATCGGCCAGATAGGGGACAAAGTCATTAGTGCAGCGAATGGTCAGGTGATAGACAAAAACATTATCTACCCGAAGTGGTGCCAAAGTCGGCTTGATATCGATTGTATACTGGGTCTGCGGGCTTAGTATTAGTTTCTTGTGTTGGTCATCTATGCGGATGCTGATCTGATTGTCAAGCGGAATGTTCTGAATGTTGATGCTCCAGGTTTTTACTGTTTGTTTCGTGACCAGAAAGGCTTCCAACTGATGTTCTGGGTTTGGTTGGGTCCAGAAGATTTTTGAGTCTTCCTGGTCAATCCTGAAATTGTCGTTTAAGAAGAACACCTGGAAACGCTTGGCTGGACTACCAAACCAACGGCCGAAGGCGCGAAAATTTTCGTTTGTAGGCAGGCTTTGGAACAAAGTCTTCTCTGGGGGAAAGAAGCGGGCCAGGCCTGAAATGGCTGGATAGCGAGGTGTTGCAGACATATACAAACTGTCCATGACAATCGGTAAGATAAAAAGAATCCCTGCAACGCAGGGAATAAGTATATGCTTCTCTTTTATGCTGATGGGGTAGATGAGAAAGAAAAAAAGTGGATAAATGGTCATAAAGTAGCGGTTCCCAACTGTTCCGCTACCACCGAAATAGTTGGGGATCAGGGTGATGAAGACAAGGATAGCGCAGGAAATGGCAATAAAGAGAGTCCATTCCTGGTCTGTTTTTTTCCTGAAAAAGAAAAGGACAAGGGCCATTACTGCGAAAAAGAAATAGATAAACAAGCCGCTGAAACGCCCGAAGAAAAAATAAAACAGATTAGATGCCACCAATCGGGGGGAAATATAAAAACGATCCCAATAGTCATCTGCACTCATTTTTACACTGTTCTGTGCATTTTCAAAAGTAATTCCTGGTTTTTGCAGGGGATATTCATGATGAAAGGAACGGCGATCTCCTGCCATGAAGTTGACGTCACCACTCTGAGAAATTCCGAACAGTGTCAATGCCGATAAAGTAAGGAAACCACAAAGGCATAAAAGGAAGAACTTTTTAAATTTTTTTCTCATCAGGAGCAGAAGGGCAATAATGGCCAGTGGCAGGGCTGTAGTGGGTTTTGAATAAATGGCGAGAGCAAAAAAGAAGCCGGCTGCAGCTTGCCAGGCGGGACGTTTGAAAGGGTAAAAAAAGAAAAAAAGCCCGGAAAAGCAGATGAAATAATTAAAAAGATCGGCTGTTATCCACCACAGGTATACGGGGACAACTGAGGCTCCGGTAAATACAATGGCCAAGCCCAGGCTAAATGGGATAGTATTGTTGAGCCGCAGCATCATAAAAGACATGAGCAGGCAGGCAACGAGCATCAGGGCGTTGAAAAGGAGTAAGCCATGGGTGTCAAAGAGGCGGAAAAAGAAGGCTGCCCAGAGGGGATAGGCAAATGATTTGGCAAAGGCAATTTTTCCGTCGGGCTTTTTGGTCAAAAAAATGCCCATGGGGCCTGTGATAAAACGGCTGCTGATTCTCTGAAGATCCCTTAGCTCATAGTGTAAGTCCTGATCGAAAGCCAGGCTCTGGGTGATGGCGAAATAGGTAGATTCATCTGACTTAAACCCCCCTGCATGCCGTTTGGGTAAGTCAACACTGAAAGAAAATGCGACGGCGGCCAAGACCGCCATCGCAAAAAAAGAGAAAGGTAATCTCTCCAGGCGCAAAATAGAGTCTTATATGACGATGTCAGAAACTGGCGACGGCCTTTGCTTCTTCTTCAAAGGTTTCGAAGACAGTAATCAGCTTGGTTACCGAGAGCAGGTCTCTGACCTTGTTGGTCAAATAGACGATTTTTATGGCACCACCGGCATTTTTAACTGAAGTGTAGGCCCTGACCACTTCGCCTAGTCCGGTTGAATCGAGGTATGGGACTTCCTGGAAGTTCAGAAGAATGTTGATCTGTTTGTTTTGTAGCAACTGGTTGATTTCGGCCCTCAACTCATCGATTCCGTCGCCGATTAAAATTTTACCCTTGAGGTCCAGTATCACTACATTGTTGCTGGTTCTTTTTTCAATTTTCATGGTTACTCCTTTACGCTTGTTTTTTTCAGCTGCTATGCCATGTTTATAGCACAAGGTACATCGCTTTTCAATAAAAATCTATAAGTTGGTCGTGTCGCAAATATCATTCCATGGAAGGCTCTGAACTGGTTTCAGCGGACATACCCGGGAGGCTTTCTTTGGCTTTTTTCCCAAGTTTTTCCAGTTGGGATTTTGTGATGGAAAAATTGATTCCCACTTGTTTGTCGTTGGCATTGATGGTTAGGCCATTCAGGACTTCACCCACTTCGGGTCCTAGCATTACGCCCATGTTTTTTAGCATATTGAGGGTGTTGGCGTTTTTCTTGTTCCCTTCCGGGTTGGGTGAGATGAGGGCAAGTTCGCCGGACCAGACATCACTTTTAAAGAACAGATTGATGGTGACGGCTTCAGCTTTGCTTAAATCAAATTCAAATGGTGGGGTAAGCTTTTCCTGCATTGATCTGGCTTTTTCCGGAATAATGAAAGCTGCTCCAGCCAAAGCATCTGCATGCATCTTTTTTGCATAATGATTGAGAGCGGGGTTATCCATCAGGGAGCGTCCCTTATTGGTGATGATATCAATGGTTTTTTTCAACGACTCTATTTGTCCCATGGCGATTAAACCAGGTTTTGGGAAACAGAGGGCCGTTTCCTCTTGTTCTGTTTTTTTCAGATGATAGTAAGTGATTCCGTTGATTGTTTCTTCTTTTACATCAGGGTTTTGACTCTTGGCATAAGTGATGAGTTTTTCCAGCTCAAAAGTACTTTGAACAAGGAAAACGAATTGAGTTTTGTTTTCTCCCAAATCTCCAAAGACGGCCAAGGCTCCGTTTTGGAGATCCTTTTCTAAAACAAAGCCTGTCTGAGAGATAAATTGTCTGAACGTATCCATTGCCTCAGACGCCTTGTCTGAATTGTCATTCTTCATGCTTTCTTGCATGGTCTTGAATAATCCCAGCTCGGCAATTCTTTTAAAGTTGATGGTGACAAAGCCGCTGGCATTTTCGGGCAACATTTTCAGAAGGGACAGGTCCCCGCTGGTGTTATCTGTTCCTTTGTTGCATTGCAGGAAGAATAAAGATAAAGCTAAAATGATGGCCAGATAGCCGATTGGTCGGTGTAATTTCATTGCTCACTCCTTGATGTTTTGTTTGTTGGCGGGCATATGCGATCATAAGCAGATGATACCATATTACAGAATAAAGATGAATCAGCTGTTTTGAATAATTCCTTTTGCCTTGTTACCCAGACTCACGGGAACGAAAATTTCAACTTTGGCCAAGCCGTTTTGAGTTACACCACAGAGGCGGCCGATGGTTTCGAAGCGTAGTCCGGCTTCTATACCATACGATCTGAGTTTGGCTTTAACGACTTCTGCCTCCACCATACTTTGAGTGGTCATGATGACAACCAAGTCCGGTGTGGCTTCGGTCATTTGTACCCTCTAAAAACGGATGGCGGCGGCGGCCCAGGTGAAACCGGCTCCGAAGGCGGCCAGTAGCACCAGATCACCTTCCTTAATTCTCTGGGCTTTAAATGCCTGATCCAGGGCGATGGGGATGGTGGCTGCTGAGATGTTGGCGGTTTCCTCAATGTTGATAAACGTTTTCTCCATTGGGATATTGGCTCTTTTTATGGTAGACTCGATGATTCTTAAATTGGCCTGATGTGGGATAAACAGGTCCACATCATTTCCATTCAAGCCTGCCTTTTCAAGAGCTTTGAGGGCGGATTCCTGCATTTTCAGGACAGCATGTTTGAAGATGGTGTTTCCAGCCATGTGAACTGTGTGTTTGTTCTCCTTTACTGTCTCGGCGCTGGCTGGCATGGCACTGCCACCGGCCGGTTGGATCAGCAGATCTCCAAGGCTACCATCGGAACCCCAGTAAGTGGAAAGAATTCCTTTTCCTTCTGGAACCGGGCCCAGCACTGCGGCTCCCGCTCCGTCTCCAAACAGGACGCATGTGCTGCGGTCCTGCCAGTTAATGACCCGCGACATGACCTCTGCCCCTGCTACCAGAACGTACTTGGCCATTCCGGATTGTATATAAGACATGGCTGTGATTAAACCGTAAATAAAGCCGGAGCATCCAGCGCTGATATCAAAAGACGGGACAGTGCGAAGGCCCAGCTTTTTTTGTACCCAATTTCCGGTGGAAGGGTAGGGATTGTCGGGCGAAATGGTGGCTATCAGAACGATGTCGATCTCGCTTTTATCGATTCCGGCGTTATTGATGGCCTTTTGGGCAGCTTCAACAACCAAGTCTGAGGTGGCTTGATGGTCGGCCGCAAAATGACGTTTTTTTATTCCGGTTCTGGTGGTGATCCAATCATCATTTGTATCGACTATTTTTTCCCAATCAGTGTTGGTCATTATCCTTTCAGGTAGATAATGACCGGTTCCTATAATTCCTACCGGTTTCATTGTATGCTGTCTCTGAAATAAAGGAAGTAGATTTGTACGCCCAGTTCTCTGTCATCTTTGGATTCCTGAGAAACCTGAGACGGGATAAAGGATTTATCCGTTTCAATAGTCAATTGAAACTCTTCAAGTTCACCCATCATTTCCGGCGAAATTGTATAAATTTTACTGAATTTGTATGAATCAGGAATGAATTGGTCAAGGACTGTGTCGTTTATTTTAAAGATAACGGTTTGCTCCTTGAGAATTTCATTGTTGACTCTGCCCGAAATGCGCAGGTCATATTTTTTGCGAGGGTTTTCAATGATGCAGATGGCTTTCTGTGTGGTCCAACGCCACTTTGAATCTTCCAGTGTTTCTGCTTTGGGATTTTCTTCTGGCTGATGCCAGCCGATATCATGGAATATTGCCGGAGCGATGTCTGATGCAGATTCAATCTTCAAGTCTTTTTGCAGAAGGGTGATCTTTTGATCTGGCGTCTTGGGGTTGACCAAACCGATGGTCAAACGAACTGTTTCTTCCTTTTTGTAATCAAAAGCATACTCGTTAAAAAATCTGGGAATGAATATAACCCGGGAGTTGGATATGGTATCCCCCTTTTTCCAGGTGCTGGTGGGGTTTATGGGGAAGTAATCATCCTGGACGATCATTTCTTTTGTTTTTTTTCGCCAAAAGTGAACGAACATCGACATGTCTGTGCTCAACGGTGTAAATTCATCGGTTAATACAGTGATATAGTTCATTTTAACGAACAGGTTGTCTGAAAGACGTTCCGGAGTCATGTTTACCTGGAGAGTGATTCCTTTCTGTTCAATTTTTGATCCGCAGCCAAAAGGCAAGATGAACGCAGTCAATAGCGTCAACAGGGTCATTCTTTTCATTAAAGAGCCTCCTTCATTAAGGCAAAGGGGTACGTTTAAACAATCGCCTTAATATCATATTCAAAGCCATAAAGCAAATTTGCCGGCAGCACTATCGTGGTGCTGCCGGCTGGTTCAAGATATGGATTTGGGGTAAGTTGAATGCGTTTGGGTTGGTCTTTTTATTGTTATTGACAGGATCCCGTTTTGAAGTGAAGCGCTGGGTGGCTCGCTGCCGCAAGTTATGGGGACTGATTTGGTGAAGGCTTGAGGCAATTCAGTCCCCGCTTGGCCTCTTACCCTGACGAGATCGCCGAAATGCTCCACATGAACAGTCGGATCATTACTTCCGTCTGGAAGCAGGAACCGGATGATCAGCTTATCGTCCATCTCGATGAGGTCTGTCTTAAGGTCAATTGGCCGGTGCATTTCGGGCCTCAGCTTTTGTTAACGTCTTCATATTCGGCGTCGATGACTTCACCTTCATTGTCATTGTTTTTTTTCTCTTCTTTTGGGGGCTCTTTCTCCGAAGAATTGTTCTGAACATTTTTATACAGTTCGGTTGAGATGCGTTGAGTTAATTGGTTGATTTTTTCGAACTGGTCCTTTATGCGGATTGGATCATTGCTCTTAGAGGCTTCTTGCGCATCTTTGACTGCATTTTCCACTTCGAGTGCCATCTCCTGAGGTAATTTGTCTTTGTTTTCCTTCATCAATTTGTCCAGGCTGTAGGTGATTTGATCCAGTTTGTTTTTGTTTTCAATGTCCTCTTTTTTCTTTTTGTCTTCTGCCTGATTCTTTTCTGCGTCCTTTATCATTCGCTCGATCTCTAATTCCGACAAACCACTGGAGGAGGTGATGGTTATGGCTTGTTGCTTATTAGTGGCCAGGTCTTTGGCTGATACGTTGAGAATGCCGTTGGCGTCAATATCAAAGGACACTTCAATTTGGGGCACACCCCGGGGAGCGGGGGGGATACCGTTCAGATGAAAACGGCCCAGAGAACGGTTGTCACGGGCCATTTCGCGTTCACCCTGAACAACATTTATTTCAACGCTGGATTGAGTGTCTTCGGCAGTGGTGAAAATATCGGTCTTTTTAGTTGGGATGGTGGTGTTTTTCTCAATGAGCTTGTGGGTGATTCCGCCAAGAGTCTCAATTCCCAGGGAAAGAGGCGTAACGTCTAGTAGTAATATAACGTTGGGTCCTCCACCGAGAACCCCTCCCTGGACGGCTGCGCCAGCGGCAACGACTTCATCCGGGTTGACCGTTTTGTTTGGGTCTTTTCCAAAGAAGTCTTTCACCAGCTGTTGTACCAGTGGAATACGGGTTGAGCCGCCAACGAGAATGACTTCGTTGATGTTCTTCGGGGTAACGCCGGCGTCTTTGAGTGCGGTTTTGCACGGATCAAGGGCTTTATTAACCAGATCACCGATCAATTGTTCAAACCTGGAACGGGTCAATTTCATAACCAAATGCTTGGGACCTGAGGCATCGGCGGTGATGAATGGCAAATTGATTTCGGTTTCCAGGGTTGTGGACAATTCAATTTTGGCTTTTTCAGCGGCTTCTTTGAGCCGTTGCAGTGACATTTTATCATTTGACAGGTCAATGCCCTGATCTTTTTTAAACTCTGAAGCAATCCATTCTATCAGGGTCTGATCGATGTTGTCACCTCCGAGATGTGTGTCACCATTGGTAGATTTGACTTCTACGATATTTTCGCCGATTTCCAGGATGGATATGTCGAATGTGCCACCCCCAAAATCAAAAACAGCCACCAGCTGATCGTGCTTCTTGTCGAGGCCGTATGCCAAGGCCGCAGCTGTGGGTTCATTGATGATGCGCTTAACATCAAGGCCAGCAATGCGTCCGGCATCCTTTGTGGCTTGCCGCTGAGCGTCGTTGAAGTAGGCCGGAACTGTAATGACAGCTTCATTGACTTTTTCGCCCAAATAATCTTCTGCCGATTCTTTAAGCTTTTGCAGTACCAGGGCGGAGATTTCCGGTGGAGAATAGGATTTCCCCTGTATGTCGACGCGAACACCATCTCCGGATCCTGAGGTGATCTTGTAAGGAACCATGCCGATCTCTTCTTTCACTTCGGCATATTGACGGCCCATAAATCGTTTAATCGAATAAATGGTGTTTTCTGGATTGGTGACTGACTGGCGTTTTGCGACCTGTCCAACCAGACGCTCTCCGTCTTTGGTGAAGGCAACGACGGATGGCGTGGTTCTCCCACCCTCGGAGTTGGGGATGATTTTGACTTCCCCTTTTTCCATGATGGCTACCACTGAGTTGGTGGTGCCTAAGTCGATTCCGATAATTTTTGCCATGTTTCACTCCTCGTGTAGTCAGACCAACTTTTGTTGGCTACACTATTATACGGTCGGGCACTTGGATTTGTCAACAGCTTTGATCAAATGGCGCTAAAATAAATGTGAGTGTGTTGACAGCATGTTCAGCTTGTCTGTATTGTTTGACAGATTCTACCCGGCCGATTTACAATGGTGAAATGATAAAACGTAATAAAAAGGCGGTTGTTTTGGCTGCAGGTCGTTCAAAAAGGATGAAGTCATCTCTTTCCAAGGTGGTGACGCCCATACTGGGCAAGCCGGTGTTGTTGCACTTACTTGATGCCCTGGCTGGTGCTGGAATAGGTCCGGAAGATGTCATCCTGGTGGTATCTCCTGATCATGAAGAAGTTAAGAGGGTTGTCCGCAGGCCGGTTCGGTATGCCGTTCAGGATCCGCCTTTGGGTACAGCACATGCTCTGAAATCGGCAATTCCTTTTCTTGCCGGGTTTAAGGGAGATTTGCTGGTTATGGTCGGCGATAACCCCTATATTCAGTCCCATGATCTTCTGGGGCTTTTTGCTGAGCACCAGGAAAAGCCTGCTGCTTGTACACTTTTGTCAGCAGTTTTTCCCGAGGTTCCGCCTCCGTATGGGCGGATTATCCGAAGCGAATCCGGTGATGTTTGCAAGATCGTTGAAGAGCTGGATGCCAGCATTGAGGAACGGGCCATATTTGAAGTTAATGCGTCAATCTATCTGTTTGATTTTCCGGCCTTGGAATCCCGTATTGACCGCATAGGGAACGCCAATAAAAAAGGAGAGTTCTACCTGACTGATATTGTCAGTATTCTGAAAGAGGATTCTCTGCGGGTTCGGGCACTCCCGGCTCAGGATTGTCGAGTGTCGATTGGAATCAATACCAAGTGGGAACTGTCTGAAGCGATCGCTTACCTTAATCGGGTCAATATGAAACGTCTGGCCGAAGAAAAAGGTGTTTTGTTTCTTCAGCCTGAATCCACCATGGTGGATATGGATGTCTCCATCGGTTCTGAGACAATTATTTATCCCTGCACCATCCTTACTGAAGGTGTAACCATTGGAGAGCGCTGCCATATCGGTCCATTTGTACTCTTACGGGGGGGTAGTGTTGGTGATGGTGAGGTCGTTTTGGGCAATGCCTCAGGTCCAGGGCAGAGATGACATATGGGAGATACTAGAAAAATTCATAGTAAGGGGCCCGGCCGGATCTGTCTGTTTGGTGAGCATCAGGATTACATGGGGCATAAGGTCATCGCGGCTGCGATTGATCTGGCTATCTTTGTTGAGGGTGATGTAGCTCCTGGAAATGGAGTTGAGCTTTTTCTGAGGGACTTTGATCGGAAAATACTGTTTTCTATGACAGATATTCAGTACACAGAAGGAAAGGACTATCTGAGAAGTGCGGTGAATTTGCTTTTACGAAAAGGGATTATTGAGCCTTGTTCCATCAATGCCGAGTTGTGG
>Ga0105099_10000620_pt1 | contig 23620 bp, 18 predicted proteins | sample PPLLak3cmMay2015_2_FD_79138 | JGI IMG/M metagenome (GOLD analysis project Ga0105099, IMG submission 79138) | Freshwater sediment microbial communities from Prairie Pothole Lake near Jamestown, North Dakota, USA - PPLs Lake P8 Core (1) Depth... | ecosystem: Environmental > Aquatic > Freshwater >... | reverse complement strand
TATAATGCCTGTGAATCCCCTGGCGACAGGTGGATTGCTTTCCAGAAAATTGAATTTCTGTCTTTATCAAGCGTGAATTAGTCTGGCGCTTTTAATTTCGGTGGGTTTCCGGACAGGCACTAAATACATCAACGCGGTCAGAAATTTCAGTTTCAGTTGCTTTTATTCCATGGTCTTTTGCATAATCAGATAATATCGATATATTTAAAAGCGCCCTGTCAAAGATATTAATTATATCTCTTAAATATTGCTGTTTATTCTCAATTATTTCATTACTTTTATTCTGAACATATTCAACAGGTAAATTATCTCCTAAAACAACGGATAGTATATTCAAGATAACCATTACAGCTATTTTCATCATATGCAAAATCTCCATTATAAGATTTTATTTAAAATCCAATTAGTGCATAATCCGGCCTCAACCGGCACCCGATTCCGGAAAATAACCGGCAGGTGAATCCGGGAGTAACCGGCACCCGAATCCGGTATTTAACCGGCGGTTTTTTCATTAATTCCGGTATAGGGTGCCGAATAGCCGGAATCCTCGATTTGTTTTAGCGAAAGCGACGTATAACCCATACTCTAAACCGTATTGCTTTCAGTTACATTCACTCAACTGAAAGGATATGGAACATGACAAGGAGAAAAAGTATGCGTCGTATTCGGGATTGTCTTCGTCTTTATTTTGAAAATAAATTCAGCCAATCGCAGATAGCCCGGACATTAGGAATATCTCGGAGCACAGTACAGGATTATCTGTCCCGGCTTGCGATAAAGAATCTGACATTTGAACAGGTAGTGAAAATACCTGATAGTGATCTTGAAAATCTTTTTTTTCAGTCGGAAAAAGAAGACTCTTTGCACGGTGATGAACCAGGGGAAGCGGACTATGAATACCTGCACAAAGAGCTTCAACGACCTGGAGTAACGTTACGGTTACTTTGGGAGGAATACAAGAAAACCCATCCACAAGGCCGTCAGTACAGTCAATTCTGCTGGCATTTTCAGCAGTGGCGTAAGAAGCTGAAAGTATACATGAGGCAGATTCATACGGCCGGAGAGCGGGTTTTTGTTGATTATTCAGGTAAGAAACCATGTGTTGTAAACAGAGAAACCGGAGAGATTAAGGAAGTTGAGCTTCTGGTATTCTGCTGGGGGTGCAGCCATTATACGTATGCAGAAGCACAGCCGTCACAGGAACTGAAATACTGGATCATGGGTCATGTGCGAGCCTTTGACTATTTCGGCTGTGTGCCAAAACTGGTGGTACCGGATAATCTTAAAAGCGGAGTTACCAAGGCACATCGGTATGATCCTGATGTTAATCCTACCTATACCAGCCTTTCTGAACATTACGGTTTTGGGGTGTTGCCAGCGCGCCCAAATCATCCCCGGGATAAAGCCAAGGTAGAAACCAGTGTCCAGATCGTTCAGCGATGGATCGTCGCCAGGTTGCGCAATCAGGTGTTCCATAGCATAGAAGATCTTAATCGTGCGATATGGCTTCTGCTGACGGAGCTGAATAACCGGGCAATGCAGAAACTGCACCGAAGCAGGAAAGAGCTGTTTGAAGAGCTGGACAGGCCCAACAGCCTTACGCTTCCTCTGGAACGGTTTGTTTTCAGACAATCATATGCACCAACCATCAACCTCGACTATCATATTGAAATAGAAAAACGCTATTACAGCGTGCCTTGGAATTACTATGGTAAAAAAATCCAAGCATATGTATCGGATGGGACACTGTCGGTATTTTACGGCGGTAAACGAATCGCTATTCATCACGAGCTGAAGAAGCCTTACACCTACTCTACCCAACCGGAACATATGCCGCCACAACACCGCAATTATCATGACTGGTCCATTGCCGTGGTATTGCGCAAGGCAAAAGAGGTCGGCCCTGCAACAGAAGCTTTGATTAAAAAGATTATCAATCAGAAACAGCATCCTCAACAAGGCTTCAGACCGGCACAAGGGATACTACGGCTGGCGGCTGCTTATGGAAACAGCCGTTTAGAAGCTGCTGCAGGTATTGCTGCTGCATTCGGGTTTACCCGGGTGCACCAGATTGCATCCATGCTGAAAAACGGCAAGGACTCTCCTGCGGAGGAAGCAACCGGTACCGTTGCCAATGTTAATAATGTGCGTGGACAGGAATATTACACACAGAAAGAAGGAACGCTATGATAGAAGAAACTATAAGAAAGTTACAGCACTTACGGCTTTTTGCGATGGTTGAACAAATACGCCAACTAATCAATACTTCCCGGCTGGGCAGCATTGCCGCAGACGATCTTTTATCTTTCATTGTGGATGCTGAATATGACCGGAGAAACAAAAATCGCATTGAAAGACTGCTGCGGCAAGCAGGGCTAAAACTGCCAAACGCCTGTATTGCAGATGTGCAGTTCTCTGCAAAAAGAAACTTACGGAAGGAACACCTTGAGCAGATCACAAACGTTGAGTTCCTTAAACAACAGAAAAATGTTCTTATATCAGGGGCGACTGGCGTTGGAAAGACCTATCTGGCGTGTGCCATTGGCCATATCGCCTGCATGAATGGATTTAGCACTAAATATTTCCGGGTAACAAAGTTCCTGGAATCGATGGCTGCTGAACAAGCCGTAGGAAATTATTTGAAAGCAATAGATAAGCTTGGGAAAATAACACTTCTCATATTAGACGATCTGGGGCCGGACGTAATGACCAGAAATCAACGGAATCATTTTCTGGAAATAATTGAAGAACGCTATATGAAAGTCTCGACCGTTATTGCCAGTCAATTACCGCTTGATCAATGGTATGCGGTTTTCGGCGAATCTACATCCGCCGACGCCATCTGCGATCGGTTATTTCATAATGGTTATAAAATAGAACTGAAAGGAGAATCCATGAGAAAATCTACTACTTAACCGGCACTTTATGTATACTTAATAAATCAGCGTCGCTTCGCTCCGGAGCCGGGTGCCGGTTACCTCCGGAATAGGGTGCCGAATACGCCGGAATATGCATTAGTCATAAATAAGAATGAGAAATATATTTATTAAAAAAGAATCATAAAGATATTTGTTATTATTCAGCAGATAAAAACTATGAGTACTAACTCTCTATTATTAATGAAGGTTAAAGAGTCAGATGCTTCCAATATTGAAGGTTATTATTGGCTTTTTTAACTGATTTAATTAACAAGCAGGACTTTTTTAATTATATAATGTCCACTCTGAAGTTTCATTTTAATAAAATAATTTCCAATAGGAATATCCGCGACATTTAAAGTAATCTCGGATTTAATAGAAAAATCTTTTACTATAGTCTGTTTAATACATCTTCCCGATACAGTATAGAGATTAATACAGACTGACCCAATATATCCTTGATTGCTTTTAATCAGGATTTTATTATTTAATGTATATACAGAAAAACATAGACTTGATTTTTCTGTTTTATTGCTTTTAATGTCAGTTGTTGCATTCGGAAGCATTGAGACACCTCCACTTTCTGTCCCGAACCACTTATTCCCGGCGCTGTCTATTTCAATTGATAATACTGTGTTATCTGCCAGCCCGTCATAGACGCTGTAAGTCGTCCAAGTTGTATCATTAAACATGCTGACTCCGCCACCACCAGTTCCTAACCACTTGTTCCCCTCTCTGTCGACTTTGATTGTATACACCCAGTTATTCACCAGCCCATTAGATGTGTTGTATGTAGTCCAATTTACACCGTCAAATTTGCTTACGCCGCCTCTCTCAGTTCCAAACCATTTATTTCCCACACTATCTATTGCAATTGACAAGACTCGGTTATCAGCAAGACCAGATAATTTATCATATTTAGTCCAACTTGTATCATTATATTTACTAACACCACCCCGATTATTTAATGGGTCAGTATAACACCCAAACCACTTGTTATTATCTTTATCTATTACAACAGCACATACTCTGTCATTTGCCAAACCGTTTGTTGTTGAGTATGTATAGGTTGACCAGTTTGTATTATCAAATTTACTCACCCCTCCTCCAGTTGCAAACCATTTGCAATCATTTTTATCTATTGCTATTGATGAAACTAAATTGAAAATTAGGCCGTTTGCAACATTATACGTTGTCCAATTAATATCGTTAAATTTACTCACACCTTTCAAGTGTGTTCCAAACCATTTATTCCCTTCATTATCAATTGCAATTGCAAATATACCACTATCAGCTAAACCATCAGATTTATTATAATTAGTCCAGTTTGCACCATCGAATTTGCTAACTCCTCTGTGTTGAGTTCCAAACCACTTGTGTCCAGCCCTGTCTATTGCTATTGCCCATATGTTATTGTCAGCCAACCCAGCGGGTATTTTGTGTGTAGTCCAGGTTGTATCGTTGAATTTACTGGCTCCCCCCCTCTCTGTTCCAAACCATTTTTTTCCAGAGCCGTCTATTTCAATCGACCATATTTTATTATTAGCTAATCCGTCTGACATTGTATATGTCACCCAGGTTGTATCGTTAAATTTACTGGCTCCTTCGTGTTTTGTTCCAAACCACTTATTCCCGGCACTGTCTATCCCTATCGATAATACATCGTTATCAGCAAGTCCATTATCTACTTTATATGTAGTCCAGGTTGTATCGTTAAATTTACTGACTCCTCCATAATCAAAATATCCAGCACCAAACCATTTGTTATCTTTTTTGTCTATTGCAATTGCATTAACATAGTTATGAACCAGCCCATTGGTTGTATTATATGTCGTCCAACTTGTTCCGTCAAATTTGCTTACGCCGTCTCTCGTACAAAACCACTTAATACCTTTATCGTCTACTGCAATTGCTGTTACAAAAGTATCTGCCAAACCATCCGATTTATTATAGTTTGTCCAAGTTGCACCGTCAAATCTGCTGATGCCATTACATGTTCCAAACCACTTATTACCATTATTATCTATCGCAATGGCATTCACATAGTTATGAACTAATCCTTTTGCAGTATTATATATTGTCCAGCTCGACCCGTCAAATTTACAGACACCGCCTTTTGTACCAAACCACACAATATCATTTTTATCTATAGCGATTGATGTTACCAAGTTACCTGACAGGCCATCTGATGCCGTATATTTCGAGAGGACTTTTCCATCTAAATCCAATTTTGCAATTCCTCCAGTAGTCGCAAGCCAAACTTCGTTTTTATGGATTACAATTTTTTGGACATCGTTCATATTAGAATAAGTGATAAATTTTGCTGCAATACTGAAACTTGTTATAATCATTACTGTTGAGATTACTTTTTTTACTAACATACAATTACCTAGGTAATAAGGTTGATAGAATATGACCCACATTCAAAATGGGAGTTTAATTTATGACAAATAAAATAGATATATTTCAATTCAATAAATTTAATATATTTTTGCGTCTAAAATAAAATTATCTTCAATTACGTCAGAAATATCAGCCACAGAAGATTTTAAAAAATCGGCCTTAACTATAACAAATGCATCGTCAAGGCATTCTGAAATGAAATACAGTTGTTTATTTTTAAAAAAAGGCAATGTGCCTTCTAAATAGTGGTCGCCGATAATAATTTCTGATATAAGACTAAACGATTTATCATATACCTTCAACTTTCGAGGCGAATCGTCATAAACTATATATTCGTCATCTGTCCTATAGATAATCTCAATACTATCTATCGGAAAGCTATAATTAGAAAAAGTATTACTACTAATATCATACACTTTATATTGATAAGGGCTTGTTGAAATTAAGAAGTATATTTTATTCTCGCCTAAAAGCGGCTTTTTAATCGGCGCCCAGTAATCGAGAGTGTTGACATCGATTTCGTTTAATAACACCTTTTCCATTTTATTTAAAATACCAATGCTGCTGTTATTTTCAGCACAACAAAGAAGGCACAGGATTGTATCCGTTGCATTAAAACTGAAACACCCGTAGATATCTCCATCATAGCTTAACGGAATTTCCTTTATTAATTGACTGTTATCATCTGTTACTATTGTTAAATATGTTTTTTTATCAATTGTCTGTTTAAAAAGAGCAATTTCTGAATCGGATATCCAGTCAGGATAAAAATACTTTTGTGATGCATCATAGCTTAATATTTCTTTCTCATTCGTACCGTTCATCTCAGACACATACACCGACGGGTCTCCGACAGGTCCTACCATAGGATAAATTGCCAAATTCCTCATATATGAAATCATCTTTTTCTTTTCATTAAAGCATACATAAGAGCGCTTGATAGTATCTGACTCAAAAAGGGTCATGTTTTTATCATTCTGTATAATATGAATTTTAGAATACCACTCTCCAACACTTGTATAAACAATGACTGGAGAATCACTACTCTCATTTATATCATCCGGGCTATTAACGCCACAAAAAACTAAAAAAACTAAAGATAAGCACATACAATATTTTGTTTTTCTTTTCATTTTCACCTTCCCCTTATTATTATTCAATTTCTGTATCTATTCTATGAAAAAACCTCAATCAAAAATGCCTGACTTGAGTAAATTTGTGTATTCAATTATAATTTTCATAAAGGTAAGAATGCTTTAATTAAAATGTGACAAATCAATTTGTAAATTTTTAATCCAGTTGTCTACGTTTTCATTATATTCATTGATTTTCATTCTTTCATATTGCGCCTTGCCGTATTGATAACAATCATTTTTCGATGATTTGTTTTTAACTGCTGAAATGTCTATTTTGCTACTTTCTATCAATGCCATAATCTGGTCATAGGACATTGTCCGGGCATAAGTGACGTCCTCGATAAAATACATCTGACCTAGAAACATCCTGTCAATAATATCGTCCTGATATTTTGCATTGGCTCCGCTATCTTTCCTTTCATCTGCTTTAATTTCGGATATCAAATAATCACGAACGTCGTCAAACGAATGCTGTATGCCGCCTTTTTTATAGGTGTGTACTCGGAAGTAAAATGCTCCGTATCTTGTGTATATCGGGCCTACTTGTACATTTCTATTTTTAGTTTGATAATACGCCGCTTTCAGTTTTTCCTGAACTTCAAAGGGAAGATAGATGGAGCAAAGTCGCACTCCTTTTAAAGATAATGTATCCGGCATTCTGTTTTTATGAGTCGAGTCTGAATAATACGGGAACAGATAGAGTGTAAGATTCATCGTGTCTGGTGTTACATATCTGTTCTTATCCTTAGTATAAATTTCATAAGCTTTTTCATCTAATATTGAATCGACATTCTGCCATTTATCTCTTGTAGCCAGATAAACCAATTCAGCATACGCATCTTCAAAGGAGATTTCTTTGTATCTTTTAATTTCATCTATGTGGACTATAAAATAGCCGTATGGAGTTTTAACAGGTTTTGTGAATTCATTAACATCAATTGCATTGGTAGGCAAAACGAGTTCGTCCGGAAGCTCATTCCAGTTAGATCTTTGCCATGGGAGTTTTTTTAATGTTTGATTTATTTTGTCACTATTTCTTTTCCTTTCAGAACTCTTGCCGATTGCAGCACAAAGCCATGTATAAACAGAGTCTATATAGACAGAATCTGATGATCCTAAAACATTTAAAAAAACCTCATCTTTCGGGGAAAACAAATGTTTGTAGTATTTTTTATAAGTTGCAAATAATGTATTCTCATCCTTAACTATCCTTCCAAGCGATATAAATTTCTGTGAATATTTAAATTGTGCTTTGCTCTGGGCTATAAGTTCTTTGATTGATAATTTTTCATTATAACCGGATTCAATTGCTAAGTTAGAAAGATAAATATCTGATAAAATCTCTCTTAGTATTTCATCACGGGCTGAATCAAGGGGCGTTTTTTTTGATATGTTCTTAAGCGGTATTGAAGAGTTAAACATGCTTACTGTAATCATACACTGGTTTTTGTTTGCATCAAACGCAATACAGTCGTCAGGTTTCCCTGTTGCTCGTAACTCATTAACAGTCCAAAACAGTTTCTTGCTTATGACATTTTCATACTCTTCTTTTACTATCTCATCGTTTTTTTCCTGAATAAGTTCACCTATTTGAGGATCTGAAAAAAGCGCCATGCTGTTTAAGAGAGGCTCCATTTCCGCGAAGGTCGGTTTTGTTTGATTAACAATACTATCTGTCAGGATTACGTATAAATTTGAAATGGTTTCGTCTGCTGGAAAAATACCTTTAACCTTTTTGAGATACTTTTCGATTATTATGATGTTGTAGATTTGGCTTTTATTTAAAAATCTTTCAGAAAGAACTTTCTTGTATGATTCAACCCTTGCGGTTACTTCTGCATCCGAAACCGTTAAATTAATTTTCACCCCATCCTCAAGGAAAATATGAACATTTTGATACAGTTGCATATACCGATATCCGACATAATCTTCGGATTTTATAAAATGGTTTTCATTTACCTGCGTGAATTGATTACTAAATATTGTTTCAGAGACCCTTTTTTTAACATCAAAATCTATATCCTCATTGCTATAAGAAACAGATATTAGCATTAGAATAATAAACATTTTAACAATATTCATTTCAGCAATCCCTTTAACAGTATGTTTAGAAGGCATGCAATTATATAAAAAATAAATACATGCCTTTATCAAAATACGACTCAAGAAGTTGTTTTTAATCTTCCACTGTTACCATATACCCTTGATATGTAACAGAACCGTCAGATGTGAATTGCACTTTAACCGACCTGTTGGTACTTATCCATTTTTTATAATTGGTTTTCGTTCCGCTTACCGTTGCAATTAATGTCCCGTTCATCTCTCTGATATATAACTTGTCGTATCCTGATTCGGTTCTTCCATTGACCACGACATAGTATCCGTCGCTGCCGGGAGCATCAAGAACAGCTGACTCATTACAGTTATTAGGATAATTTGACGGATAATTTGGTGTTTTGTACCATGTTGGACAACTTAAGCAGTCCTTCCAATGCCAATTAACATATGGTGAATAACTAGCATGATCGTAGTCACAAGATATAAATTGATTAGCGACCATATAGATATCAATTACACGAGTGTCTGTATAATTCCAGTCAGCCACAACGCCATATTGGCAATTCTCAAAGGTGTTATTTTCATAATGAACTTCTATGTAATTGTTTGAAGCTGTTGCAGTATACGCGCCATTAGGGATTCGAGTTCCATCCATATTTATATAGCAGTCTTTTATTGTAGCGTGTATTTCGCCATCAACAGAATATATTCTTAAAGGCCAGTTTAAGACATTAGTACTTTTAAGATAACAATTTGAAATAATAATATTATTACCGCGGAATAGATCTATTTGGTAAATCACTAAGTCCTTAATTAATATATCATTAGATAAACCTGTAACTGTGATTTTGCCTGTAATTTTAGATCCAAACTCTATTGCGTACATATCTATTTGTGATTTATTGGTTATTTGAACATTTTCATTATAATCACCAGCCCCAATTGCAATATCATCTCCCGGCAATAACTGGGTGTTGTTTAATGCTGCTTGAATTGTTGCAAAATCTCTAGGCTCCTCTTTTGCAACAATCCAGACAATAGGATATCTAGCTACAGAAGACGATATAATGCCCCCTGTAAATATGCATAAACCGATAATCGAAAGAAGGTATTTCATATAATTCTCCGTATATTTGGTTACTTTTTTAATTTTGTATGGTACAATAACAATAAGCAGAAAACCCAACAACAAATCTACTTGAGGAGAGAAAAAAACGCTTATTGCGTTTTGAGTAACTCCCTTTTTATAAAATTAAATATCTTCATGTCATAAGCTTTCTCCTTTGAAAAGGTTCATTTTATAATTGGGAAATTCTTTTTGAATTTTTTATTTGTTTAACGATTTTTAAATATTGTAGTGAAAAAATCAACAAACAAAGTGACAATAGTTAAAAGCGAGCATAACTGATTGTAATAATACAAGATATGCTGGGGGCAAATGATAGGATCTCAAGCATGTTAATACCTTAACAGGGTTTTATATTTTAACTAAAATCTTTCTGCTATATAAACAAACCCGTTCAATAGCGTCAAAATATTTCTCTAAAAAACTAATTTTTAGCGTATTAACTGTGACATCATTTTACTACCATGAAAAACAATTATTTAGAACTGTTACTTTAGCTTCGCGATTTGAATAAACTTTCGATTTTCTGCAACTCATAAAAAGAAGAAATGTAAAAATAGTTATATTTGAAGTACGTATTTTAAGAAATGCTAGATACATTTTAAAAAAATATTCTATGTCATGCTATTTCTTTTGGATTATATTTATAATGACAAATATTAAAACTGTAACTACTGTCGAGAGGAAATTTATTATGTTAAGAAAGATTCCTCATAGCATTTTATTTATTATTGTTTTACTTTCATTTTCGATATTTTCACAAGACTATACGCAGGATTCGCTTGCAGTACGGGCGATACTCGATTCGAATGGACTGGCCTCAATTTCAGTAGATTCAGTATCAGATTCGAGTGGAGGCAGGATTATAACGTTAAATTTGGATAACAAAGGAATGAACGTCCTTCCCCCTGCAATTGGCCAGCTTACACAACTGGATACGCTTTCACTTTCAAATAACTATTTTACCAAACTACCTTCTTATATCGGAAATCTTAAAAGTTTAGATTATCTTAATCTTTATAAAAACTTGCTTGACAGCCTTCCTCCCGAAATCGGTTATCTTACTAATTTGAGATACCTTTCTGTTAAAGGCGGTAACATAGCCGACCTGCCGCCTGAAATTGGAAATCTTACATTATTAGACACACTTGATCTTTCTTATAATCTTCTTATGAGTCTTCCTAAAGAAATAGGAAATATGACAGCGTTAAAATATCTTGATCTTTATAACAATCGGCTTGACAGTCTTACACCGAAAATCGGCAATCTTGGCAGTTTGACCTATCTTGATCTTAGTAAAAATGAATTAACCTTTCTTCCTGCTGAAATAGGAGAATTACATTTTTTAGAAAAGCTTTATATTGATAATAACAACCTACCCTCTCTTCCTCCAGAAATCGGCAATCTTACAAATTTGTATTTTCTTTCTGTAACATGCGTAAACCTATCTACTCTTCCTCCAGAAATCGGTAATCTGATTAAAATCGAAACTATTGAACTTTCTGGTAACAATTTAAACAGTCTTTGTGAAGAGATCAGTAATCTGAAAAATATTAAAAATCTTGGACTTCGAACTAACAACCTGACAACTTTCCCGCCAATAATACCAAGCCTGACAACTTTAGACATTTCAAATAATAAAATCAATGAACTATCACCCGAAATCAAAGATTTTATTAATTTGGAAAGTTTGACTTTATCCGAAAATAATCTGATTGGTTTGCATCCTAACATCGGTAATCTGAATAAATTAAATTTTCTTTATCTTAAATCAAACAAACTTGTTAACCTTCCTGCTGAAATCGGAAATCTTAAAAATTTATGGTGGCTTACTCTTGAAAATAATAATTTAACGAACCTTCCTGCTGAAATCGGAAATATCAGTAGTCTAAATGTGCTTCTTATTTCCAACAATAACCTAACAAACCTTCCCCCTGCAATAGGTAATCTTGCAAGTTTAACCAGGATTCATGTTTCGTATAACAACCTAACAAATCTTCCGGATTCAATAATTAAGCTGAAGCCAACTTGGGGTTGTGACTTTGGTTACAACAGACTTGATACAAACAACCTTTCAGACGAAATAATTGCATGGCTGGATAAATATGATCCAGATTGGAAGGAGACGCAACAGCTTACTCCTATTATTAACAACACGATTGTAAATACCAATAAAAATGTATTGTCTTTATCTATTAAAAACTCATCAATACAATTCTATTTGCCATTTTCAGGAAACGCTAAACTTCAAATTTATAATATGAAGGGTTTATTGGTATCGACATTAATTGATTCTTATAAACAGGCTGGCTCTCATACTTTAAAATTAGATGAAAATAAACTTTGTTCTGGAGTTTATTATTATAAGCTTTCTTCACGCAATGCTACACTTGTAAACAAAATTGTTATGATAAAATAGTGTATAGTAGAAACAATAGATTTTTTTTTACCATTCGTTACTCTATTTTACTTGCACCTAAAAATATAATTTCCCTATTTATTGTATTTGTATTTAATGCAATTTAATCAGACTTTTATTGAAATAAATCAAGGCATAATTCTTTCAGGATTCTCAATTTTCCCAAGAAACATAATTGTACCAGTATCCCGTTCTTTAATCACAAGAACAAAAGGCCGGTCAACGACCATCTCAAAAGGACCGGGGATACCCGGACCTTGTGGAAAAAATATTGTAGTAACAGCAGCAGCTTCTGTTCCAACTTCATCAACCTTTAAATATGTTGCATGACAAACATCACCTATCCAAATAGGATTTTTACGATCAATCTTTGAAAAATTTGCTTCATTAGAAAAAGCGGCTGACATACCAGAAGAGATCAATGCGTCAGACAAAGATTTATTAAATGCTATCTTGAATTTCGGCAACGAAAGATAACCTTGACGAAGGGCAAGAGACGAATTAATGGATGCAAGCTTTTTCGCTGACAAATCTGTAATAAAAGTATTTATATTTATTGTTTTTGATGGAAGTAAGACTAACATATTGAATTTTTTATTGCCATAAGGCAATTCAACAGCCTGCAAATCACCAGATTCGTAAAATGATAACTTACCGGCAGTTTTCATAAGATCACAATCGGTTGTTGTACCATCTGAAAGATAAAACGGCCTGGTTTTGGTAGAATCTATGGGAAACGATTTTGTCCAGTCAGCTTTAAAATAAATAGCATTAATAAGAAACATAACTATATCGGCGTCGATTTTATCAATTACTTTATTGATTTTTTCATGAGTTTTGTCTGAAACCCAGCTGTTAATAGAAATGACAGCTTCAGGAAGCAAGAAATCGAGCGGGGAAATATCGGCATTGTAGAATTCTTCATTGACATTTAAAAAATCCTGCTCAACATGAAAATTGTCTGTATACCAGATTGAATTTGCTATTTCAAGATCGACTGACGTATCCAATACTATAAAATCTGTATTTATACTTTTATATATATCATTCACAGATTCAATTGAATATTCTGCAAGGCATAAAGCCTTAAGCATATCTGTTTTGGTTTGCCCATCAGCGCCGTTGCAGGCCATAGTCAGAGCCATTGATATGCTAAGGGGTGAAATAAATATATTTTCCCGCGATCCATCACTATTAAGTTTCTTTAATATGTTGATGCCAAATTCTTCACAGGATGAAATGATCCGGCTTTTTAAAATAACTGGGTTATTTGAATATTGATCTTCGATCGATTCTGCGCAGTTAAAGAATAGAGTACACATGGCTAATACGATAATGGATTTGAATGTGTACTGATTTTTCATAAGAACCTCTTTTTTTGAATGATTATGTGAATTAACTATTTAATATAACCGTCGGAATAAAGCTGAAAAAGTTCATTTTATATTTTTCTAAAGTTATGAAAATAATATATATGGAGCCAATTGTAAAAGTCCTGAAAATCGATCAGAAACCATCGAAATTTATTAAATTTCGCCACTTTTATTGTTCAATCTCGACTTTTGCAATTACTTCAATGGATTAGTATATATATATATTATATCCAGCAGATGAGATTGTGTCAAGATTGCTATATGCCCGACACAAGTATCAACAAATTTTCAAGGGAGTATATCATAATTAATCCAACCATAGTGTTCAGTACATTCCCAGAAAGACCAGTGTTTCCTACTACCCACGCGCTATAGTCTTCATGTCCTTTGGAAACAAAACTACCAATTGCCATAGCCACACAAAATCGAGTGGTTTCTAGCAGTTAAATATAGGTAACCCCTAAGAAATAACCCTAGTTGTCAATTTTTCTATAATATCCTCCAAGGCAAAGCACAAGCTCACCTTTTGCCTTCTCGGGGAAAATTGTAACTAATTAGCATTATACTAGTTATGTGCATTCAACAAGAGCCTCCCCTCACGGGCGATTTAGGAAGCATTGACAAAAAGCTGTAAGTTTTAGAGGTTACCATAATTTTATTATTCCTTTTCACACTCACTTTTCGTAACTTCAAAATCATCCTCTTGTGCATTATCATACATCTCCATAGATAGGGGGATATGAATGTAGGAAGGCATTATCTCATCGTCCTCTCTTTGATTAAGACTGTAAAAAGTTACAAATGGGATAAGATAATCGCCGTCAGAGCCCTTGTGCAAATTGTATGACAATGTGCTTGAAATTACATCAACTTGTTTCCATTGGGCATTCTCACCGTCAGGAAATTTATTGAACTTATCATTTTTAACTTTTTTATCAAGATACTCGAAAACTTTATTTGATTTTAATTTCATCTTGATTTGATATGCTTTAACTAACTTCATATCGATATATTTCATTGAACAAACTTCCCCATTTTTTCCCATAGTAATTTCAACAGAGTTGGTTGTTCCGACAATATGTCGACCGTCAAGTTTTCTGATATATCTATAAGTAATATAGGCTAACCGGGGATTTGCTTCAGATCCGTCCTCTTTTTTATCGATGTTGGATACATAGTATTCGTAATGGCAATTAACAAACACAAATTTGTCGGAAACTTTTCCCGTAATCTTGTCCACATACTGTTTTGACAAAATACGAAAGTAAGAAGTATCTTCAACATCCTCCTCTGATAAGACCCCAATTGAATTGTTGCTGTAGGTTATGCTATTATACTCCGAATCAAAGGTCAAATGAATCGCATTATTTTGTCTCACAGCTATATAGTCCTCAGCGACTATTTCCGAGTCCACATCCATTTTAAAAATTAAAGCAAAATTATGTAGATCTTGAAGCGTATAGTTTGTTTGTTTTAATTTGTATACCCATATATTACCATCATCCTTTGTATTACACAAGAAATTCTTTAATTTCTCTTTATAATCAACTGTATAGTTCACGTTTTCAGCAAAAACAATTGATAAAAACAATAATGTAATAAAACCAATTTTCATTTTAATTCTCCTGGTTAATTCTTTGAGTATTTATTGAGTTAATTTAAATAATGCTCATTGCCATATTGGATTACCATAAATTTCATAATAATAATCAGCCCAGGGACTGGGCAGTCTTTGGTTACTGGAATTATGGTAATCACGATCACATAATCTCTCCCAGGTTGACCAGTCTCCACCAGTATTAAGGACTTGTGTGTATACTGCAGGAGATAAACCAGGGACACCGCTACCATTATAAAAATCATAATGTAGTGCATCAAAATATGATCTCTTTAATGATTGGTGGTGTGTCCATCGGTACCAGAAAGAATTAAAAAAAGGTAAAGAATTAGACCAAGAGTAGCCAACGGAATTATAACCTACAAGAACATGGGCGCCATTACCTAATGTCCCTCCTAGCAGTGAGATAATAGTTGAACTATTTCTCATAGTAAGGCAGGAATTGTACCAAATCCATCGAACATTACCTTTACCATAACTGATACAATCCCAGGCAGCGACATGTAGTGTACCATAAGCCCAACCGTTACCTAGAAACAATGAATGACGCAAACCATGTCCATTATAAAAAACAAAGTCACTATTTTCACGTATAGAATTTGCAGAGTTATCAATCATTAAAGCTTTAGTCACCTGACTATTAGTCTTTCTTACTCAATGACAGACTTGACTATTGTATGGTCGGACATAAGTAACCGCAGCAGCAGCAAAATTATCTGCCATTTCGATTGCATATGGAAGATTAGATGCACCGCCCCCATTACCCGTATAATCGTTTATTGCGAATGTCCCAATCCACATTCTCGGTTGAGAATATAAATATGCGCACATTAACATGATAAAAAATATTACATTATTCATAATTTTTGTCCTTTTCAATATTTAGTATTAATTTTTTTTATTCATTGTTTAATAATTTAATAGGTCATAATAACATTTATTTCTAATGAATTATTGAATTCATATCGTCATGTCATAGCGACCTCCCTTCAATATTCTACCCGGAGATTATGTTGAGGTACACCTACATAATTCAATTTGCTTTTTGATTTTCTCCCCCTTTCTTATAATTACTAATTTATGAATTCATTCAGGTCATAGCACATCCATCCCTTTTCGTTTTAAATGGTTCAAAGAAACAGCATTTTTATGCAAGATATAATTGCGGAAATTTATTTTAGATTCCCTTCGACATTATATCAAATCCGCTGTATAATAAAAATGCGGTCCATGACGAGAGTCATGGTACTGCACAGGGAGGAGTTGTTCCAGTCTTTTCCGAGGTGGACAGCTCTTCCCGCTTTTTTTTAATTGCGACTTTTATTTTTGGTCAGGGCGCACCATTCCCCCGTGGGCGGCACCCCGATAGTACCGCATAAAAATGTTGCCTGTTTTTGCTTTTTAATTCTCTCGTATTAATTCAAGCTGCGTTATATTTTCTGCGCTCACGTGCTATGTATAAACTGATTTTTATAATTCTGTTTATTTTGTAAGATTGAATTTTTTATGAAGCCGAATACTTGTCATGAAAAAATTAATGAGACCAAAAGTACAAGAAAATTGGGTAACACTTTCAATGACGGTTAATGGTAATCAGACCGTTTTTCAGGAGCCAGGCAGTTACGGCCCAGCGTTGAGCGGTCTGAACAGTTACTCTTTTTAGGTCATTTTCTAAAATACTTATACGCGCATTGGTTATCCAGTCATAAATATCCTTCCTTTCTTTTTTGGAATAAGTAAAAATATTTGTGGTACGGAAATGACACGCACAAGAACCGTTAAGCGACGGTAATGGCAAGTGGTTGATTTCGTGTGCAGCGGCACGCGCAAACGGCTCGGCAGCCTCGGTGTACCATTGTTCTGTTGGTGCGAGCTGCCACGCCAGCTCCTTTTTCAGCGTAGCCTGGGAGCGTTCCATTGAGCCGTTATAGGTTGGCGTGCAGATCGGGCTGTTGAATGGGATTACACAGAACAGTGCAAGGACTTCGTCTACATCCGGCGTATTTAAATTACCTCCATTGTCGCGTTTCATGAACAACGGCGCGCCGTAACGGTGGCACAACGCATGCAGGTTGGCCGCAACTTCAACCCCGCAGGCATGATCAGCACCTGTCATGGGCTGGAAAGAGTATCGCGCCCCGATGTCCCGCACATGATGGATCCAGAGCTCTCTGCCCTGTGCATCATGATGAGGATACCGTGTATCATCCATGGACCAGACAATGCCCGCGCCCTGCCAGTGAACCTCGTCATACCCTTCCCGGCACTCGGCAATTGCCCTGGCCCGCTCGTCCCGTATCAGGGCCTGCAGGTCACGCCGTGAGATGCACGCGTGGTATTGCCGGTACAAAGCGTTTGACCCGTTTGTGCGCAGGTTACCGTGATGCTGCGTTCTGATATCGCGGGTAATCGCTTCGATATCGGCAACAGCCATCTTGCGAGGCCCTGGCGCCTCCACCAAGGGAACGTTGCGTGCCGCGCGCTTCTTCCACCGGTTATGGTTTGAGCGGGATATACCCATAATACCGGAAGCACGGCGCAGGGATATCCCGCACCGTGTCGTCACGGCATCAAGCATATTCATAAGGCAACGGTTCATGGTTTCTTTCGTCCGGACTTTTTTTTACCCGGCATGGCAGCTGCGTTCATAAGCGATTTCTGCTGCGCTGCGAAGGCGGACAAAATGTTCTTCACCTCGATCGTTTTCCGGGCTAGTTCCAACTGGTTGGAAAGTTCCTCGACCTGCTCCTGCAGCTTCTCCTTCTCGGCATCCGACGGCACGGGCGGCCTGCCTGCCGGTTTGTCCATCAGCGCCTCCTTCATCCCGGCAAGCGCCCTCTCCTGCCACTCGTAATACGTCTTGCGGGAGACATGCAAGGCTTCTGCCGCCTGAGTTGCCGTCAGCTCTCCCGAAAGCACCCTGAGTATCACCGACAATCGCTCCTGTGCCTTTGTCTGTTTCTCCATACCTTAACCTTCCGATAGCTCCTTTTTCTCCAGTTTGCGCAGCCTGCGCATCAGCTTTTCCTGCGGAAACGCGCTCTGTTTCTTCAACAACGCCTGTAAACGCGGGCTCAATGCCGCTCCCTTGTCCAACTGTACATACGGCTCCAGCGCCTGAAGCATCCCTTCCATCGCACGTTCCTGCCAATGATTTAATATAGTCCATGTAATGTTCATCTCCCGGCAAATCTGTGAAGGTGTGCTCCGTTCCGCCCATACTTTGAGCACCGCCTCCGCTTTCTGCACCGCCGTTGCTGTTGAGGTCAACCGCCTCCTGCGCTTGCCCGGCAACGGTAATCCCATCCGTGCTGTTTCGTCCTTCACGCTGTTCATCATTCTTCTCCTTGTCTATGGTAAATTCGTGTTCCTCACCCGACGGCTTGAGCGCGTCGTCAACCGTCAGTTTCAACTTCCCTTTCTGCGCCCGCAACACCACGGCCTGGCCATCCATGCGACCAACCAGATAGAACGGCTCTTTCGGTTTACCCCGCAAGGCCAGTTCAAGCGCGTTTTCCTTTACCCCGGCTTCTACGGTCTTGCGTACTTCGCTGGCGACCTCGAAGTACCGATCCGCTGGGCAAAGGCTTTCTATACCCTGGTGGGGGCGCTTGTGATTATAATATTGCACCCACAGGCGGACTCGTTCCTGCGCGCTCTCAAAGCTCTCAAACTGCGCCTTGCTTACAAACTCCTCGAATATCGTCTGCCAGAACCGTTCGATCTTGCCCAGCGTCATGGGGTGGTGCGGTCGTGACCGGATATGCTTCACCCGATCCTTCTGAAGCTCTTTCTGAAACTTCGACTCGCCACGCCAGTTAACATACTGACGGCCGTTGTCCGTCAGCATCTCTTTCGGAACACCATATTCCGCTGTTGCTCTCCGGTAAAGATCAAGAACGTTCTCCGCACTCTGTGACATGCATAAACTCATACCGGTCACAAAACGGGAATAATCATCGATGAACCCGATCAGGTACACCTGGCGGCCACCCATACGGAACATCATGATATCGCTCTGCCACATCTGGTTCGGGGTGCTGCGCTCAAATCGCCGGGGCTTCTGGACATTCTTGCGCCGCCGCCGGGGAGAGGGGGACGTCATGCCGGCTTCGCACAGCGCCCTGCTCACGGTACCCGTATTCGCCGGAAGAAAAAACCAGCGTTGTAACGCCGATGCTATGCGACGAACGCCAAATGAAGGATGCTCTTTCTTTACCGATACAATTTTATCCGCAACCACAGGATGCACCTGCGACCGTGTATCACGGTATGCCGGTTCCAGCGCTGACGCGCCCCCTTCACGATACAAACGAACCCAGTTGCTTAAGGTCGATTCCGGAACACCAGACTCCGAACAGATCACATGCAAAGGAAGTTCTTCCTCCACACGCATCTTCGCTAATCGCATTTTAAATGATTGGGAATAATGGCGGTAATACCTTGAAGATCGCTTCGCTGAACCGGTATGCTTCACCTGCTTTACTACTTGTTCCACTCTTTCACTCCTTTGTTTTGTCACTAAAGGAGTGTTACCCTATTTTAACTATACCATGGTACCATTATCTGGTTGATAGAACAAATCCGTCACGAAGAATTCCACCGGTTACAACATAAAGCGTGTCTTTTTCTATACCCCAATCACGAATTTGGTTTTCAAGCTTATTCCAGATTCCGCGATTAAATGCAGGCGCCTGCGGTGACATATTACTCATATAAAAACAATCATTCATTGATTGAATAGACCATTTCATATCAGCTGCCGGTGCAAGGTGCCCGCGATCATACCCTGTACGGGCATATTCTTTTGAATTGGCTGAACCAGTCGGTATTTTTGTAACCAGGGACGGAGACGAGGAATCAACATTATCTATATAAAACTTTATTGTTACATTATAAATTTATTCTTTTCAGCACTATTTTTTTCACCCTCCCATCCACAACTTCCTGTCCAGGCTCCTATACTGAATAGCCTCCGCAATATGGCTGGGTGCGATTCCAGGCGCTTCTTCCAGGTCAGCGATGGTTCGTGATACTTTCAGTATTCTATCGTATTCGGTGACGGAGACAACAAACATACATATTCATCTCATCCCCCCATCCACAACTTCCTGTCCAGACTCCTATACTGAATAGCCTCCGCAATATGGCTCGGCGCGATTGCAGGCGCCTGTTCGAGGTCGATGGTTCTTGTATTTCACCCCGGAGTTACATCAATAAATTAGGCTAAAATCGTATAAACCCATTCGATCCGTTCACCGTCAGCGAGCGACACGCCGAGTACAGAACCGTTGGCTTTTTGATTAGAAGATACGGGAGCGAGAGCCCATCCTTTCATTTCGGCAGCTCCAGTCCGGTATTTTCGAGCGCTTTCTTGATTGTTTTTTGCCAACCCTTTGATTGCTCGACGAGTATCTGATGCAAACGTTCGATGCGCCTTGGATCGGTCTGGATGAACTGGAACATTCCTTGTGCAGTGAGGCGGTCCTTTTCGGCTTTTTCCTTGTTTAAGCGACGTTGGCAGACTATGAGCTTGTGCAGGGCGAATACTTCCGGCTCGGGAAGGTTGATAGTAAGGTGTTTGTATTTTAGAGGGTAATGGTACGCCAGCGGCAGACTCATGAAATGCAGTTCCTGTGCGGTAACGCCCAATTGCTCGAAATGGCGGGTTATTTCATTCGGCTTTGCACCAGGGTCGGTGAGAAACTCGACCTTGAGAAGAGGGTGGTTGAATTTGTAAAGACCTGAAGTCGGGCCGATTTCACAGATGAAATCAATTTTTTTCATAATTGCTACAATATCGACGGCCGGGTTTACATGGGGCATGCGCCGGGGAATCAGAATATCGGCATCCATTGTTTTGGTTGCTGGTATCTGCGGTGGGTTGCCGAACTGGTATCGGTAGAAATCCTGACACCAGCTTCCGACCAGTATCAGATGCTTGAGAATGCCTGCGTCCTGCAAATCGCCGAGGACTTTCACCAACAAATCAAATTTTTCCACGGAGCGCCTTTCGCACTTCTTTAAGTGCCGTCTTTGTTTCTTTCAGCAGCTTTTCATATCGCCGCCGCTGAGCAACTTTCTCCAGAACATTCTTCGACTTGTTGGTGTCCTGCTGGCCGATGTAATCGTGAACGACCCGGCTGCCATCCCGGTACTCTAGATAGAGATACCTTTTATTACGCCGCTGTTGAATGCGGGGCGCACCACGCGGCATATCGGCAATGGCCTTGGCATAACTTCGTTCAGTCTCCAGTAGCCGCTCAAATTCTTCTTTAAGCACATGAAAAATGACAGCCATAAGAAATCCTTGTTGTGCTACAAATATATATTATCATCCAATATGTAGCACAACTATATTTTATAACATGTATGCCATCTATTGTGCTACAAACATAGGGTTGTTTATAAAAAGTAGTACAACAAGCTTTTTAATCTATTCTGATAATATCTGGGTCGAGGTGGTCGCAGGAACTTCCCCCACAGTCTCTCACAGAACCCGTATTCGGTGACGGAGACATTTAATATACCCTCTACTCCTAATTCATTTTCCCGTTTCACACCATATAAAAAAAGCCAACGATCATCCCCCCATCCACAACTTCCTATCCAAACTCCTATACTGAATAGCCTCCGCAATATGGCTGGGCGCGATTGCAGGCGCTTGGTCCAGGTCAGCGATGGTTCTTGAAACCTTTAATATTCTGTCATACGCACGCGCTGAAAGCCCCAGTTTATCGATGGCGTTGCGCAGGAGTTCCTGGGAGGTGGCGTCGAGTTCGCAGAATTTGCGGAGGTGGCGGGACTCCATGTGGGCGTTGCAGTAGATTTTCTCGTCGGTTTTAAACCGTTGTGTCTGGATATTTCGTGCGTGTGCAACTTTGAGGCGCAATTCGCCGGAGCTCTCGCCGTATGTTTTTTGCGCAAGCTCTTCATAGGAGAGGGCGGGGACTTCGATGTGGATGTCGATGCGGTCCATGAGCGGGCCGGATATCTTGGACATATATTTTTGTATCTGCTGGGGTGTGCAGGAGCACTGATGGCGCGGGTCGGTGAAAAAACCGCAGGGGCAGGGGTTCATGGCTGCGGCCAGCATGAATTTTGCCGGGTATGAGAGGGACATGGCTGCCCTGGATATGGTTACTTTTCCGTCTTCGAGGGGCTGGCGCAGGTTCTCGAGCACGTTTTTGTTGAATTCCGGGAGTTCGTCGAGGAACAGCACGCCGTTGTGGCTGAGGCTGATCTCGCCGGGACGCGGATACGAGCCGCCGCCGGTGAGACCGGCGTCGGAGATGGTATGGTGCGGGGAACGGAACGGGCGGGTTGCAAGCAGGGGGGTGTTAGGTTCCAAAAGGCCTGCAACAGAGTGAATTTTGGTTGTTTCCAGCGCTTCGTCAAGAGTTAAATCGGGCAGGATGGTGGGCAGGCGCCGGGCGAGCATGGTTTTTCCGGATCCGGGAGGGCCGAGCATCATGATGTTGTGGCCGCCGGAGGCTGCGACAAGCAGGGCGCGCTTGATATGATCCTGGCCTTTGACGTCTTTAAAGTCGTTGGAATAGTGCCGGGCGCGGTTGAACAGGGACGGGATGTCGCTTGTAAATGGTTGCTGCGATGCGGGGTCGGTAAGGAACCCTATGGCGTCCATAAGCGTGTCCACCGGGTAAATATTGAGGCCTTCGGCAACCGAGGCTTCCTGGGCGCATTCACGCGGAACGATAAGGCCCTGCATGCCGATGTTTCGGGCGCACAGGGACATGGAGAGCATGCCTTTGACCCGCTTTACGGTGCCGTCCAGGGAGAGCTCGCCGACAATGCCGTAGTTTCCGGCGTGTTCGATGTTAACCTGGCTCGAGGCCATCAGAAGGCCGATGGCTATGGGCAAATCGTAGGCGGAGCCCTCTTTTTTCATATCGGCAGGAGCCATGTTTATGGTCACTTTTTTGGGAGGGAATTCAAAACCGCAGTTTTTTATCGCGGACATGACCCTTTCCCTGCTCTCGCGGACTGCACCGTCGGGAAGGCCGACTATGGTGAAACTGGGAATCATGTCGGCGATATCGGCTTCGATGCCGATCTCAAACGCTTCGATGCCGAGCACTGCCATTGAGCGTAATTTTGCAAGCATACGATGGATGCCTTTCTATACCATACAAGCAACTATAGTGTTATACGATCGGGATAAAGAGATATAAAATATTACTTTAAACAGGAAGGTAGTCAATTTTTCGGCGGACACGCAGGGAGGAAGGCCTTTTTTTAATCTTAAAACCGGTTTGTAACCACACTTTTTATAACTATACGCCTCTATCAATATCTATATTTATACAAATGCGTGTTACTCAGCGTGGGTAAACACGGTTGGATCCCTGCAATTATAGTAATTGCCCCTTAAAAAGTAACATGATATAATAAAAACACGCGGGGCTGTATAAACAGGGCATTGCGAAAGCCTCTTTTTAAAAGAGAACCGATGAAAAAAAAGAGTATAGGCATAGATAAATTGAAAAACAATAAACATCCTGCTCCGCACGAGGGTGAGAGCTCGAAAAACGCTCAATCCCAGGAAGAG
>Ga0105099_10000619_pt1 | contig 23773 bp, 17 predicted proteins | sample PPLLak3cmMay2015_2_FD_79138 | JGI IMG/M metagenome (GOLD analysis project Ga0105099, IMG submission 79138) | Freshwater sediment microbial communities from Prairie Pothole Lake near Jamestown, North Dakota, USA - PPLs Lake P8 Core (1) Depth... | ecosystem: Environmental > Aquatic > Freshwater >... | reverse complement strand
TTGACCGGTAGATTTTCGCGCCCCCCTTTTCCACGGTTTCTATGGTACCGCCAAAGATCCTCTCGATCCCGGGTTCGTCAAACGGTATGCCCAGCGCAAGCAGAACGTTGCGCTGCAATTTCCGCGCCTCGTTTTTCTCGATGCGCGGATCGGTAAACTGATTGACTCCCACCAGCGCGCCGGTTAAAAACGACCCGAGTACGACAATAAAAACCACCATCACGACTCTTTCTCTCATGATGTAACCTGCACCTGTTTATATTGAAATGAAAGCACGACCTGATCGATAAACGGCGTAAAGGCGTTCATGATGACAATGCTGAACATGACGCCTTCGACATAGCCGGAATAGCTCCTGATAAGAACCGTAAGAATGCCGCAGCAGGCTCCGAAAATGTATTTGCCGATTCTGGTGAACGGCGCGGTTACCGGGTCGGTTGCCATGAACATGGCGCCGAACAGCAGCCCGCCCGCAAGGAACTGAAACAGCGGCGGAGCGATCTTTTCAGGCGACAGGGTCGCGCCGATCCACGAAAAAATCAGCACCGTTCCCAGATACGAGACCGGTATTCTCCAGTTGGAGACACTGGTTATCATAAGAAAGATGCCGCCGATAAGTATTCCTCCGTGGAATATCTCGCCGATACTCCCGGCCGTATTTCCCATAATCAGGTCTTTATACGGAGTAAGGACCTGTTGCATCTTAAACAGGGACATCGGCGTTGCCGAGGAGACGGCATCGGCAAACGGCATTTTCCACTGTGTGGTCATTGCAGCGGGAAACGCGATAGTGACGAATATTCTTCCCACCAGCGCCGGGTTGAAGATGTTTCTGCCGGTACCGCCGAACACCTCTTTGCCGAAGAATACGCCGAACAGTATTCCCACGGCTACCATCCACAGGGGGGTGGTTGGCGGCAGGATGAGCGGGAAGATCATGCCCGTGACGAAAAAACCTTCGTGAATCTCGCCCTTGCGGATGATGGCGAACAGCACCTCGCAGATCCCCCCAACGGTGTATGAGACAAGAATCATGGCAACAACGCGCGGCCCGAAAAAATAGACCGCCGAGAGAATGCACGGCATCATTGCCAGAAGCACCATGCCCATGAACCGTTTCAGGTCGAGCGGATCGCGCACGTGCGGCGCGTATTGTACGCGTGCCGATGGATAAAAGATCACGTATTCCATTACTTCGAACAGCGGCTTGAGGGCTTTGTACTTTCCCTTTTTGCCTTCGAATTCCGGCCGGTATTTGTCGAACAGTGCCAATAAAAACTTCATGGACGCTCCTGCCTTGAATTATCGTTCCTGGAGAAATTTCTGCTGACCCTCGAGCAGTATCTGTTTGATTTCGATTTTTGACGTGCACACGTGCGAACAGAGGCCGCACTGTACGCACAGGTTCAGTCCGAACCGGTCCGCCTCTTCAAGCCTGTTTTTCTCGACGTATTTATGCAGCAGATGCGGCATCAGGCGTGACGGGCACGCCGCTTCGCAAAAACAGCAGCTGATGCAGGGGCGGTGCTCGCCGCGGATGCCGGTAGTATAGCGCTCCCTGAAAGGCGGGCGCAGGTTACCCAGAAAAGTGTTGCTGAATGCGTGCTTGGAGAAGCCGGGATGGGCAAAGGCAAGAATCTCCCGTTTTTCCTGTTCCGGAACCAGGGTCAGCCCCAGACACTCCGCATCAAGGCCCATTTGATCGGCGGGGATCGCATCCCCGCTCAGCGCGCCGCCGTTGATGATTCTTGCCGGGACGCTGCTCTGGTATGGTTTCAACAGGTCGGCCAGCGGGTAGCCGGTGCACACCTCGACATGTTCAGCCTTTTTTGCACCGGGGCCGCCCACAGAGATGGTTCGCGATACGCATGGCTTTGACGAACGTAACGCCAGATCCACGGCAAGGACCCCCTCGGTTGAGCAGCCCCATACCGGCCCGTTGTTTTGTTTTTTATCAAACCCCAGAAGCCTCGCCAGCACCCTGACATTATCAAACGGGTATTTTGCCGGTATGTCGACCGGTTGTATCCAGGAGTGCCGCTTAACGATATCCCGTATCTGTATTGCCGCTTTGGCGCCGCCCCGGGGAAGGGCCAGGTACACTGTTTTATTGCCGGAAACGGCATGTATATGCTCCAGCCCTTTTTCAAACTGTGGCATCCGGTCTTTCAGAAGCGCTTCGGTGCCAGGAAGAAACGGCTCCAGATGGGATACCGATACAATAACCGCGTGCGGCGTTCCGAATGGATCGGGCAGCTTTCCCGTGGCTGCGTCGCTGAAGTATTGCCAGGCCCCGAGCCTGAGCAGCGCATGCCTTCTCCTGCCTTCGGGCCCTGCTTTCTTTGCCCCTTCGGAGAGAGCCTCCTCTATCTTGAGTGCTCCGCCTGCAGGACTTTGAGGATTATCAATGGTGATCGATCGGCGCTCCCTGTCGATCTTTACCGTACCTGATGCGGGAGCAAGCAACGGAACCGAAAAATTGGCGGGATCCTTTGCCAGCGCCTGTCCTTCGAAAACCGCGGCCCCGTCCGGAACAAGCAGATCGGTAAACGTGAAGCGTTTTGAAAACAGCGGGAGGTAGATAACTTTGGGAAAAGGAGGTCTGTTTATTTCATCCGATGGTTTCCCGTCAAGAGATACATTGTAGCCGCCCTTAAAGTTCATATCGTTTCCCGCCGTGATTGAGCATGTCCTGGTTAAAATTCCGTTTTTATTTCGTTATTTTGAGATACAAGATACTAAATTCCCCAGCAACACTTCAAGACTGAAAAAAATATTTATAAAAAACCGGGGAAATATATATATATGAAGGAACGGGTCAACAGATTCGCGGCAGCGGGTCGCCACCGGATATTTCTGCGCCCCGTTCTGCGTGGAGGGGGATTTTACGTAGACGCCTTTCTTACCAGCATCGTTACCAGGCAGACATCGTCGGCAAATTCGTGGCTCCCGGAAAAATGCGTGACCTCGTTCAATATGCTGTCCAGAAGATCTTCCGGCGCTGCGCCGAGTCGTTCTTTCACGAAAGATAATAGCCGCTCTTCGCCAAACATCGTCTTCGCGTCGTTTGACACTTCAAAAATGCCGTCGGTAAAAAAACAAACCAGATCGTCTTCGTGCAGGGTGTATTCGAAGGTTGTGTATTCACACTCAACAAACAGGCCGATGGCGGGCTCGGAGCGTTTTATCTCATTCGCCAGCCTCTCAGCCGTCCCCGCGGAGCGCTTCAGGACATAGGGCGCCGGGTGGCCGGCATTGGTAAAGCGTATGACGCCGGTCTGTATATCCATGACCGCATAAAATGCCGTGGCGAAAATCTGGGTAAAAAAATGCTCCATTATTGTGCAGAACGACATGTTCAGTTTTTTCATGAATGCGGCGGTATCGACCGCAAGCGGCATCAGTTCCTCAATAAGGCCGTGCAGATAGGCGGTAAGAAGCGACGCCCGCACGCCGTGCCCCATCACGTCGTATATCAGTATGCCAACCTGGTGATCCGAAACAGGGAAGATTTCGAAAAAGTCGCCGGCAAGCGTGCTGGCGGGAATGTAGCGGTGGGCAAACTCCAGCGCGCATTTTTCCAAAGGAGCGTTTTTGGGGAAAACCTTCGGGTAGTGATGAGAGAGCAGCGCCATCTGCACCTCGCGCGCCATGCTCAGGTCCTTTTCCATCTCTGACTTCTTCTGGCTGAGCTCCAGTTCCGCAAGCTTGCGGTCGGTGATGTCAAACACGATACCGTAGCAGGCGTCGATGCCGCCCTTTTCATCCCGGGAAACAGTCGTCATATCCCGAAGCCATTTTGTTTCACCGGATTTTGCAATAAGTTTCAGGTCGCCGAGCCAGCGGTTCGCCTTCTTTTCACGAGCAAGAATGAACACATCTTCCATTTTCATACCCCGCAGCTCGCCGCCCAGCTCGTACCTGGTAACTATTGTATCCCAGAACGGGACGCTGAATTCGGCCGGATCGTACCCTGTAATAGTTTTAATGCCGCTGCCCATATAATCATAGGTTTGCGCGCTAAACTTTCTGCTATACACCGCTGCATTGCCCTGCTCCAGTATCCGGTTGAATATCTCGGTTACCCGCTGGCGCTCACGCTCATCCTTCTGCTTGATTAACCGCCGCCGCTGATGGATAAAAGCGGTTGCGATCACATAGCAGACAACGAACAGGCACAATCCATAAAACCACCAGGTTTTCCAGTATGGCGGGGTAATGGTGATTTTTATCGAAGCGCCCTCTTCATTCCAGACGCCATCGTTATTCGAGCCTTTGACCCTGAATACATAGTTTCCCGGGGGCAGGGTCGTATAGGATGCATAACGCCGGTTACCCACGTAGTTCCATTTTTTCTCAAGTCCTTCCATTATATACGCATACTGATTTTCATGGGAAAACAGAAAATTCAAAGCGGCAAACCCGAACGAAAATACGTTATCTTTATACGATAATGTAATCTCGTTTGTCTCCGAGATATGTTTTGCGAGAAGAGTCCGCCCATCTTCCGTTTTGCCAATAGGTACCGGCGTGTTAAAGAGTTGAAATTCCGTAATAACCACCGGCGGAATAAACGGATTATCTTTTATGCTGTCCGGATGGAACAGGTTGAATCCGTTGATACCGCCGAAAAGCAGCTCGCCGGATCTTAATTTACATCCGGTTCCGGTATTGAATTCATTGCTTTGCAACCCGTCGCTGACGTCATAATTTCTGAACACCTGAGTACCGGGATCGAATCGTGCCAAACCACTGTTGGTACTCATCCATAAATTCCCCCTGTCGTCTTCAATGATGTCGTATATCACATCATCGCACAGGCCATCTTTTTTAGTGAAATTAGTAAACCGCTGCGTTTTTTTATCATACGTTGAGAGGCCTTCATTGGTGCCGATCCACAGCGCCCCGGCCCTGTCTTCACGAATCGACAATATGAAATTACCGATTATGCTGCCGGGATTGCACGTATCGACCCGATGGTGAATGAAGCGGCCGTTTTCACGGTCGAATTTATCCAGCCGTCCTCCCCGCGTACCGACCCATAATTCGCCTGAACTGTCCTCGAATATACAAATTACATTGTTATCGCTCAGGCTCTGTGGATTGAGGGGATCATGCATATAGCTGGTAAATTCGTTCGTTTTGGGATCAAACCTGGTGAGTCCCTGATAAAGGGACCCGACCCAGATTATTCCGCTGCTATCAATATACAAAGCATATATCTTTGTCGGTCTTTTATTGTCAGGATCATCGGCATCCGGCAAAAAATGAGTAAATTGTCCGGTTTTCGGATTCCATTTATCGATTCCGCCATAGGTCCCGAACCACAAATTTCCCTCCGCATCTTCACAAATATCATTAACCCTGTCATGGGTCAAGCTGTTTGTCTTTTTGGGATCGTGCCGGTAGCAGGTAAACGTCTGATTCTCTCTATCAAATCGGTTCGCTCCTCCCTGCCCGGTTCCTATCCATATAAAGCCCTGCCGGTCTTCATATATCTCCCAGATCTGATTATTACTAAGGCTATTGGGGATGCTATGGGAAGCCTTATAGTGGTCAATTTTGTGGGTCTGCCGGTTATACAGATTAAGCCCGCCCCCGCGGGTTCCGAACCAGAGCCCGCCCTGATTATCTTCCAGTATTGATACAATTCTGTTGGCGCTGAGAGTGGAAGGATCATCAGGATTGTTCTTATAATGGATAAAACGATTTTTCTTCCGGTCAAAAATGTTAAGCCCTCCGAATTCCGTTCCGAGCCAGAGAATGCCGGCAGTATCTTCATATATAACACAAACACTGTTATCGCTTATACTATAGGGATTATCCGGATCGTTTTTATAATGATAAAACAACTCTTTTCCACGATCAAACGCATTAAGTCCGCTCCCCTCTGTGCCAATCCAGAGTAGTCCGTCCCTGTCCTCATGGATGCACAGAATACGATTGCCAATCAAGGTTGATGAATCGTCGGAATTATGCTGATATCTGATGAAATGATTGTTTGTACGATCATACCAATTAAGCCCGCCCCCATATGTTCCAATCCAGAGGAAACCGGCATGATCTTCATAGATTGCCTTGATTTCATTGCCACTGATGCAGTTTGGATTATCCGGTGAATAATAATACCGTATAAATGTATTATTTTTCCTGTTAAATTTGTTTAATCCGTACTTTGTTCCTATCCACAAGTTTTCAAAATGATCCTCGCATATTGCATACACATCATTGTTGCTGATACTGCCGGAATCGTCCGGATTATGAAAGTATCGGGAGAACCTCCCGGTAGAAGGATCAAATCTGTTAAAACCATTTGTCGTGCCTATCCAAAGGATCCCATTATGGTCTTTACAAATTACTGATATTCCTTTATAACTTAAACTGTTTGAATCGTCCGGTTCATACTGATAAACGATAAAACCGTACCCGTCATATTTGTGTACCCCTTCTTCGGTGGCCATCCATATAAATCCCTTTTCATCCTGCAGCATCGAAAATATCGAGCTCTGGTGGAGCCCCTGCTCCAGAGAAATATGAGAAAATTTAATGTTCTCCGGTTGTGCATATAATCGGAACGAAAACCGCAGTATTATAGCCAGATAAAAAAAAGTAAAGAATACATTCTTTGTAATCATATTGTAAGGAAAAGCATATCATGAACTTAGTTGTGTAGTTATATAGCACAATATATTATATCACTATCAGCAATTTTTAACAACACTATTTATCTTTTTACGATCCAGTTTGCATTTGCTTATGACGTAAAGGTTATGTATATTTCTACATATCATCAATAATACGCGTTAAATAAAACAAATTGGAGAACTGAAGAAAGCTTTAAATTAAAAAAAATACTGAAAAATAAAAGTTAGTATAAAAATACAAAGTTATTTGAATAATACGCACATTAGATAAGTCGCTTTAATATGGCGATTCATTGAACACTCCGACTCAGAGGTTTTAAATGGCAGCCCTTGAAATCATTAAGGATCTGATTACTAGGTTTGATGAAAATCGCGCATCTTATACTTCTTCTACCTACAACGAGACCCAGCTGCGCCGTGAATTTGTCGACCCATTTTTCGAAGCCCTCGGCTGGGATGTCCCAAATAAGCAAGGCTATGCGGAAGCCTATAAAGAAGTCATTCATGAAGATGCTGTAAAAATCGGCACAGCGACTAAAGCGCCCGATTACTCTTTCCGTGTAGGCGGGACTCGTAAATTTTTTGTTGAAGCTAAAAAGCCATTTGTAAATATCAGAGATGATACAGGCCCGGCATTTCAACTTCGACGTTATGCATGGTCGGCAAAGCTGCCGCTTTCAATACTTACGGATTTTGAAGGTTTCGCTGTTTATAATTGCAGAACGAAGCCTGTTAAAACAGATAAAGCAAGCGTAGAAAGAATTCTCTTTATAGAATATAACGAATATGAAAAGAGATGGAACGAGATTGCTTCCATTTTTTCTAAAGAGGCGGTACTTAAAGGCTCCTTCGATAGATTCGCGGAAACAAACAAGGCGAAAAAAGGCACTTCAAGCGTGGACGACGCGTTTCTCGCAGAAATAGAAAACTGGCGCGACCTGCTCGCACGCAATATAGCTATCCGGAATGAGACACTTTCTTCGCGCGAACTTAACTTTACCGTGCAACGGACAATAGACCGTCTTATTTTCCTTAGAATTTGCGAAGACCGCGGCATTGAGGATTACGGAAAGCTTCAAGCGTTCTTGAATGGAGAAAATATCTATAAACGGCTTTGCGCCGTTTTTCGGGAAGCTGATGAACGCTACAACTCTGGGCTGTTTCATTTCCGGGAGGAAAAAGGAAGAGAAGAAATACCCGATACTATTACTCTTAAAATTGATATTGATGATAAAGTCTTAAAAAAAATAATTCAGGTTTTATATTACCCGGACAGCCCGTACGAATTTTCGGTTCTTCCCGCAGACATTCTTGGGCAGGTTTATGAACAATTTCTTGGTAAAATCATCCGACTTACAGCAGGGCATCAGGCAAAGGTTGAAGATAAACCGGAGGTTAAAAAAGCCGGCGGCGTTTTTTATACGCCAACGTATATCGTAGACTATATCGTAAAAAATACGGTTGGAAAACTCCTCGAAGGTAAAACGCCGAAACAGGCGTCAATTTTTCGAATTCTTGATCCTGCCTGCGGCTCGGGTTCATTTCTCATCGGCGCATATCAGTACCTTCTGGATTGGCATCGTGACTGGTATGCTAATAATGAGCCTGAAAAATGGCTGATCGGTAAAAGCCCAACAATTTATAAAGCGCGGGCCGGTGAATACCGGCTTACCACACCCGAACGGAAAAAAATACTCCTGAATAATATCTACGGCGTTGATATCGACACTCAGGCTGTGGAAGTAACAAAACTTTCTCTTCTGCTTAAGGTTCTTGAAGGTGAAAACGAGCAAACGATTGCGCAGCAATTAAAGCTGTTCCACGAACGCGCATTACCTGATTTGGGGAAGAATATCAAGTGCGGAAATTCGCTGATAGGACCTGATTTTTATGAGGGTGTGCAGGAAGCTTTGGCAATTTATGAGGATGAGGACGATGAGCGGAATACAATAAATCCATTTGATTGGGAAGGGAAAGGCGGATTCCCCGAGATCATGAAGAGCGGGGGATTTGATGTGGTGATTGGGAACCCGCCGTATGTTCGTCAAGAATCACTCGGTGACAAATTTAAGAATTATGCTGCAATTCACTACCATGTGTTTGCAGGTACAGCGGATTTATACGTCTATTTCTTTGAACGATCCCGTCAGCTTTTAAAAACGGATGGCCTTTTTGGCATGATCTGTTCAAACAAATTTATGAGGGCCAATTATGGCAACGCATTAAGAGATTTTCTTACACGAAACACACAATTGATTCAAATCATTGATTTCGGTGAATTGCCTGTTTTCAAGAAAGCTGCAACCTTTCCAGCAGTATTTGTGACAGGAAACCGAGTGGTAAAAAAACAGAAATTTATTTATGCAGCCATCAAGCGCCTCGATTTCAAGACACTTGAAGAAGAGGTGAAAACCATCGGTTTAAACCTGGATAACAGAGCGATCTCAGGAGGTAACTGGACACTGGCAAGCAAAATTGAGATAACGATTATTGATAAAATCAAGAAAGCTGGAGTGCCCCTCGGAGAATACACGGATGCGCATATTTATTATGGGATTAAGACGGGGTACAATGATGCTTTTGTTATCGATAATAAAACACGTGTAAGACTTATCAAAGAAAACCCGCGAAGCCGAGAAGTTATTAAACCATTTGTGGTGGGAGATGATGTAAGGAAATATAGAATCAATTTTAGAGATCAGCATTTGATTCTGATTAGAAAAGGTTGGACAAACACTAAATTAAAAAGCGGGCAGAAACCCTTTGAATGCTTAATGGACCATTATCCGGCAATTGCGAAGTATTTACTGCCGTTCGAAGCAAAAGCAAAGCAGAGATACGATCAAGGTGACTATTGGTGGGAATTGCGTGCTTGTGAATATTATGACTTGTTTGAGCAACCGAAGATAATGTATCCCGATATTGCACGAGAAAGTCGTTTAACGTTTGATATAAACGGTTTATTATGTGCAAACACCGTTTATTTTATTCCCGTGAATGACCCCTATCTATTAGGCGTTCTTAATTCAAAGCTGATCTTTGCTTATTTTAAAAGGAACGCGGCTGTTTTAGGCGATGCTGATAAAGGTGGTCGAATAAGGTGGTTTTCTCAAGATGTATTAAAAATTCCAATTAAAGTAATTCAAACTTTCCCCAATGAAAAATCTCTCCATGACAAGATTGTTTTTCTTGTAACTTCCATGCTCGACCTTAATAAAAAATTTCCATTAACCAAAACCGCCCAAGAAAAAACCGTTATCCAGCGCCAAATCGACTCAACCGATCAACGCATCGACGAGCTTGTTTACGAACTGTATGGATTAACACAGGAAGAAATTAAAATTATCGAAGGAAATTCCTGATGGCGCCCCTCGATTCTCATTATAAGCCTAATCATAGTAATATCGTCAATCATTTCGAGTATGCACGTCGGAAACTTAAAGACATTAAATGGGAGTTAAACAGAGGGGAGTGGTATCAACACCCTCTTGATAGCTTAAGCAACTGCCTTTTTTATGCAATGGAGGCATGGCTTGAATTCAAGCGTATGCCGAGACATGGTTTTTTCGGTGGTAATGGATGGAGTCCGGTATATCATGATTTCAAAATAAACGCGCCGGAAATGTTTAAGGACATCTCTTCAATTATCAATAAGTTAACAAGAATTAATTTTCGCCTTTTCCCCTGCTTTGAACCGGATGAGACGCCTGTTATAAGAACCAAAAAACAAATTCGTAACTGTTATTATCAATTATATTGCTGCATAGCACCAATTGAGGCAATAATAAATAAGCTTGAATCAGATTGTTCTCAAGAAATAATTGCTTCGAAAAAACAATTTGAAAGAAGTAAAAAAAGTTTTTTTGCACGATCTGCAGGTAAAGGAGATTGATTCAAGTCGTTAACTGAAACAAATAAATCTCTGCGTAATTCTTTTAAAAATAATACGTTATTCGGATGTGCAGAATAAATAATAATTAATAAACAAATCGGCTATACTGCCATTCCCCTGATCCGGCGGTAGAGCGTAGACTCGCTGATGCCGAGGATTTTTGCCGCTGCAGACCTTTTACCTCCCGTTGACTCCAGCACTTGTCCGATGTGCTGCATTTCCAGCATTCCGAGTGTCTGTTTGGTGTGGCAGACAAGCTTTAACGGTTTCATTTCGGTTACCGTGACCGGCAGGATCTCCGGCGAGATAATGCCGTCGGTGCATAATACAGAGGCGTGCTCAAGTGTATTTTCAAGCTCCCGGACATTTCCCGGCCATGGGTATTTCATAAGCACGTCCATGGTGGCTGGGGCAAGACGAAGGTTCTGTATCTTGAGGCGGCGCTGGAAAATACTCAGAAAAAAGCGTGCCAGGGGGAGGATATCGTCAAGTCTTTCGCGCAACGGGGGAATTTCAATATTGATAACCCGCAGGCGATATAAAAGGTCCTTGCGGAATGTACCCGCGATTACCAGTTGATCCAGGTCATGATTCGTTGCGGAAATAACGCGCACATCAACCGCTTGCGACCTTGTATCGCCGACCGGCCGTATCTCTTTTGACTGGAGAACCTGCAGGAGTTTTGCCTGCAGTGCCGGCGAAATGTCTCCTATTTCGTCAAGAAAGATAGTCCCTTTCTCCGCTGCTTTGAAAAGCCCGGTTTTATTGACGACCGCTCCGGTAAACGAGCCGGCGCGGTGTCCGAACAGTTCGCTTTCAAGCAGAGAATCGGGAAGGGCGGAACAGTTTATGGCAAGAAATGGTCCCTTGTTACGCGCAGAAAGGGCATGAATATGCCTGGCAAGAACCTCTTTGCCGGTTCCGGTCTCACCGGTAATAAGCACCGTCGTGTCAAAACCAGCCACCCGCTCCGCCAGTTCGAGCACATTGCGAAACGCTTTGCTGCGGATTTCAAAACCGAACAGGCTTTTTATGTTCCGCGTCGCCTGGATCTGTTTACGTTGCAGCGTGAGCGTGCGCTGCTGGTCCCTGATTCTAACGGTAAGCTCCCGAACCTTTTTCTGGATATCGACGGCAAGAAAAAACGGCAGGTCTTTTTCAATGTCTGTACCCCACGAATCAATATCTTTACCGATCAGCTCGCAGATTGGCGAATCCGCTGCCTGACATTTTTTTTCGACAAAGTAGACGCTCTTGCCGAGGCAATACGAGAAATACCCGCTTGCATACCCGGCCAATACCCAGCACACCGGCGCGGCAGCTTTGCCCATTTCTGATAGATGCTGTTCCACCTCTGCGGAATCGGTGCACACGATCCGGACGTTAATAAGGCCGGACGACTCGTTGAGCGCCTCTATTTTCATCTCTGCCTGCGCCTTGCCTGAAATTTTGAGAAGTTCAGCGCCGGCCAGCAGCCACTCCTCCAGACAATCCCAGGTGTAGAGGCGCTGCATACCGGCCGCATCAGCCTGACCCCAGAAAAAACCCTTGCGTGTCAGGATCCGCCGCGCCATTTTTTCACCGACGGTTTCGATAAGATCTCTTCGGAATTGTCCAAGCGCGGATAAATCATGAATCAGCAGGCGCCGGCCCTGCAGACCCACGCGGCCAGGCTGAAATTGTATCAACTCCGCAATATTTAAATTTTGTGACCGCATATAGAAGCTATCATTTTGACAGTGTATACTTTCAAATAGACAGGGAATTTTTCCCTGCAAATAGTAAATGCCCCAAAAAAATAGTATTTGCCGCATTTTTTATTGGCATAATAAATGCATATAGTAATCACTTCAATGCAGGAATGAAATTTATGGATATACCATTTGCAGATCCGGTTCTAACCCGCAGAAGCATTCGCCGGTATACAAGCCGGCCGGTGGATAACGAGCAGATACATCTGCTTCTCTCCGCTGCAATGAGTGCGCCGTCTGCCGAAGACGAGCGGCCGTGGTATTTCGTCGTTGCCCTGGAAGCGCCTCTCCGGTTGCAGTTATCGGAAGTATCCGCGTTTACGCACATTGTGAAAGACGCCCCCGCGGCAATTATCGTATGCGGCGACGAATCGTTACAAAAACAGGTGGGTTGCTGGGTATTGGATTGCGCTGCCGCAACCGAGAATATTCTTATTGAAGCCAACCATATCGGGCTGGGTGCGGTATGGCTCGGAATCTATCCGGTTGAGGGCAGGATTCAGAAGGTGCGTGCCATTTTATCGTTGCCCAAAAACATCGTTCCTTTTGCTATTGTACCCATCGGGCACCCGGCAGAAAAAAAAGAACCCAGGGTCAGGTTCGATAAACAGAAAGTGCATGTGCATAGAGCCGGTTGATGGCTTTCGGATACATAGGAGCATACGGATAGTTAAAGGTTGCGTTGTCCTGGACAGGCTGTTATAACAGGCAATTATTTAAAAAGGAGCTGGTTATGTTTTATAATCTATCAAATCTTTTTCAACGATGTTCGCAAGGAAAGGTCTCGTATGAGTAATCAGTATGTCGTAAAAGTAGACAACGGGTATGCAAGACTTTACAAACAGGACGGCTCCTTTGTCCGGCAAATCTGCCGTGACGCGGTTTCCGCCAAAATCATCGACGACGAAGTGCACGTGATGGTAACGGATTCTGTCGTCAAGATTTTCAGCGTCAAAGGGTTTTATATAAAAACCGTCGGAAACTATACCCTGTCGAAAAAATAGGCCGTAGTGCAGCTTTCCGCACTGCACGGTAACTGAAGAAAACTGTTTAAAGGAGGTTCGATGAAGCGCCGGATACTATTCATATCTGCAATAATAATAGTATGTTGTGCATTTCTAATAAAAATGTATAAAACTTTTTTGAAACAGAAAAAGGTTATAGTTCGCCACGCTGCGGATTATGTGCGATAACGGATGTGTTTCAAACAGCGGATACTTTTCAATCATTTAAATAAAGTAATCCGGATCGCGAGAATGGTTATATGAAACATTTAATGGCCTCGGGAATAGGATTTTTAGGGTTGTCAGGAAAAACACTTTCACATCGCGCTCCTGAACCGAAAACAGAAGGCAGGAAAAATTCCCACTGCTATCGTCGCCAATCGTCTGTATTCGGACGGACCATTGAAATCGCAGCACTTCCTTCAAAAATATGCCCGTTTGATTGCATCTATTGCAGCCAGGGGAGAACTTTGAACAGGTCTGTCGACCTTACATACATCACCATACAAAAAAACATAATCCATGAAATAAAAAGTCTGCTGAGTGAATGTCCCGCTCCTGAGTATATCGTTATTTCTGGAAAAGGAGATCCTGCGGTTTGCGCAGGCATGGCGTCGTTTATCGGTACTGTAAAATCAATAACCGGAATTCCGGTCGTTGTCATTTCCTGCGGCGGGCTTTTCTGGAAAAGTAATGTACAAAAAGAGCTGTTGGCCGCCGATGTCGTCGTGGCATCGCTTGACGCTCCGGACAAAACCCTGTTCCAGTGCATCAACCGGCCCATCGGCGTTGTTCCTTTTGCCCGTTTTTTAAGCGGCATGATGGAATTCAGAAGCAGCTTTAAAGGCGAATTCATACTGCGTATGACGCTTCTTGACGGTATTAACGCTATTGAAGCCGAAGTTAAAAAGTTGGCTGGACTGGCAACACGGGTAAGCCCCTCAAAAATAGTTATTCAGACGGCGCACAAAACCCCGGTGGAGGATTTCGCTTTTCCCGTTGAACGGACGCGGCTGGAATGTTTTGCCGGATTCTTTAAGGACGTACAAACGCAGGTTATTGAAGCGCATACTCTCTGATGCGTGGAGAGAATAATCTGATTTGGCGGATATTGTTCTACATACTACTAATTGAAAGGATTGACACATGGTATTAAATAAAAGCACCGTGGGAAAAAAGAATAACGGTGTTTCCGTTACGCTTAAAAAACAGGCGATTCTGGGCGTCTGCATGGATGCACTTAAACAGTGGCGGGAGCAGACGGACTTTGGTCCGTGTAATGTCAGTTTTTTAAACGGACTTGAGAATCCCGCGCTAAAACTCTGGATCGACGAAGGGTTTATGAAAACAGCGTTGATCGGCCTTCTTGAAACCGCAGCAAGGCGTGCAGAACTGCGGGAGGGAATCACTTTTTCCCTGGATTCAAAAGGACTCAGCTTCTGCCGCATGACAATCAGTTATTCAAGAAAAATGACCGCTGCGAACCCTGAAAATGATATCGAGAATATTCATATAAGCGGAAAATTTCTTGAAATTGTTTCTCAACACCGCGGAAAAATAGAGGTCGCTGAAGAGACAGTCAAAGGAATGCTACTGATAAAAATTCCGTGTTAAGCCAAATATACACTACATGGAGTGTCACTGCTTGTTATCGGTGAACTGAAGAGTTGAGATGCGAATATATTGTCTGGTTTTTTCATACATTCACAGGCAGAAGTTTTTATAGTGAATACATAGAAAAGGAGTTTCAACAATGGCGACAAAACAGCACCCCTCGATAGCTGAACAGTTGCGGAGAGCTGGTCTTGCAATCAGTAACGCTATGGGAGACAAAGAAATAACCAATGCGATGGAATCGTCCGGTTACGATGGAGTGAAGCTTGCGCAGGGTAAAGCGCTTTTCGATTCGGCAAAAGCGGCGCAGGCAGAGAAAACATCAACGGAACGTGCTCGCCGTGAAGCGGTTGAAGTTGCGAAAAAAGCGAAACTTATTGCAACAGAAGCGTTTCAGACGCTTGCACAGGTGGCAAAGGGCGCTTTTGGCAGAGAGGTGCTGACCTCTCTTTGTCTTTCCAAGCCCATGCCCCGTTCAACGGACGCATTTTTGACGGCCGGGTATGCGCTGTTCGATAACGCGAGGCTACCTGAAATTCAGGCAAAGCTTGTGCCGTACGGATATGACGAACAAAAGCTGCAGAGCGAACGGGAAAAAATTTCAGCCTGTGCACGGGCCGACCAGGCACACCAAGAGGCCAAAGAAGCGACACGTAAAGCCACCGAGAAGTTAAACACGGCAGTAAACGAGCTTATGGGATGGCATTCCGAATTCCAGAACTCGGCGAGAAAAGAACGTGACAAAAATGAGCAGAGTCCTGAAAAAACCGGTCTTGTCCTCGACGCGGAATCCAGGTGCACGGTACATCAGGCGCCGACGGGTGACAAACTAACATTTGAGCCGGAAACAGTAACATCGGTTGTCACAGGACCACTCAATACGCGATCATAATGGATTTTCATTTTTACTATTTTTACATTACCTATAAACCAACATTTTTTTGGAGGATGTATGCATTCTAAACATGTTTTGGCCATTGCCGCTGTTTTCTGTTCTTTTGCTCTCTGTTTTGCACAGGCCCAGACCGCAAAAACCCCCGCAAAAACGGGAACGCAGGCTGTTCAAGCTCCTGTGGTCAAAGCTGCTTCAGATTCCACAAAAACTGCAGCTCCCGCATGCGCAGCAACCGACACGACGAAATCGGTCAAAGCCGCCGATTCCACAAAAACCGTTCAGGCTAAAACCAATGTGACGGCAGATACAACCAAAGCGCCGGCTGCTGCTGATAAAAACAAGAGTGCTGAGCAACAGAAAGCCGCAGCACCTGTAAAAAAAGAGACGAAAACCGGCACCGCAGCGAAAACCCCGGCTCCGGCTGATTCGGCTAAAGCAGTAAAATAATAGATAGAAAAAAACGCTTCAATCATGCAATCCCCGGCATTTTGCCGGGGATTGCATGATTCACCGCTCCGCCACCGCAATTTTTAAATACCTGCTTTTTAAAGCAGAGCTGCATTTTTCCAACCACCTGCAAAGCACGCGGTTTTTTACAATCACCTAACCCAGACAATCTGGACTTTAGTCCTACTTTTTTTAGAAAAATTTAGCCGTAGCGTAGGGTTAAAATTCTTTCAAACAACTGGTAGTTAATTTCTTAACCCCAGTTGTTGCCCTTTAGGGAACCTATTATGCCAAGCAGCAAAATAAGAACCTTCACGAAATAATTTTCTGCTTCGAAGTACCCTTCAGGGTGAAAAATGCCAGAAAATTATTTATAAGGTTCTAAAGGGTGCTATGCTCCAAATGTTATTTGAAAAATTATTAAAATGGGGTGCAACCTTAATTTTAGGCAAAAATTTCCTTCGTGCTGCTCAGGGAAATCGTAATAGGAATCGATTTTTTTAAACACAACAGATAAAAAAATATCGATTACGATTACGAGCACGAGCACGAAAAAACCTTGATTTCATCAAGAAAAGTCTGCCTATAATTAAGGCCACACCCTTAAAATGGTAACCTCTTTTCCCCTATAAAGTTCCTTTTTTATCCGGATCTTGCTAACATAATGAAACCGGTGATTATACTTGTATAGGACCAAGACTCTGATAGTATTTTAATTAAAAAACAAGCCTGAATACTTATCAACCTGTACTATCAACCAAGGACCACACATGTTTCATTTCAAATCCTTTGTCTTGGGTTTTCTTGCCTGCTTTGTATTGTCCTGTATAGGCTTTTCAATACTGGTCGCTGTCGGGGTTGCTGCAGATAAAAATGAAAAAAAAGTGGAGACTCAATCAAACGATGATGTTGTAAATCTTATTGAAAAAAAGATAGATATCGGGCTTCTGGATGACAAAGGCAATAATGCCTACGTAGTAAATCGCCGTATTTATGCAAATAAGGATATAAACCCCATTACGGCGAAGAAGATTATTCATACCCTCCTGAGCCTGAATGAGCAGGATGATGCCAGGCCCATCGACCTGTATCTGAATACCTCGGGCGGGTATATTTCAGAGGCGAAGGCGATTATCAACGTCATGAACATGATCAAAGCCAGGGTAAACACCTATGCTTTGGGCTATTGCGCTTCATCTGGTCTCAGAATCCTGGCCAGCGGTACCGGTACGCGATATGCGTTTTCAAACGCCGTTTTAATGTATCATTTTCCCGACTTTGCCAACGACACTGCCGCACACTCCTATTCAGCTGTTTCCAAAAAACTAGAGCTGAATGACTGGAAAATGATTTCAAAAATCCCGGACGCTATTCTTTCGGATACGAACGATTACTATTTCAATCCGGCCAAAGCGTTGAAATTCAGCGTCATTGACGCTGTTCTGTATGATTCGCTCTCGTGTGTTAAAAAACGCCGGATGAAAGCGGAACTCGATACACCCCGCCCGAAGAAACGAAGAAAAAAATAAGATGCGCCGGTTGTGGTGAAACCCGTTATCGCTGGTAATCGCACGAGTCCGGATCGCCCCACCGGTTGCGCACGTTAATGGTCCAGCTCAGGGTGTCATACCCTCCCCGGTTATCCTGGACCTGAATGCTGACATTCACCCTGCCCATGTGGGGACAGGGCATTCTGGGCGTCCAGGATATGACGCTGTCGGTGATGATCATGTCCTTGGGACCGCGCTCCACAATGAAGGTCAGTGCATCGCCGTCCGGATCGTACGCGTGAACCGTGTCGCGGTATTCCTGATACAGGGTCACCGTGTCGCACATGGCGGTTCCGTCGTGGGTGAACCGGGGCCGGGTGTTGGTATTGTCAAGTATCGTCGTCTCGTTTTCCTTGACGCCGGCCTTGAACATTTTTGAAACCCAGGGGAACGTCAGGTTCGAAACGACGATCGTGTAGCTGTTAAAGGGCGGTATCGGCCTGGTTTCGAAGAAACCATTGCCGGTAACGTTGAGCTGCATCCCGATTTCCTGAATGGTAATCCGGGTTGTTTTGAATATTGTGTCCGGGTTGATACCGGTAGTGTCGATGTTTATTCTTCCTCTGATCCTGCCCATGCGTCGCAGGACAATGTGCTGAACCGCCGCCGTGTCGTTGCTTACCACATCACATACCACAACGCTGCCGATCGTATCGCAGGCTGTGCCTTCAATCCAGTACCTGCCGGTGTCAACCGAGTCGAACACAAAAAACCCGGCCGCATCGGTCGAAACGGTTCTTTTCGGGAAGACAAGGGAGTGCAGGGTAACCGAAGCACCCGGAATCGGCGCCGTATCTGCGGGCAAAAAGGCGGCGGGCGAGGGTTTATAAATATAGCCTATGACTTTTGCGTTCGGAATCTCCGTCGTGCCGCCGTTGTCGCTGATCGGGTTGATCGTGCAGAAAAGCAGCACGGACAGAAGGGAGGCGATATACAGGTGCAGCATCTTCATGGGGCTACTTCCTCTGGTTAACCGACGAAACAGGGAAAAGCTGTATTGCCAGCTTATAGACCCTGTCCGAGCTGTTCGTTTTATTGGCAAGAAGCGTTACCCGGTCCCGAAACTCCTGTATCTCGTCCACGATTTCCCGGTACGAGCTTTCCGATACGCTCATGATAAGTGCGCTGAGATTCCGCTCGTCCGATGGAAACGCGTCCAGCGCCTCCTGCGCATTTTTGAGCGCCTGTCTATGATAATTCCGAATAACCATGATGTCCAGAGGCTGCGTGCCCGCGGTTATGTTTTTTGATGTCTGCGAATAGGTGCCGTCGCTGTTTTTACCTATCAACCCGAGCGCGACAAGCAGCTCGACCGACTTTCGCGCCTGCACCGGCGTTATTTTAGGCCGCACATCGGCTGCAAGAGCTGCCCAGTTGTCCTGATAATTACGAATAACCACAAGCTCCCTGACGATACAGTGGTACCATTGCGAAAAATAGCCGGCCTGACCCTGCTTAAGAGTCGCCCGCACCACATTTTTGCAAAAAAGCATCATGCGGTCATAATAATACTGCTTCTTCTCACCGCTGGTGCTCTGATCAAAAAATACCATATTTTCGAAATATTCGATCTCTTTTTTTTTCAGACCAAGCGCTTTTGCAAATTTCAGCACGCTCTCTTTGGTGAGGTTTTTTTTGCCCTCCATGACATTTTTGAGAAAATTGGGGCTTTTTATCTCCGCCCGGTTCATGAAATAGCGGTGGGAAAAAAAGGTCGTCGTGCTCTTCATGAACGAATAATAGTCGTGAAGATACTTCCTATAGTCGATATAATCGAAAATAGTTATGTGCATTTTTTGCGTTTCGTTCATAATCATAAAATATGTTAAAGAGACTCTCAAACGACAGTTGTAGCCTTCAGGCTACGGACGATACACAGAATACGGCGCCGGACACATCGCTCGCACGTGAAACCGGCGCCGTATCTGTGGTCAGGGCTTACTGTAGTAAAAGAATTTTTCGTTTATATAAAACCGTGTTATTGAGCATATACTGCGCGATAACCGGTTGTGACAACGACACGGTACTCTTTAGCACAGTGTTGAGGTTGAGCTCGGAGCCGCAATAGAGCAATTGTCCTTTCAGGCTGTACAGTGCAATCATGTTGGGCCTGACGCCCGTGTTCGGTTGTACGATGCTCGTTATCGGCGTAACGCCCGGCCTCAATGTGATAGTATCGCAGTCCGCGGTGTCCCGGACCACATCCACCATGGCGGTTGCCGGCTGATATCCGTTTTTATAGGCTGCATACCGAACCCGAGTGTATGTCTGGGTAACCTTGACAAATTGCGCAAAGGTGCCGTTGGTTGTCGAAAACAGGGTGTCAAGAATCGTTCCACTCATCGTGCCGCCGCTGATAATGATCCGCACATCGGCTATGGGTTTTTTGGCTGTGTCAAGCACCAGGCCAACAACAAAAATGCTGTCCGGAGCGCCCGCACTGCGCAGCCTGATCGTATCCAGATCCGCCGTGTCGCGGACTACATCCGCGTTGCCTGTTGCCGTCAAATACCCTGTTTTTGAAGCGGAATATCTGACGCTCGAAAGATTCTGTGCATACACGACCTTCTGGGCAAACTTGCCGTCCGTACCGGATGTGAGCGTATCTATCGGCTGCATCCCACCCTGCATTCTGCTGATAATAATCTGGACGCCTGCAACCGGGTTTTTCAGGGTATCCATTACCATGCCGAATACATAGACATCAGCATTTGCACTGCTCATGGCAAGACCCAAAAACAGCATCGTCCCCACAACCAAACGAAATCCTCTCGTCATACAAACCTCCTTATGAGTTAAATAAAAGAGTGCCTTTTTACAGATATTGAGCACAACTTGTTTTGTAGTCCACAGCAAAAATTATTTATTGGTTTATATAATACAATAATAATTAAAAATTGTCTTATTTGCTCAAATTAATTGTAATTTGTGTAGTCCAGAGACTACAATAATTATTTAAGATTTAAGATTTAAGATGTATGATTTGAATCAATGTTCGGGGGAATTTTTTATATTCAGGGGGTGCAACCTTAATTTCAGGCAAAAATTTTCTTCGTGCGGCTCAGTCTCGCGTCCAACGCGGGATTATACTCCATGATAATCGGAATCGTTTTTTTAAACACAGCAGGGGATAAAAAATGTCGATTTCGATGATCCCATCGCGGGCTCTGGGACGTAGCGAGCACGAGCACGAAAAAACCTTGATTTCATCAAGAAAAGTCTGCCTATAATTAAGGCCACACCCTGTACAGAAAAAGCGATGGCATCTCATTAATACACACATTTAAAAAATTCATGCAGAGTTCAAAGAAAAGCAGAACCTGTTTCTGTTTTTCCTTGCTGGTCAGGTATGGAAATGGTATCTTTTATTCAGGGGGAATCACCGGTGACATCACCAAAGAAAAAAGCAGCAACCAGCATGATCTCATCTTATTCAACCCTGCAGGAATTATTTATCCGCAGCTCAGACGTTTTTGCTGATGAACAAGCTTCCTGTATGCAGACCAAAGAAGATACACTGAAATACTTTTCGTATAAACAGGTCCGGGAACGGGCATCGAAGATTGCCGGCCGTCTGCTCCATTGCGGCGTGGCTTCCCAGGAAACGGTCGGAATATATGTGCCCAACAGCCCTGAATGGGCAATGGCTTTTTTCGGCATTCAACTGGTCAATGGCATCGCCGTGCCGATGGATGTGAAAAGCGGCGGCAATGAACTTATGCACATGATCGGTGAAGCGGGGCTTTCAGTCATCTGCACCGTTATGTCGCTGGCTTCAAATCTGCCTGGAAAAGAGAAACTGAAGATTATCCTTCTGGATGAGCAGGATACAGGAGTTGCAACTGGCTTGAAACCGGTACCCGCACACGAAAACGACGTAGCCGCGATAATCTATACGTCCGGCTCGACTGACCAACCCAAAGGAGTCATGCTGACGCATCGCAATTTTCTTGCGGATCTTACCGGCTTTCTGAACGTCTTACCCCTTGATCGAAACGACCGTTTTCTATCCGTGATCTCTCTTTCACATTCGTATGAGTTGACCTGCGGACTGCTTGCGCCATATGCGATTGGCGCCTGCGTGATTTATGCGCGGAGCCTGAAATACACTACGCTCTTCCGCGCCATGGTAATCGGAAAACCAACCATCATGTACGCCGTGCCTATCATTTTTCAAATGCTGCTTGAAACTTTGTTACGCGGCTTTTCGGTGGCCCGGGCGAATGCACAGCTCAAAACAACAGCTATTGGCGGGCTGCGCGATAACGCTCATAAGAAACTTGGCGGAGCGATCCGTTTTTTCGTGAGCGGCGGCGCACCGCTTGCCGTATCGACGGTTGACGGATTCAAGAAACTGGGGATTCCGCTTCTCCAGGCGTATGGAATGACCGAAACCGCGCCAGTGCTTACTATCACACCGCCGGACAGGATGATTGCCGGTTCGGTCGGACGTCCGCTTGCCAATGTTGAGATCAGAATCGACAAAAAAAACGACCGCGGAATCGGGGAAATCTGCTGTCGCGGCGACATGGTCATGAAAGGATATCATAATAATCCGTCCGCGACCGCAAAGATATTCAAAAAAGGCTGGTTGCACACCGGGGATCTCGGCAGTATCGACAATGAAGGGTTTGTGTACATCACCGGCAGGATAAAAAACGTCATTGTCACCAGTGCCGGCGTCAACGTGTATCCCGAAGAACTTGAAATGCGAATAATAAAGAGCCCCTTTATCAAAGAAGTTTGCGTTGTGGGTAAACAAAGCCCGGATATGACCGAAACCGTACACTCGATCGTCGTTGTGGACGATACCCGGTGGCAAAAACACGTTCACCAGGAACTGATACAGGGTAACACCAGCCGTATATCGCAATACGAATTCATTCGCCGGGAGATCGAACAGAACACGGCGGACCTGGCATCGTATAAAAAAGTGCACGATTTCCAGATACGGGCAAAACCCCTTCCCCGGACACGCACCAATAAGATCGACCGTGCCCGCGTCAGGCGTGAGGCGTTTACCCTGACGGGTAAACGCACAAAGACATCTTCCGCCTCCCGGCCGATAGCTTTTGTCAACGCTTCGGTCATAACCCCCTTCCGCGTCTCGCCCGACGAGTGCCTGCTTCTGGAAGGTGGCACGATCTCGCAGTTCGGAACGTATGACCACATCGTACTGCCGCCCGGCACCGAGGTCGTCGATTGCCGGGGGAAATTTATAACGCCGGGGTTTATCGATCTGCATGTACACGGCGGGGGCGGGGCTTCGTTTCAGGAGCGCAGGGACGACGCGATTCCGGGCATAGAGCGCTATTTTGTCGCGCACGGCACCACCGGCATGCTCGCCACGGTCTATGTCGATGAACGAGAGCTTTTTTTGTCGTCAATAGACTCAATCGCGCGGTACAGCCTCGGCCAGAGGGGTCTGGGCATGATCCACGGCGTTCATATCGAAGGACCGTTCATAAATAAAAACATGAAAGGCGCGCTGAGTGAAAAGGGCATCTGGGAACCCACCATAGAGAACTGGCGCCTTCTTTCAAAAACCGGCAGGGGCTGCATACGGATGATGACCATCGCCCCGGAGCTGCCCGGCGCCATTGCCGTCATGCAGGCGGCAGTCAGGGAGGGCGTGATCCTCTCCATAGCCCACTCCGAAGCGCGCTACGAGGATATTCAGGCAGCCATTGAAAACGGGCTTTCGCAGGTCACCCATATTTTCAACGCCATGCACCCCCTGCATCATCGCGATCCGGGCGTACTGGGGGGCGCGCTTTTGAGCAAGGAGCTCAAGGTTCACCTGATAGCCGACGGCATCCACGTACACCCCGCCGTGGTCCAGCTTCTCTATGCGATAAAAGGCTCCAACGGCATTATCCTGATCACCGACAGCATCTCCGCCGGCGGCGAGGATGACGGCGTTTTTTACCTGGCGGACAGACCGGTAACCATGAGAGACGGCAAGGCCTTCCTCGA
>Ga0105099_10000618_pt1 | contig 23800 bp, 21 predicted proteins | sample PPLLak3cmMay2015_2_FD_79138 | JGI IMG/M metagenome (GOLD analysis project Ga0105099, IMG submission 79138) | Freshwater sediment microbial communities from Prairie Pothole Lake near Jamestown, North Dakota, USA - PPLs Lake P8 Core (1) Depth... | ecosystem: Environmental > Aquatic > Freshwater >... | reverse complement strand
GTTATAGATGTGATCTTCATGTTAAAATGCCTCATATTGAAAATTATTCGTAGCGGCTCAGTATGGACTGAACTTCATCCGGTTTCAGTCGGGCATGCATGTCTTCATTAACCTTAATGACCGGCCCCAGGCTGCAGCATCCGATACATCGAACCGATTCAAGAGTGAAGCGGTTATCGGATGTGGTTTGACCGTCACGAACCTGCAACTGATTCAAAAGGGTTTCATGAATTCTGTCGCCGCCTCTGACGTGACAGGCAGTTCCCAGACAGATCGAAACTATGTTTCGTCCTCTGGGTGTAAGACTGAATGTGCTGTAAAATGTTGCGACACCATAAATCTGGCTGACTGGAACGCCGATTTTAACTGCAAGATAGGAAAGGGCGGGTTTGGGAAGATAGTTATAAGTCTTCTGGATAGCCTGAAGAATCATGATCAGGTTTTCCTTGTTGTTCTGATAATCCTCCTCAATGATCCTGTCCAGTTCTCTGTAATCCAGTTCCAGGGACGATTCGAATACTGACGAATTCATTGTTATCATATCTCCAAAAAATGCGCGGTGTTATTCCAGGTGCAGACCTCACAGGAATTCATTCGGTTGCACATCTATTGTGAAAGAAAAACCGTTTGCTGAGTAACCGGGCAATTTTCCACACAAGCCCCGCAACCGGTGCAGAGATCCATTTTGATGCTGCGGGCGCGTTTGCGGACTTTGACCTTGAAATTACCGGGTCTTCCCTCAACCGATTCCAGATCCGCGTAAGTTATTAATTCAATGTTCAGATGCCGGCCGACCTCGACCAGTACAGGTGAGATAATTCACATGGCGCAGTCATTGGTCGGGAATGTCTTGTCCAGCTGGGACATGACCCCGCCAATGGATGGGGATTTTTCAAGCAGGTACACATAATAACCGGAATTGGCCAGATCCAGGGCGGACTGCATTCCGGCAATTCCACCGCCGACAACCAGTACAGATCCTACGGTGTTATTAGACATTGTTTAAATCTCCTAGTAAAAATTATCTTTAAACCGGGCGGACAATACCCAGCATGACATACGTTATAGTTATGCAATAATCTGTTTATATTGCAATTTATTCAACCGAGAAGGACTGAAACCGGCTGGTAATACACATAACGAAATATTTTCCATATCTATAGAAATCATACTTGTCAATATTTTTTAAAAATCATAGACTATATTTTGTTCCTTATGAGACCTTTGAAGAGCATCCAATTTTGTCCAAGTCCAAGTTTAAGGAAGGCGAAAATTTAAACCGCAGGAATACATTAAAGTATTTCGAGGATAGCGCGAAAGCTTCACTTCGTGCCTAAATTTGAGCCTGACGCAGAAATCGGGCAAAAGGGGGTGTTATGCAAAGGGCTCAAAGCCTCATTTGAAAAACTTTGCCGCCTTTTCCTTCATGGCCTTTCCCGTCAGTTCACCTCTGACAATATCTTAAACTTTGCCGTCAGCTCCTATGAATACGGTCATGGGCAAACCGTAAACGCCATATTCCTTGCCGGCCTTTCCATATGGGTCGCTTAGGATTAAGGGTTTATTCACTTTCAGATCTTCAAGCATGCCCATGAACGCATCAAATCCTTCTTTGTAGCCTATGATAACAGTCTTTATATTCTTCAGTTTTAACTCATCAACTATTGAGTTTAACTCGGGAAGTTCCTTTCTGCACGGATCACAGGTTGAGGCGAAAAATTTACAATTATGCCTTTTACGGGCTTCTTTGGGGAAGAGCCGGTGTAATCGCTTAAGTAGAAATATATTCCGCTGCTGTCCCGAAGGGCTATCGGCGGAGCTGCGTCGTTTGCAGACAATGCAAAAGAAGGTTCTGCCATAAAAAGAAGAGCACATAAAACCAGTGTTATCGACAAGATAAATCTTATTCCTTTAAAATACATATCCGACACCTCCATAAATCAATATTATTTTCGGGAACGCACAGCAAAACCCCGCTTGTAGATGGAGTTGTCACGGCCAACCAAGAGCCCTCTGCCATCACCAGAGTCTAATGTCCACGCAGCCTGACAGCTGGAATTTCTGCTCACTGAGTATCTTGTTCATATTGCCGCGGTCTATGACTTCATACTTGTCGGACTGAGATAACTCGTGAATTACACTATCGGCAAGAGGACGGGCAATGCCCTGGTCTCCGGTGGTAACTTCAAAGTCAAAGATGGCTATGAAATTGTCTATAGTATTTATTTCGGGTTTGTTCTTTTTTTCAGCGGCTGAAGAATCGCACAAGGAAAGAATCATGAAAAGTAATCCCAGGAAACAACTCATTGCCTTCTTCATTCTCAAAAACCTCATTTTATGATCACCACGGGGATATCATAATATTACAGGAACTACTTTGATAAGAAATATCATAACCTTCTAATTTGTCAACAATATTGCCGAAATATGCTTTTATAGAATATTGCTTTCGTTAATATTGAACCGAAGCGCGAGCGCATTCCCCGACCGCTCTGCGGCGGGGAGCTTCAATTTATCATAAAAGTTGAGATATTCTCTCTTAATGAGTTTTTTGGTTATTTTTAAATTTTTTTGCTGAATCACAATAATTGATCGTCTCAGTGATTTGTTGACAATCGCTGAAATGCGGCCCTATATATAGGATTAGGATATGGCAGCACAGTAATTGTTTTTTATAATTTTTTATATTTTGCATAAAATCTTGACCATCTTACACAAATCAGACCGGGAGATGGCCGCGGAAAGGCAGAAAATAATGGAAAAAATATTGATTGTGGGTTGTAAGAGAGCAATGGATGATGTCTGCATAGGATGTTCGAGATGTATGGTAGGATTCAATCGAAGAGAGGGAGAATTCGCACGGTACAAAGATCAGGATGCGCAGATAATGGGACTGTTAAACTGTGGCGATTGCCCGGGGGCAACTGTTGTCACACGTCTGGCACAGGTTAACCTCTGGAATAAACCACTGGGAGAAACCGTTACAAAAATCCACATAGGCCCCTGCATCACTGATCACTGCCCCTACAAGGAAACATTGATCAAAAAGATCAGGGCAAAAGCCGGAATTGAGGTCATTGAAGGGGCGCATCCCTACAAGCCGGACCAGATTTTTGCACAGAAGGCCAATTAGTTTCCAATCCGGAAATAGGCAATTTTGGGCAAGCTCAAGGAAATCAAGGGATTGCGCGGAGACATACGCATAGTATGTCGCACAAGAAATCCTGCAGATTGACACAGAGATCGCCCGAAAGGGCCATTTCCGGATGGAAACCAATTAACATTTTCGATAAAAAAAGGAGTAACTTATGCCGCTGTTCGATTATTTATGTCAGGACTGTGGTAAACCATCAGAGATTTTGCTTGTCAATGCCGGAGATGTTCCTTCGTGTAAATATTGCGGCAGCAGGAACCTTAAAAAACTGCTTTCTGCCCATTCTCAATACACGGGACAGCAGTCTTCACACTACCCCGGGCCTAAAGATACAACCTGCTGCGGTTCTTCGCCCGGACATGCCGGATGCGCCGGCCCCGGGAGCTGCTGCGGAAAGCATTGAAAATTATGTGGCTGGAATGAACGGAAATCAAGTTAAAATAACGATCCTGGTGGATAACAAGGCTGCCTCCGGGCTGATGGCAGAACACGGTCTTTCCTTCTGGATAGAGACAGAAGGCGTATGCATTCTTTTCGATACGGGACAGGGAGGCGCCTTGCCGCTGAATGCAAGGGCGCTCGGCATAAATCTGAACCAGGCCGACATGCTTGTGCTTAGTCATGGACACTTCGACCACACAGGCGGAATACCATCGGTTATGCAGCAGAACAGTAAGACCGGGGTCTACGCTCATCCGGGAATAATGCATCCCCGCTACAGCATCCGTGACGGATTGCCAAGGCCGATTCAAATGCCTGAAAAATCAATGACAATTCTCGACCGGTTGCCGGCGCAACGCATTCACTGGATAACACAGCCCTTGTCTCTTTCAGAAAATATCGGAATCACCGGCCCAATACCCCGTGATGCGAGCTTCGAAGATACCGGAGGGCCGTTTTATCTCGATCCTGAAGGTAAAAGCGCAGACCCGATAGAAGATGACCTGGCACTCTGGATCCGAACCCGCAGCGGGTTGGTCGTCTGCGCAGGCTGTTGTCACGCAGGGCTTGTGAACACGCTGAATCATGTCCGCCGCCTGACAGGAGAAAAGAGTATTCGTGCGGTCATCGGAGGCTTTCATCTCCTTAACGCAACCGGAAAGCGCATTGAACTTACCGTTAACGCACTTCATGCATTATCCCCACGCATGATGGTTCCCTGTCACTGCACGGGCGATACAGCCACCAGGATTCTGCAGGATGCTTTGGGTGAGCGGGTTGTCCCGGGTTATGCAGGAGCAATATACCATTTATAAAGAGTGTCTCTAATTTTGAAAATACAGATATAATATTGAGGACAAGCAAAAAGTTCATCAATATTATTTGCAGCGGAGATTTAAAATGGATGAAGAAAAATCGGATTTCTGGCAAAGCCATTCTCTCAAATACCTTGAAATGGCTTTACGGACCGATAAGCAGGAGATTATCAGGCACCCGGACGGGTATGGTAAAAAAACCGGCGATTGCGGAGATACAGTTGAAATTTTTCTCATGGCAAGCGGCAACATCATAGAAAGTGCCTCTTACCAAATAAACGGATGCATTAACACCGCTGCATGCGCCAATACTATTGTCTTCATGATTGAAAACAAAACGATTGACAAGGCATGGGAAATCACCCCGGAGGCGGTTGCCGAATATCTCGAAACCCTTCCCGGCAGTCATTTTCATTGCGCGGAACTGGCAGTGGGAGCGCTGTATCTGGCTCTCTCAAACCTTCTGGAAATGCGCCGGACGCAGTGGAAAAAAGCATATAACGCGCGGTGAACCGGCGGTCAAATATGAAAATACACCTTGACATATCGAAGCACTGCATTGAAACCGAGGCAAAGCGCATATATGAAGAAAGCCTTGGGCAATATTTCAAGGCTCCTGAATCAAAACGGCCCGAACTGGAAGAAAAAATTGAAGGACTAAAGAATTTTCTGGAGTATTCGGATTTTAAAGACTTAAGGAGCAGCCATCCTGTTCTTGCCGGAAGTGAAGGCGGCAAGGCGGTCCTTCATCTTCTCGGTGGGGATTTATTCGAAATTGAAATTGGCGGCATATTTTACAAACCGCAGAAAAAACTCATTCGATAATTCAAAAGTTCAAAAATTTACATCTGCAGATCATCAAGGAATTCGGATGCCGGATTAACGCCCGTTACGAGCAGATGATCCCTGGCACGGGTGCATGCAACATAAAGAAGGTGACGTTCCGTATTGTAAACTTCTTCCAGATCCGTATCTTCCGCCGCCGTTTCGATCCTCTCCTGCATGGGAATAACTTCATCATCACAGGCCAATACAACAACAGCACGGAACTCCAGACCTTTGGCAAGATGCATGGTGCTGATGGAAACATAGCCGTTCTTTGTCTCAACATTCTCATCAAGAACTGTAAACGGGAGCCCGGCATGCTCAACCGCTGCATGCGCCCATTCCAGCTCGGCTGCGGAACGGACGAAAACGCCCATCTCGTGGGGGATAACACCCTCTTTCCTGCGCTTTGAAAGCCATATGCCGACCTTTTTAATTTCGTCTTCCCGGCTGTCCAAAACAGAGTCATATAAATACATCCGAAATGAAAGATATTTACTTATTTATGGACAGCCCGCTACTTCCAATACTACCCTCCGGCTGATCGTATGTCAGTCCGAACACAGTGTCGGTCATCCATCGCTTGAATGACTCGTTGTCAATAAACTGCTTGAAGAGTTCCGTATCGTCCTTGAGTACGGCCGTCATAACCCGCATTAACGCTTTGTCGTGCTCAATGCGGGCATTTTGTTTGTCCGAGTTCTTCCTTGCATTCTGATATGCCGTATCAACAGCCACCCGCGCGGGAATTTCCACCGTTATGAGCTTGTGCACCCGGTCTGCATCAGTCCACGGAATGTTTCCGAACTGGTCGTTGAATGTCTTAAGAATATTAGAGAGTCGATCCAACTCCGGTTCGGGTTTGTGACCACCGCCCTCTGTTGGGATCGGACCGATTTCGGCATCCTCGTCCGGAAGTTGAATTTTTATAGCCGCTTTCTTTTCTACGCGATAGCTGTCCATGTCAATCGCTTCAAGGATTCCCTTCGATAGATCCTCTTCTATGGGCGCCGGAAGTTTGGGGATAAGGAAATTCAAGAAGATCGACAGCTTTTCCCACTCAGCGCTGGTATATGGCAGGATTGATGCCAGAAATCCATAGGTACGCACGAATGCCTTGGCCTTACCTTTGAAATCGACCTGCCCGTCTTCATCGAGTTGCTCCTTATAGATTGCCACACAACCGTCCAGGATCGGATCAAGTTTATCACGGTCAGCTCCTCCGAGATACAATTCGACGAACTGATCAATACGAGTAGTTTCATAAACCTGGTAATTATCAAGCCGTGCTTTAAGATCGTGCAGTTTGTTCGGATCGGTCTCCTCTGAAAGGATAGTGGTACGGTAGTAATCGGCAAAAGCCTCCCGAATCGTATCGATATCGTTCATAAAATCAAGTACAAAGACGTCATGCTTGAGCGGATGCGCCCTGTTAAGACGCGATAATGTCTGAACCGCCTTGATTCCGGAGAGCATTTTGTCCACGTACATGGTATGCAACAGAGGCTCGTCGTAGCCGGTCTGAAATTTATCGGCACAAATCAGAAAGCGATAAGGGTCTTCGACGATCTTGTCGGCGATCTTGTTCGATGGAAAGTTATTGAGTGAAGCCTCCGTAACCTTAATACCGCCATACACATGTTCGCCTGAGAAGGCCACGATAGCCTTATATGGACTCTTGCGTTCGGCCATGTATTTGCAGATCGCATTATAGTATTGAACAGCGCGTTCAATGCCGTTTGTCACAACCATAGCCCGTGCCTGACCGCCGATTTTGTTCAGTGCAACCACCTGTTCATGGAAGTGGTCAACCATAATTTCGGCCTTGAGCTGAATGGCGTGGTCGTGGCTTTCGACATAGCGGCGCAGTTTTTTTCGCGCCCTCTTGGTATCAAACTCCGGATCGCCTTCAATTTTTTTGATCAGTTTGTAGTAGCTCTCGACCGGCGTGTAGTAACGGAGCACGTCCAGGATGAATCCCTCCTGGATCGCCTGTTTCATCGTATAGCTGTGGAAGGGACGGTGCCTTGTTTTCCCTCCCTCATCGTAGGGCTCTCCAAAGATTTCAAGCGTCTTGTTCTTTGGGGTTGCAGTGAAGGCAAAATAGCTCGCATTGGGCAGAAGTTTCCGGGCTTCCATGATCCGGTTAATTTTATCCTCAAAGGTCTCTTCCTCTTCTTCGACCCCTGATGTTGAAAGAGCGGTGCTCATGGCCGCTGATGTCTTACCGCCCTGACTTGAATGCGCCTCATCGATAATGATCGCAAACTTTTTTCCCCTGTGTTCTGTTCCGATTCGATCAAGTGCGGCAGGAAATGTCTGTACGGTCACTATTATAATCTTTTTGCCTTGCTCAAGATAATCAACAAGTTGTTTCGTTTTCGAGGCATCGCCTTCTTTTACCGCGCCCACAGTCGCACCCACCTGGGCAAACTGCTTGATAGTTGCCCGGAGCTGCTGGTCAAGAATGCGGCGGTCAGTAACCACGATAATAGAATCGAACACCGGCGATTCATCCCGGCAAAGGCCGATAAGTTGATGGGCAAGCCAGGCAATAGAATTGGACTTTCCGCTCCCCGCCGAGTGCTGGATCAGATAGCGACGCCCCGCGCCTTTTTCGGCAACATCAGACAGGAGTTTTCGAACCACATCAAGCTGATGATATCTTGGAAAAATCTGTACGGTTTTCTTTCGACCGGTTTTTTCCTCTTTAGTTTCAACCACCTGTGCATAGTTTTCAAGGATATCCGTAAATCCTGTGCGTGTGAGAATACGCTTCCAGAGATAGTCGGTCTTGAGTCCGTTAGGGTTGGGTGGATTGCCTGCGCCGTAATTCCATCCCTGATTGAACGGCAGGAACCAGGAGGATTTGCCCTTGAGTTGAGTACACATCCTGACCTCATGATCGTCTACGGCAAAGTGCACAACACAGCGTCCGAACTCAAAGAGCCTTTCCCTTGGATCCCGGTCCCTTTTATACTGCTGGATGGCATCTTCTACTGTCTGTTTGGTAAGGCTGTTTTTAAGCTCGAAGGTTGCTACAGGCAGGCCGTTGATGAACAAACCCAAATCGAGGGAGAGCTGCGTTTCGTCCCGGCTGTAACGGAGCTGGCGGGTAACGCTGAAGCGGTTTTTCTTATATCGCTCAACAGCCGCCGGATTATTTTTTGAGGGTGTTCCGTAAAAGAGGTCTATGTTATGCGGCCCGTGTTTCACGCCATGACGTAATACATCAATCGTTCCCCGTTTGGTAATCTCACCCTGCAGCCGTGCAAGAAATGTTCGCCGTATAGAGCTATCTTCATCAATATTTATGGCTTTTGCAGTTTCAGGTTGTGTAGTACGCAGGAAAGTTCCGAGTTGGTTGAGGTCGACACAATACTCACGGTCATAATCTTTGGAGTCTCCGCCGATCCACCCGGCCCCATAAGCAGCCGGCCGTTCATGTACTGACTCAGTCGGTTTGGAACCCGGATCACAGGGCGAACCGGTCAGTGCGATGCAGATAAGGCGTTCCAGCCCTTTTTCACTCGTGTCGGTGGTCATGTCGGGTTTTCTCCTTCTCTTTCACACAACAGGTGAGTCACAATGCGGACGATGATTTCTTTCTCCTCCGGTTTGCTCTCGGCCATGAGCAGGGTTAGAGCCACGAGGGCGGCATCGGAAATTCGCCGCTCGCCCTTTCTATCACGGAGACCAGCATTTCTTTCCAGAAACCAGAGAAATAAAGCAGCGCCGATACGCTTGTTGCCATCGACAAAGGGATGGTTCTTGATCAGAAAGTAGAGCAGATGCGCGGCCTTTTCCTCAAGGCTCGGATAGAGGTCGCGCTCATCGAAGGTTTGCATGACAGCTCCAAGTGCGGCTTTAAGGCCTCCGTTATTTTGCCGTCCGAAAAGAGATGAGCCGCCGAATCGCTCCCGCAATTGTTCTATGATACGTAAGGCCTCCGTGTAGGTGAGAGGATGGACCATCTTTACACCCGCCGGAGGAACGCTCACGCGCTGATAGTCGTAATCATCAAGAAGATCAAGGGCGAAACTATACTCGCCTACCACCCGCAACAGAGCCTTGGCTTCATCGCCTGTAAGATCCGGTCGGTCGACTACGCCTGCAATCAGGCGTATCGCCTGGTTAAGGTCGCGTAAGCGCCTTTCGTTGACCGTGTATCCCTTGAGAATATGGTCCTTTAGTACACGAGTCGCCCAGATACGAAATTGCGTGCCCCGCTTTGAGTTGACCCGATAACCCACAGAAATAATGGCGTCAAGATTGTAAAAGTCAGTCCGATATGTTTTTCCGTCCGCCGCAGTATGTGCAAAATTTGCACTAACTGAATTCTTCAATAATTCAAAGGTATTGAAAATATTTCGCAGGTGCTTGGTGATGACACTCCGCTCTGTATCAAATAATTCTGACATCTGTTTTTGCGTCAGCCAGATAGTTTCCTGTTCTATCCGGACATCCAGTTCAACCGTGCCGTCGGGAGCGGAGTAAAGAACAATCTCGCCCGTTGGGCTTCCGGATTGCGCCGTAGTGTTGGTTTTATTCGGCATCGGCAATCTCCTTGACGGAATTGTCCGTTCCGTTGTCATCCGCATCCTCCTCGACGCCGTTCAACTCAACTGGCTCGTCAATCGGTTCCAACTCTCCGGGTTCATCAGGAAGTCGTGCTGCAACTTCACGCACATCCAGCTTGCCGGTGACCACGTCGGCAATCAGGCGAGTGCGGTATTCGCGGAGGAGAGAGATTTCATGTGTAGCTTGCTCAATCGCTTTCTTTATTTTCTGTAGCTTATCATTTAACCAAGACAGTACTTGCTCTTGTTCGGCAGTTGAAGGGACTGCAAAAGAAAAAGCCCCAAGATCAGCCATAGAGAGATTGGGTTGTGCGGACTGCACTGCATTTAACCAGACCATCTCCTTTATGCGGGGAGACTGTAACCAGAGGGCAAGATATGCCGGAAGCACTCTTTGATTTGGTCGAACGAAAGCAACAGCTTGGTTTGTATTTGCAGGGAGAGAGGTTTGCTGAATAACCGTTATTTTACCCAAAGTTGCGCCTGCAATCACGAAGAGTACATCACCTTCCTTCAGTTGAGAGCGTCTAAGGACTTTGTTCGTCTCTTCATCGATGAAGCAAAGCGGTTTATCAATGATCTGTCCGTCAACGACGTTTTCAGCCTTCAAGAATCTCACCGGTCCAGAGTCTAATAATTCTCGCCCTTCAGTCGAAGGAGTTGTGCCTTTTGAAATCGTTTGAGCACATTGCTTCACACGTAGCACCTCCCAATGCTCCGGCACATCGCCAAGCCACTCCACACCCGAGGGCTTGAGGCGGACATTGGGATCGAGGCCGCGGGTAACGGCACGGTGTATGATGGCCTGCTTCTGTTCCTCCAGCAGCTTGATCAGCTTCTGTTTGGCGCGGATGTATCGCCGAATCCTTTGATCAATGTTGTCAACATAGCGTACTATGGCAACTTGTTCAGGAAGAGATGGAATGAAGAAAGGGATTTCCTTCATTCGAGATTGTGCCAAATCCCATTGCCCGATTCTCACACCATCTGATGATTGTGTGAAAAAGGGGACATACATTCCCGATCGAATTGCTATATGGAAGAACTCTCCCCCGACACTTCTCAAGTCGAAAACGAAATATGCTGGGCTAACGATACCATCATACCGCGAAACCCCATATGAACCTTGCCATGCTTTCATTTTGTTCATGGCAAACTGTCCAGCGTGAACCACCTTGTAATTACTCAAGTCATCGGGAATGTAATTATAGTTTTCCTCTTTGCTGGTTATGTCCCTCTTAATTACACCTTTTTCGCGGACAACGGATAGTAAAGGGAGATCTGGTCGATTCCGTCGTGTATTCTGATTTAGCATTTGCCGGAGCTTTCTTATTTCCCAATGCTCCGGCACGTCTCCCAGCCATGGCACGCCAGAGTCTTTCATCGCAGGATATGGTTTGAGGTCAGCGATCATGGTTTTTTGCCTTTTCACGCACCGACCAGTGGTTCCGGGTTGCCATGCGCGGATAGAACTCACGTTCCTCGGATCGCTTTGATCGGGTCAGGATATGCATATTGGATGACCAGGACAATTCTCTCACCAGTGGTGAGAGTTTTGGCTCATCTCGATAGGTATCGAAAAACTGCCTCATACGCCAGAGGTTTTGCGGTGAAAAACCCTGGCTTCCGGGTTCCCTTTGCACGATGTAAGCAGCAGTTTTTACTGCTGTGGTCGTCTTTTTGCTATTCAACTTTTTCTTCATCAGCTTACTCCAATGATATCTTCCAATAGCCCTTCAGTTTCCTTTTCCAATGCCAGAATGTCTGCACGGATCTCTTCAAGCGAGCGCATCGGTTGAGGTTTGTAGAAATGGCGGGTAAAGCTGATCTCATAGCCGGTCTTCGCATTAGCCGGGTCGTACCAGGCATCAGGAGCATAGGGCAGAACTTCGCGTTGAAGAAACGCTTCGATGCCGCCCTCCTCAAGCAATGGAACCTGCTCGGTATCCCTCAAGTCACCATCCGGCTCGTACTCAACAACACAGGGCTTGCCGCCTATTACAGATTCAAACATGCCTTGCATTGAGTCCGGATTTGTTCCTTTTTTATGAATTTTTCGGATTACAGGTGGAGCGCTTTCATCCCGCTCGGCAGACTCCTTGAGCTTTTTGATCTCCTTGGGTGTATATGCGCGGTCGGGTTCGATACCTTTGAGCCGCAACGGTCTATCAACTGTAACTTTCCAATAGCCGAAGGCTGCATTTGGAAAGATCTTTGACTGTTCGGTATCCTCGAATTTTAGAAAAGTTTCACATATAAGCGTGATATCATCATCGGATAATTCGCAGTTTTTCTTACCCAGATTCTTTCGAAGCGGCTTGAACCATCGGGTGGCATCTATGAGCTGCACCTTTCCCTTGCGATGTTCAAGTTTACGGTTTGAAATTATCCAGATATAGGTTGCAATGCCTGTGTTGTAAAACATGTTCAGCGGTAACGCCACTATGGCCTCAAGCCAGTCTTTCTCAATAATCCATCGCCTTATGTTGCTTTCGCCCTGTCCTGCATCACCGGTGAACAGTGAAGACCCGTTGTGAACTTCAGCAATCCGGCTGCCGAGTTCGGCATCGTGCTTCATTTTCGATAGCATGTTTGCCAGAAACAGCATCTGGCCGTCACTCGACCTTGTTATAAGCGAGTATTCCGGATCGCCGCCATGTTCGATGATAAATCGCGGGTCTTTGATACCGCCTTTACCGCCCATACGCTCCAAATCGCTTTTCCAGCTCTTTCCATAGGGTGGATTGCTGAGCATGAAATCGAACGAACGTGACGGGAATGCATCATTAGAAAGCGTGGAGTGTTCCGGCCCTCCAATGATGTTATCTGCCGCATCGCCTTCGCCCTTTAACAGCAGATCGGCTTTGCATATGGCGTAGGTTTCGGCATTTATTTCCTGGCCGTAGAGATGTGTTGCAACCTGTTTATTGTGCTGTTCGGATAGTTTTTTCAGTGTCTCCTCGGCAACAGTCAACATGCCTCCTGTGCCGCATGCGCCGTCATATAAAAGATAAGTGCCCGACTTAATCTTATCTGCAATGGGAAGGAAGATGAGCTTTGCCATGAGCTTTACGGCATCGCGGGGCGTCCAGTGCTCGCCTGCCTCCTCATTGTTTTCCTCATTGAAACGGCGTACAAGCTCCTCAAATATCGTACCCATTCCATGATTGTCGAGACCTGGATGCTTGATCGACCCGTCGCCGTTTGCAACAGGATAGGGGCTGAGATTGATGTCCGGAGAGAGTAATTTCTCAATCAGGGTTCCAAGCGCGTCTGCTTTCGACAGCCGCGGAATCTGGTTGCGAAACTCAAAATTGTCGAGGATGTCCTGCACATTTGGCGAAAAACCGTCAAGATAGGCTTCAAAATCGGCCTTGAGCTGCTGCTGGCTGGCACGGGCCTTAAGATCGCGTAGGGTAAACTTCGAGGTATTGTAAAAAGCATGCCCGGCTGCTTTACGCAAGGCCTGATCCTGATGGACGATGCCGGCCTTGTCAAGGGATGCCTTCATATCGAGAACAGCCTGTTTGCTCGGCTCAAGCATAGAGTCAAGCCGCCGCAGTACCGTCATCGGTATGATGACATCCCTGTATTTACCCCTGACGTAAAGATCGCGGAGTACATCATCGGCAATACCCCAGATAAAGTTGGCTATCCAGTTGAGTTTGTTATTTTCCATTGAATTCCCCGATTATTTAAATACAAAAAACCCGTCTTAATCAAAATGTATTTTAGTACGCCTGTATCTGGCAGGAGATTGTTCCTTTCTTCTTCATGACCGACTGGTATTCGGCAGTAGGAATGTTTTTTCGGGTGGCTTTCTCATGCTTGAGGGTTTCAACAGTCAGCCTGTTTGGTTTCTTTGCCATTTATGATTCCTTCACTTCTTTTTTCTCAATAATCTCCCAGTGTCCGCCCTTTTTGGAGCCGATATACTTCATTTGGCCGCCTTTCACTAATTTTGTGCTTGCTCTTTCGACAGCTCTCAAGGATTTCCCAATTCCCCTTGCCACCTCAGCCAAAGCCATGGAGGGGTTCTCACTCAGCAGCCTGAGAATTTGCTCCGGCGTTTTCACCGGCGTTTCTACCGGCGTTTCTACCGGCGTTTTTCCCGAACTTTCCGGTGAACCAGCTTGCTCTTTTCGGTGAACCGTTGCAGTGAACAGGCAGCTTTCCTGATCATCGGTAAAGTCGATATCAGCCCATCCTTCCAGAGCCCTCTTAATCCCCGAACCAAGTCCGTGATAGGGTAGAAGGCCCTTGGCCACAAATGAAACCAGGATCGGGTTCCGAATATTGGAAATACCCGCCCGCATTTTTTCTACCGTCAGGTTATTGGGCAGATGACCGGGGCTGATTATTTCAATACGATTGTCGAAAATAAAAAGGCGGATGGAGGCGCTAACCAGATAGTCGCGGTGTATCAGGGCATTGACCAGAAGCTCCTCAAAAACCGATTCGGGAATTTCAGGCATACCCGGGGCATTAACTCCACGCCCGGCCTGCACCTTATGCAAATTCCGCATGATAAATGCCAGGGAATCGTCAAATACTTTGCGCAGGGGACCGGAAAAATCCTCTGTATCCAGATAATCACTGACATGGATTTCATTGCCGGGATAACGAATTGCCTTTACGATGAACTGAGGTTTGATCCACTCAGGGCGTTCGGCAAAAAGAAGCACGCCGGCAAGATTTAGGTTTCCTTCATCAGTAGCCAGATTCATGTTCTGCAAAAGACGAAGTCGGGCAGCAGCAGAGTCGGGATAGTCAAGCTTATAGACATCGCGCAGGAAATCGCGAAAACGGAGCTTGTCGAGTTTGTCTATTTTTGCTTTTGTAGGCAGTTCATCGGCATGGAACTGATCGGAAAGCTGAAACAATCTGCGCAGCTCTTCCTTCGAATTGATCCGGCGTTTATCCGCCCCGCATTTCAGCCATATCACTCCGTTTTTATCAAAGTAAGGTTTGTCAATCCCTTTGGGTACGGTCAATACGATGACGATCCGTCCCGGTGAAATCCGGACATTTCTGGTTTGCACTGCAAGAGGGCTGCGTACCAGATGGCTGGCGGCATTGCTGATAAGCTGATTTATCCGACCCACATCCGCTTGACCCAGTCCCGGAATCGAACCGTCATCAACCACACCGATAAAGATAGTTCCGCCTTCGGAATTGGCAAAAGCAGCCATTTCCGATGCAAGAGAATCGCTGTTGGTCACATCGGACTTGAACTGGCGGGTACTGTCTTCTCCCAAAGAGATGAGGGAAAGTAGCTGTTCTTTTTTCATGTTACCGTTCACTCTTTAAAATCCCGTCGATCATTTTATTGAATTCGGCCTCAACCCTTGCTTTGAAATCGGCGTGATGAACTCTGCCCGGCGGCGGCTTTCGATAATACGCTGCGTGGGCTGGCCATGCTCGTCAAGCTCCCAATATCGCGCCGGGTATTTATAAGGTGAATTGAGGATAGGGCGTTCAAAAAACAGGTTATCCATTTTCAATTCTACTCCTGAACCGCTCATTGAGGAATTGTCAGCATTATGGAAAGCGGAGATAAAATCTCATAAAATCGGCATGTTTGTCAATATTATTAAAATATTGCGACAAAAAAGCGGGGAGATATATCCGTTTTATCAGGATTCGGATACAGATTTATCTTTCAGGCATCCGGGTGTTGTTTTGGGAATACTTATTGTAAATTTTGACCCCTGATCGGGTAACGATGATACTTTGATCGAACCTCCGTGCTGCTGTATTATCTTGTTTGAGATAAAAAGGCCCAATCCCGTTCCCCTGGTTCCTTTGGTTGAAAAAAACAAAGTGAAAAGTTTTTCACGGGTTTCCATGTCCATCCCGGTTCCGTTATCGCATACTTCAAAATTAATATTCTTCTCATCCGGGGTCACCTTAAAAATGATCCGGTGTCTTTCCTTTGATTTATCCCTGGTACAGGCATCAACGGCGTTTTCAAGGATATTGATCAGAGCCGAATGAATACATCCTGAGTCGATCTCAAATTTCCCGGCCGAAGCGTCAAAATCCCTGATAAATTCAATATTTCCGGAAGATATCTTGCGCTCTACGACCATGGCCACTTCCCCGGCAAAACTTAAGACATCAACATTTTCCCAGTTAAGATTCCTTTCCTTCGCATAGTAGAGAATATCCAGAACCATTTTCCTTATCCGTTCAACCATCAGCTTGACAATTTTCCAGCCCTCTTCTATCTGCTGCGTATTTTCTTTTGAAAAACCGGATTCCACCTGATACATGCCTCCATCCAGGCCCGTAAGCAGCCCTTTTATGCCGTGAGAGACGGATCCGATCATAAGGCCAAGGGAAGACAGATGACTTTGGAGTTCTGATTTCTCACGAACCAGCTTCTCAAGATTTTCGGTGTATTCCCTTAACAGCCTGCGGCTGACGATCTTTTCCCTGACTTTCTTTAAAGCCACATCAAGCATGTTCACGTTTATCGGTTTTGTTATAAAATCCGCCGCCTGATCCTGAAAACTTGCAATTGCGAGATCCATGGCTCCGTGACCTGTTATCATGATAAATTCGGTATCCGGACTTTCAAGCTTGATTTTTCTAAGCAGCTCAATCCCGTCCATGCCGGGCATCTTGATATCCGAAAGAACGACCGGCGGTTTATACTTTCTGAACGATTTGAGGGCTTCTTCGCCGTTTTCCGCTGGATACACTTCATATCCGTTGCTCTTCAGATAAACGCTCAGAACATCACGGATGTCTTCTTCATCATCAACCAGAAGTATCTGCTTTTCCATCTTCATTATCCTTTATCGGGAAAGTAATGATAAAACAGGCCCCGTTCCCCTCTTCCGATACCGCCTGAATAGTCCCCCCGCAATCCTTAACAATCCCGTAACTGATTGACAACCCCAAACCTGTGCCTTTTCCAACTTCCTTGGTAGTAAAAAATGGTTCAAATATTTTTTCCAAAATCGTTTTGGGTATGCCGATTCCGGTGTCGCATATTTCAAGTTTTACACTGTTATTTTCCTTAAACGCGCTTAATGTTATTTTCTTTTCACCCTTTACAGCCTCATTATGCTTCCACTTCTCCTCTATGGCATCTCTTGCATTGATCATGAGATTGATAAAAACCTGCTCAAGCCTTCCCGGATCAGCCATTATCATGGGCAAATCCTTTTCAATATCCCAGTAAACTTCAATTCCTCTCACCTTTAACTGCTGACTGAAAATTTCGAAAGCCTTTTCCATTATCTCGCGGACATGCACTTTCACAAGACTTACTTCGGCTTTCCTGGCGAATTCTCTCAGATGATTTATTATGCGCGTGGCCCTGTCGATGTTGCTGTCGACTTTTACAAGCATATTGTTGAGAGTCGGTTCATCAATTTTTTCATTCTTGCCGATCTTCTGAATGAAAAAGCTGCTTACAGTTTTAATGACGGAAAGCGGCTGGTTTAATTCGTGGGCAACTCCTGTCGCCATCTCCCCCAGAGTTGCCATTTTACTGGCCTGTATAAGCTGCTGTTCGACTTCAAGGCGTTTTGTTATATCGCTTATCGTTACGAGAAGAACTTTCTGGCCGGGATATTCCGAAGGAGATACCCTTATGTTGACAAAAATGGTTTTCCTGTCTTTTCTGATATGCTTAACCTGATTTAAAACAGAAAATACTCTCATCTTGAATTCGTATTTTTCCTTCTCATCTTCCATGAAGAGATCCATAAAGGATTTGCTGATTATCTCCTCTTTCACGAAACCGTAGACCGTTGTCACGCTTCCGTTGCAGTCGAGAATATTCAGAGTGTCCATATCAAGGACAAAAACAGGATTAGGCATGTTGTTGAATATTGAATAATATTTTTTTTCGGACTTTTCCAGGTTCTCTTCGAGCTGCTTTCTTCGTGTTATATCAAGACATACCTCCATGACTCCGACGATTTCATTTTTTTCATTTCTTACCGGCGAAGTGCGGGCAACCCAGTATGTTGTAGAACCGTCGGCATTGACTCTTGATTCTTCCCCGTAATGGGGCTTACCGTCAATTAAAGTCCTTTCAACCGGGCATCTCTCACATTTTGAATCCCGTCCTTTATAAGCATGAAAACAATAATCACCGGGAACAGGATTGAAGCGATCCGAAAACTGATGATTATACCTGATCAGCCTGAAATTCTTATCCTGAATAGTTATAAGACAGGGAACCAGTTCAAACAGGTTCTGGTACTCATCTTTCTGTTTGTTCAATTCGGTTTGCTTCTCCCCGATCTCCTTACCCATTGTATTTATGGCATCAGCAAGTTGTCCCATTTCATCTTTCTGGGAAATAATCACCTCTCGGCCATATTCGCCTTTCGCAATCAGATGTGTTCCTTCGATCAGTCTTTGTATCGGACGATTAACAAATCTTAATACAAGGACGACTATCAGGATGGATGTGCAAAAAAAGATAAATACCGCAAGCCCTATAATTCCTTTTTCAAACAATAATATTTCCTTGTCCGTTTCTTCGAGTGATACAACCACATCAAGAGCCCCCAGAATCTTTTTCCCCTCCGGATGAACGTGGCAGCCGGTCGAACAACCCGGTTCGTTACATATAGGGCTGATAATCCCAAGCAGCCTGTACCCTTTGGGCGAGTTGAATATTCTGGTGCGCTCATCCAGCGAAAGATCTGAAAGCGGCGGATCGGTTCTGTGGCATATATTGCATGCCTCGATACTTGTGCTTTTGTTCAAATCCGACGGTATGTTTGAATATTTAATCTGACCGCTTTTATTGAATATCTGAATATTTTCGATTTCCTTTTGCTTTCCGATGTTTGTTATAATCTGAGTTATATCATCCCTCGAATTGAGCATCATGGAGTAATGGGTTCCCAGCCGGATTGTGTTCGTTAACCGGTCGGTCCCGGCAACAATATTATCCATCACGCGCGACTTCTGGTAATCGATATTGAAATACGCCCAGGTTGAAATTGAAATAAGAAGGGTCAGCTCAACCGTAAAAACAAGTTTGTAAACCAGCCGATGGCGCAGGAATTTGAAACGGTAAAACATCTGTTACCTCTTTTATGGCAGAATTATACACCGGTTCATTTTATAAAGAGTGGTTCTTCTCCTGACAGCAGGGAGAATAGGATACCTGAATAATCACGGGATCACCAGCTGATTTGTAGATTATCCTTGAGTTTCCGACGAAATTCGCCGGTAACGGAAAGATTTAAATCGAGCCGTAGATCCTCTCCGGAAAGGCCTGCGGCCATTCCTAAAAACTGAGGCAGATAGAGAACAGTTATATTCAAGTCTTCGCCGCATCTTTTTGAAATTATTTTCTGATATGCCTCAAGATTTATCTGACACATGGGGCATACCGTAACAATTGCATCTGCCCCTTTTGCGCCTTTTAAAATGGCGGTTACAAGCTCTATTCCAATATCCATTTTCGTATTCATATTGGAAGCTCCGCAACACCTGCCGCCCATCGCCCATTGGTGAACATCGGCATCGGCGGCCTTAATCAAAGGCTCCATTGAAACTGGTTTTTCCGGATCATCAAACACTTTAAACGGCCTTATGCACTGGCATCCGTAGTATGGCGCTATCGAAAAACCGGCAAAAGACCTTTTTTTCAAATTTTTTAAAACTCCGGGGCCGATATCCTGTGAAACCACATCAAGAAGATGCCTTACCCGTACAAACCCTGTTAATTTAAGATCGTCCTCGCCCAGGATTATATTGAGTTTATTTAAAATATCAGGTTCCGTCCGGACTGTTTCAGCCGTCTTTTTTAAATTCAGATAACAGGCGCTGCAGGGAACCAGAATTTCACGACTTCCGTTCATCTTCTCTGCAAGAGCAAGATTTCTTGCGGAAAGAGATAAAGAGAGCAGCCGGCTGACCGATTCAGCAGCGCTGGCGCCGCAGCAGGTCCAGTTGTCTATCTCTTCCAGATCAGCTCCGGCAGCTTTCATAAAGGCCAGCGTGGAAAGATTATATTCAAGCGCCGTTCCCTCAAGTGAACAACCGGGATAATAAAGATATTTCACGGTTTCTCCTTCTTAATAACAGCCGTTTACCTTATCGTTTGTTCAACCTCTTTCGTCTTTAAGAAAAGTTTTTCCAGTGACATCGTCCTGCCTGCTGCATGAGGCCTGACTGAAAGTTTTCCTTTACTGAACAACCGCAATCCGAGGGAAGTGTACCGCAACGGAATCAGGGGGTTTTTTATGGATATAAAATACATGCTCATAAATTCGAGCTCCCAGACTCTCCCGTGCTTTCGTACGCTTTCCAGAAAATTGCCGTAAAAACAGAGGCCGGTTTTGAATACATCCGCTTTTTCGCTCGCCGCGATCTGTTTTAACGCAGACATCGCTTCGGTCAGGGGGAGCCCTCTCGGACACCTCAGGGTACAGTAATAGCATGCCGAACATAAACCAAATGACCGGCTTTTGAAAATCTCATCTTTTTGCCCCGTGAGAACAAGCCTCCACAGGTGCCGGGGAGTAAAGTCCATTCCAAATGCATTCGGACATGAACCTGTGCAAGTTCCACACTGAATGCATGCGTTTACCATTTTGCGGATTTCAAAAAGAGGATCCGAAGTCTCATGCTTTCTGCCTGCATATTCCTGCTGTGACATTTGATTATTTCCCCTGTAAATATGCCGCCCTTTTACTTCATGCAACCTGTGTAAATACCGTATCGATCACATCAAGCATACGGGCCATATCGTATCCATCAACAATTGCTGCGCTGTTTGGACAAGCGGATGCGCACGCACCGCAACCCTGGCACATTATCACATTGACTTTAACCTCATCATCTTCAATCACCCTTGCTCCGTAAGGGCAGGCGTCTATGCATTGACCGCAAATTGAACAAAGGCTTCGGCGGACTTTTGCAACCACTTTTCCGGACCGCAATCTGTTTTGCGAAATAATCCTCAAGGCTCTTTGTGCTGACGCCTCGGCCGTGGCGATAGATTCGGCAATGGAATATGGAGAAAGGGAAATTCCGCATGAAAAAATCCCCTCTTTCAGAGAATCTACAGGCCGCCATTTTGATTCGGCCTCCCTGAAAAAACCGTTTTCATCAACAGATGCTCCTAAAGTATCCGCTATCTCCGCCGGCAGATTCGGAACAATTCCGGTTGCAAGAACCAGAAGATCAGGTTCGATACTTACATAACGCCCTATCACAGGCTCAAACACTGTGACCTCGATTGCATCATCTTTTACTTTTACCCCGGGCTTTTCGGCTTTATCATACTGAATGAATATGACACCTGCGGCCCGCGCCTTGGTGTAGAAGGTTTCCGTAAAACCGTATGTCATCATATCCCTGTAAATGATATATACTGAAATATCAGAGTTCTGCTCTTTAAGGTAAAGCGCGTGTTTTAAAGCCGAAACACAGCATATGCGGCTGCAGTAGTTTTTCTTTTCATTCCTTGAATCTACACACTGTATCATCACAACCGTATTAAGATGTGAAGGATCAATCGTTTTTTCGGCAAGCTTTGTTTCCAGCTCCTTCTGCGTCAGTATCCGGTTGCTTTTTCCATATTCATACGACACCGTCTTGTCTTCGTTTCCGCCTGTTGCGATTATTGTCACTCCGTGTTCTATTAATTTTTTCTCACCCTTGTCATTTTCAATCTCGGTCATAAATTGTCCGACACGGCCATTTGACCAGACTACCCTGCTTGAGGTGTGTACCCGTATCAAAGGGTTTGTTTCTATCTTTTTCCGCATATCGTCCAAAAACGGCTGGACGGCAAATCCATCGAGGGTTCGCTGCAGCCAGGCAAGGTTACCCCCTGTCTTTTCTTTCATTTCAACAAGATAAACCTCAAAGCCGTGAGATGCGACTGCCAGAGCAGCCGACATGCCTGCAATGCCTCCTCCCACGACCAGCGCCTTCTGACTGACCTTAATTTCAGGAACCGGAGAAGGATCGACTCTCTTAAGGCCTGCAATGCCTGCCATAAGAGATGATATAATCCGGCCGGTTGATGATTGATCGGCCGGGTCTTTTCTTCTCATGAATATTTCAGTGCGAATGTCAACTATATCGATCAGATCGGGACTTAACCCTATCCGCCTTCCAAGTTCCTTCATCTTTTTAAAAAACAGATACGGCGAACACGCTCCTATTAAAAGGCGGTTCGGTTTCTGTTCGTTTATAATTTCAATAAGATTATTTATTCCTGATCCGGTGCATGCCTGTTCGTGAAAAACCACCTTCCCGATTTCCGGATCAGCTTCAAGCCTGCCTGTAATTTTATTTGAATCGATATATTCCGAAAATTTGCCGCCGCAAGTGCATATCAAAACCATTATCCTCGGGATTTCCCTCGAAACATCCCTTAAACTGTCATCAGGAGATTCTGCAGCTTCACGCGCCCCGGACACAGCGCCTATTGCAACAGAGGCCGAAAGAGAGGCTGCGCCAGCCTGGATAACCGATTCGCCGATATCTTTTAAACCTGAGAAAGATCCGCCCAGGAATATCCCTTCGCGGTTTGTCCTCGTCAGTGAAAAAGGCGCGGCCTGGGCAAATCCCCATTGATTCAGTTCAATCCCCGTCATTTCGGCAATTCGCCCTGTTTCAGGCGCAGGCCGCTGGCCTACTGAAAGAATCACGATATCCTGTGGTTCTTCATGTATTATGCCTTTGTTATCAGAATAGCGAACCATGACATCGCCGCTCTTTTCATCCTCATATATCGAATGAACCCGTCCTCTCTTGAAAAGCACGCCTTCATTCCCCGCCGTATCGAGGTAACGCTGAAAAGATTTACCGAATGTGCGCATATCCATATAGTAAATGGATGATTCGATTGTATTGCCGGATTTCTCTCTTGCAATCATCGCTTCCTTGATCGCATGCATACAACAAATGCTTGAACAAAAATCGGCATCATACTGAAGGTTTCGTGATCCGACGCACTGAATCCAGGCTGCCCGGCGGACCTCTCGCCCGTCACCCGGTCTTATGATCTTTCCTTCCGATGGACCTGTCCCGCTCAGTATCCTCTCAAATTCAAGGCTCGTGACTATATTTGCGGAGGACCCGTAACCGCAGAGATCCTTCTCATCCGCAGGGTTAAAATATGACGTCCCGCCGCACAGGATGATCGAGCCCACTTCAAGAGGCCCGGTTTTGGATGCTTCGAATTCCTCATATGCGCGGGTTACCATTGGAATGAGAGCATCAAGGTCGAAGGGCTTCATAATATAGTCGATGGCGCCTTCCTTCATGGCTTCCACCGCGGTTTCGACCGTAGCATATGCGGTCATCATCACGACACCAAGGGCCGGGTCGACCTCTTTCGCTTTTTTTAAAACTTCGACTCCGTCCATGCCGGGCATTTTAATGTCAAGAAGCATTAAATGGTAAGCCCCGTTTTTCATCATATCCAGGGCTTCCTGCCCTGAAGCTGCAATGTTCACATCATACCCTTCATCTTCGAGCCAGTCTTTCAGAGAATTTCTCACGATCAGCTCATCATCCACAACCAGAACATGGAACTTTTTCCTTTCCTGCTCGTAAAGCCTTATCGCTCCCGGAGTACACACCTTTTCGCAGGCGCCGCATCTTGTGCAGGCAGCCGTGTCGATCAGATAAGGATTCGGAATCGTGTGGGGAACAGGAAGATATATCGCTTTCCGGACGGTCAGGCCGGCATTGAACTCATCGGGAACTTCGACAGGGCAAACATCGGCGCAGATACCGCATCCGACGCAAATTTCCGGATCAACCCAGCGCGGTTTGCTGCGCAACATGACTTTGAAATTTCCGGCATCGCCCTCAACCGCCGTCAGCTCGGTTGAAAGAAGTATGTCAATGTTTTCGTGAAAAAGCCCTTTTCTGAGACACCTCTGGACAGCGGCATCCCTGTTGACAAGAGGCAGCATCTTGCACATTCCGCATCGGTTTGTAGGAAACTGATAATCGAGCTGGGAAAGAACTCCTCCTAT
>Ga0105099_10000617_pt1 | contig 23807 bp, 24 predicted proteins | sample PPLLak3cmMay2015_2_FD_79138 | JGI IMG/M metagenome (GOLD analysis project Ga0105099, IMG submission 79138) | Freshwater sediment microbial communities from Prairie Pothole Lake near Jamestown, North Dakota, USA - PPLs Lake P8 Core (1) Depth... | ecosystem: Environmental > Aquatic > Freshwater >... | reverse complement strand
CGGGCTTGAAATCCTGGAAGAATTGCCGACAGTAGACACGGTTGTGATCCCCTATGGCGGCGGCGGGTTGAGTTCGGGTATTGCTTCGGCCCTACGGGCGCTTAAACCGGATACCAAGATTTTTGCCTGTGAGGTCGAGACGGCCGCGCCTTTATCGGCTGCCTTGAAATCAGGCCGACCGGAAGCAATTGATTACAGACCCTCTTTTGTGGAAGGGATCGGCGGTAAAAGTGTGTTGCCCGAGATGTGGCCCATGGTGAGCTGTTTGTTGGACGGGGCCTTGGTGGTGTCGTTGGCTGAGATCGCCGAAGCCATGCGCTTGTTGATCAAAAAAAACTGCGTGGTGGCGGAAGGCGCGGGCGCGGCCAGCCTGGCTGCGGTTTTGTCCGGTCAAGCCGGCAAAGGGAAAATCGTCTGCATTATATCGGGCGGGAATATCGATTTTGCTAAATTGGCCGTTATTCTAAACGGTCAAATCCCTTAAAACCGTCTCAGTCAACCCCAACCCGGACGAGCCGGAACCAAAATAGGTTTACGTCTTCCGCAACTCTTTTTCAAACGGCAACTAATGGCATTTGGGCAGTTACGGCAAGCGCCGCTATTGTTAAACTTATCCGGAATTGAAAAAAAATTATGGGTGTCAAGATACATGGTGCTGCGCTTGCCGATCTTACGATAAAGTTCAGTTATTCAATAAGTTGCCGTTTGAAAAAAAGTTGCGGAAGACGTCTTTCGATAAAACTTTGGCCCTTTTAAGCGCAATTTAACTTGTACCATTCTAAGCAATTTTTTGCAAAAATTCCCGGGATAGGTCCCTGATTTTTCTGATGAGCCTTTCCGTGCGGCTGCGTTGAAAATAGCGTTTGCGTTCAGCCGGGCTTAGGCTTTGCGGGCAATGTCTTAATTGCAGTTTGGTGACGGCATTCAAGTCATCCAGGAGAAAACGGCGGTAGATGAGATTGAACGGGAAAAACCGGAATTCAGGAAAAGTAATCGCGGCAGACCAGTCCACAATATAGGGCTCTCTATACTTACCGACTAAAATATTAGGCGCCCGTTTTAAATCGCAATGAGCCAGGCCGCGTTCATGAAACGCATCCACCAGAGCGCGTAGGGTATTGAAAAACTCCTCAGGCAGTTTTTGCACTTTTTCCAGGTTTTCCACGCTTTCACCCGGAACAGCCTCCATAACCAAGGCCGGACCGGCCATTTGACCGTAAAATCGCGGTACGCCCTTTAGTCCGCGTAAACGGCGGTAGGCTTTGGTTTCACGCCAGATCAAAAAACGCCCCACGAGATAGCGATATAAAAACCGGTTGACACTGTAATCTTTGATCACAACCTGGCGGCCATTTAGATCGATCAGCCATAAGGCCGGCCTGGTTCGCGAAGGTTTTCGTAATATCCGACTTTGGTTTGATGTTTTAGCGTCCGGTTTTTGTATTTGAGGCATGAATCCCCTATCATTGTCAGGGTTTAGCCGGGAATGAGCCAGGCTGATGAATCAAAATCAAAGGCATATTAGAGAGAGTGGGCTTATCTTGTCAACCCTATAAAATCATTACATTATTGCTTGACTTTCCAAACCTGGTTGTTTATGCTATTGGGAACCCCTTGATATTAATCAGAATGTTCTTAAGTTGCTTTGCGCAAGATTGCCAAAAACCATTCACCCAACCGGAGGAGGTATGACGCTCACAAAAGCCGATCTAATTGAAGCTGTTTCTTTGACCGGATGCACCAAAAAGGAATCGGAACAGAGAGTGGAGGTCCTTTTGGAGATCATCAAAAAATCTCTGGAGAACGGAGAGGATGTCTTGGTCTCGGGCTTTGGCAAATTCTGTGTCCGGAATAAAAAGGAAAGAAAAGGGCGCAATCCGGCCACAGGCGCGGATTTGCTCCTTTCCCGGCGCAGGGTCATCACCTTCAGATGCTCGTCTGTTTTACGGGACCGGATGAACGGCAAAGCATAATTTCTGCCGGATTATCAAAGATTTCGAAAGATCCCGTATAGCGGCGACCTTCATAAAATAACTTTATTATATCACTTGACCCTTATTATCCTTCCTTTTATATTTCTTTTGGATAGCAAAATACGGTAGATCTTGAACGACATCACCCTCAAGCGGTGGTGTTCGTTCATCTCTAAACCTTTAAAAAAAGGAAATGGAGCTATGTTAAAAGATCGCGTGGTTTACATGAATGGTGAGTTCGTGGCCTGGGATAAGGCCAATATTCATATGATGAGTCATAGTTTCAGCCGGGGTTCGGCGATTTTTGAAGTGATCAGCGTACATCCGACCGATAAGGGACCGGTTATTTTCCGTTTGGATGAACATGCGGAGCGTCTGGCAACCAGCGCCAAGCTTTTGGAAATGGATTTGCCCCTGAGCCGCGAGGAATTGATCAAGGCGACCATTGCGGCGGTCAAGCGTAATGGGATTTCTCAAGGTTTTATCAAGATCATGGGTTTTTATCCGCAAGTCGCTTTTGATATTCTGCCGCCGCAACCGAGATTGAATTTAGCCATTTTTGTCATGGACCCGGCCCAGGATATGGGCGCCCCGGGGTTTGTCTTTGAAAAAGGGACGACTTTGGGTATTTCGAAATGGCGCAAATTGGATCCCCAGACCATTCCGATCGAGGCTAAGGTGGCTGCCAATTATATGAACGGCATGATGGCGCGCCAGGAGGCGCGTAAGCGCGGGTTTGAGCACGCGATCATGCTCGACACTCAGGGATTCATCGCCGAAGGCGGAACCGAATCAATGTTTTTGGTCAAAGAGGGCCGGCTTTTCACGCCGGCCGCGGGCACGGTCCTCAAAAGCATCACCCGCAAGTCCATTTTGGAAATAGCCCCGGCGCTCGGCATCGAAACTTTTGAAAAACGCCTGTCGCCCCAGCTCTGTTGGGAAGCAGAAGAGATTTTTCTTTCCAGCACGCCGTTTAAGGTCACGGCGGTCCGGAAGATGGAAGAGCGCGAATTGAAAGAGGTGCCGGGCCCGATCAGCCGCAAAGTGTGGACGGCGCTGCAACAGATTGAGGCCGGAAAAGACGAACGTTTCCGGCAGTGGCTGTTTCCGGTGAAATAAGGAAAAGAAGTCAGGAGTCAGAAGCCAGAATAACGGAATCCCGATCCGAAGCCTTCTGGATTCTGAATTCTGAATTCAGAATGCAAGGGTTTCTTAATTTGGGTAGGGGCGACCGGCCGGTCGCCCCTACGAAACAATGTAAATGGAGCCATTGTATTTTTGACTCAGCATCATAAAACAGAAAAGATTGGAAAATGCGTATCATTTTTTTTGCAGGTAAAGGCGGAGTGGGCAAGACCAGCGTGGCGGCGGCCACGGGTGTGCGCGCGGCCCAAATGGGTTACAGGACCGTGGTCATGTCCCTGGATATCGCCCACAGCCTTTCCGATATTTTTGATCTCAAAAAAGAATTGATGGACCTGAACAAGGGCAAACCGGTCAAGGTGGCCAAGAACCTGTGGATTCAGGAGATCGATATCCTGCAGGAGATCGAAAGCAATTGGCGCGAGATCCATAAATATGTTTCCCTGCTGCTCAATACCTCCGGCCTGGACGAGATTTTGGCCGAGGAACTCGCGATTTTACCGGGCATGGAGGAGATCAGCCTGCTTCTCTACATCAACCGCTATGTCCAGGAAAAGCAGTATGATGTTTTGATCCTGGATTGCGCGCCGACCGGCGAATCGTTGCGGTTTATCAGTATTCCGACCGCGCTGGAGTGGTACAGCAAAAAGATTTTTACAATCCAGAAAACGGTCGTGAAATACGTGCGACCGATCGCCAGCCGGATCACGGATGTCCCGATTCCCGGCGACGACTATTTTAATTCGATTGAATCGCTGTTTACCCGTTTACGGGGCGTGGATCAGATCCTGGTCGATCCGCAGATCACCAGCGTGCGGTTAGTGACCAACCCGGAGAAAATCGTCCTGAAAGAAACCCAGCGGGCGTTCATGTATTTTTGCCTCTTCAAGATGAATATCGATGCCGTAATCATGAACCGGCTTCTGCCCCAGGATGTGACCGACGATTATTTCCGGGCCTGGCACGAAAATCAAAAGCATTATCTGGAGCAGGCCGAACTTTATTTTAACCCGGTCCCGATTTTCAAAGTGCCTCTTTTTCAGGGCGAGGTTCTGGGCTTGGAACGGCTTCAGCTTTTGTCCGAACAGATTTACCGGGACCGCAATCCTTTGGATCGTTTTTTTCAGGAAGATCCTTATCAACTGGTCAAGGAATCGGACACCTACCGGCTGACGCTGAAATTGCCTTTTATCGTTAAAGAAGATGTGGACCTCAACAAGGTCGGCGACGAGCTGATTGTCAAGGTGGGAACTCTCAAGCGGCATATCTTGCTGCCGCGCAGCGTGGCGGCGGCAGATAAAATCAAGGCCAAGATGGAAGGCCATTATTTGCACATTTATTTTAAAGGAGAAAGCAATGGCGACCAAAAAAAGTGAATTTGAAAAAATGGGCTGCCCGATCGGCCAACTCTTTGAAGAGTTCCAGAAATTGGGCATTAAAGACTCTCCGTTTTTTCAACATCTCGACCGTTCGCGCCTGGAGCTGCTCAAGGCGGTCAAGTCCGTGGTGGATGCCAAGATCGATAAGATCGAGAAAAAAGAAAAAGGCCGCACCCCCAAGCGGGCCACGAAGATCAAGGTGGAGCAGGCCTGAAACGAGAGCGTGAAAAGCCAAAAGGCAAAGGGCAAACGTATCCGTTATCCGATTGCTCGGTTAACGGGTGGCGAGTTACGGGTTTTGAAAAGCGTGAAACGTGAATCGTGAAAAGCAAACCATAAGTTAAAAAGTATTTATCCGCCGGTATACAATCGTACGGATCTGTTCCGGCTCAAACCATTGCCGGAATGACATTTTTTTGATCGGTTTTTTTCAGGATTAAAAAATATAAAGGAGTTCTGTTTTGAATTACGCTAAAATCAAAGGTTTTAACGACATCTTGCCGGAAGAGATCGGCATTTGGCAGAAACTCGAGGCGGAAACCAAACAAGTTTTTCGCGCCTTCGGGTTTCGGGAGATCCGCATGCCGCTCATGGAATACACCGAGCTGTTCAGCCGCGGTATCGGCGAAGAGACCGACGTGGTTTCCAAGGAAATGTACACCTTGAAAGACAGCAAAGACCGGGGTATGACCTTGCGGCCCGAGGCGACTGCTTCCATGGTGCGGGCTTACATCGAACACCAGTTGTATCTCAAAAATCCGATTCAAAAGCTTTTCACCATCGGCCCCATGTTCCGGCATGAAAAGCCCCAGAAAGGCCGCTTCCGGCAGTTTCATCAGATCGATGCGGAGATCTTCGGCGATCCCAGCCCCAAGGCGGACGCCGAATTGATCATGATGATCATGCATCTGCTGAACCGCTTGGGGCTGAACGATTTGACTCTGGCGATCAATTCGCTGGGTTGCAAGGAGTGCCGCAAGGAGTTTCGGGAAAAATTGCAAGGTTTTCTGGCGCAAAAGAAAGATCTGCTTTGCGCGGATTGTCAACGCCGCGCCGAAGCCAATCCTTTGCGGGTGTTCGACTGCAAGGAAGAAAGCTGCAAAAAAGCAGTGGCGGAAGCGCCGCGGCTGCTCGATTTTATCTGCCCGGATTGCCGCGCGCATTTTCAGGGCTTGCAGGATTATCTGAAGGCGGCCGGTATTGTTTTTAAAGTTAATGACCGCCTGGTACGGGGCCTGGATTATTACACCCGCACCACTTTTGAGATCCAGACCGAAAAACTGGGCACCCAGAACGCCGTGACCGGCGGCGGTCGGTATGACGGATTGGTCAAATTGCTGGGCGGTCCGGATCATCCGGCCACCGGTTTTGCCGTGGGTATGGAACGCCTGGTGGCTTTGTTGGCCGAAGAAACGCCTGCGCTTGAGGAAAAACCACAGCTTTTTATGGTGGCCTTGGGCGCGGAAGCGGAGCAAAAAAGTTTTCTCTGGGTCAAAGCGCTGCGCGAAGCGGGGGTCTGGGTCGAGGCGGCTTATGAATCCAAGGGCTTAAAGGCTCAGATGAAAATGGCGGATCGTTGCGGCGCTTATCGGGTTTTGATGGTGGGCGAGAACGAGTTGGCAACCGGCAAGGGCCTGTTGCGGGATATGCAGACCAAGGAGCAGAAAGAGATCGGCTTGGATCGCCTGGTCGAGAATCTTTTGAAGGAAATGGGGATTTAAGAGATTTATTTCACCGCCCGTTACACTCGAGGCACAGAGAGCACAGAGAGAATTATTTTTTTCCTGCCGAAACAGTTTTTAAAACCTTAAAACTGTTGTGTTGAGAGGACGGCAGGAAAAAACACCTCTGCTCTTTCAATTGAACGATCATCTTATGCAAAAATGAGATATTATTTGTTATTGACACTATATGAAAACCATAGAACAGATTGCTTTTTCCTTTTGGCCCTCTCAGACAAAAGGAAAAAAGAAAAATAATCTCTGTGAACTCTGCGGCACTGGAGTAATTTCAGAGTCCCCTGAAATTACGTCCTCTGTGGTGAATTTATTATTTTAAAGGAGCTAAATTTCAACATGAATGAAACGGAACATCTCACGATTGACACGCTCGGAACCTGGCAACGCACCCATGACTGCGGCGGTTTGCGGGAAAGCGATATCGGCAAAGAAATTATTTTAATGGGTTGGGTCAACGGCCGGCGTGACATGGGTAACCTGATTTTTATCGATTTGCGCGACAAAAAAGGCCTGACCCAGATTGTTTTCGATCCCCAGGAGAACGCGGCGAGTCATGAACGCGCTCATGTGTTACGTACGGAATGGGTAATCGCCATTAAGGGCAAGGTCGCGGCGCGCATCCCGGGCCAGGAAAATCGAAAAATGCCCACCGGCCTGGTGGAAATCAAAGTCACGGAGTTGAAGATTTTGAACAAGTCCGAGACCCCGCCTTTTCAAATTGACGGACAAGTCGATGCTTCCGAGACCTTGCGCGCCAAATACCGTTATCTGGAGCTGCGACGGCCGAAGGTTTATCAGGGTTTTCATACCCGTCATTTGGCCGCGACCTATGTGCGCGATTTTTTAAACCAACATGATTTTATGGAAGTGGAAACCCCGTTTTTAACCAAGAGTACGCCCGAAGGGGCGCGCGACTATCTGGTGCCGAGCCGGGTCAATAAAGGGCTGTTCTATGCTTTGCCTCAATCGCCGCAGCTCTTCAAGCAGATGTTGATGATCGCCGGTTTCGAGCGCTATTACCAGATCGTGCGCTGTTTTCGGGACGAGGATTTACGGGCCGACCGCCAGCCCGAATTCACCCAGATCGATATCGAGATGTCTTTTGCGGATGAAGAAACCGTCGCCCGGATCGCGGAAGGCATGGTGGCGCATGTATTCAAGGAGGTCTTGCAAAAGGAAACTCCGCTTCCCATCCGGCGCATGCCCTATCGCGAAGCCATGGACCGCTACGGATCGGACAAGCCCGATCTGCGTTTCGGTCTGGAGCTGACGGATTTAACCGATCTGGTGCGAAACTCGGATTTTCAGGTTTTTCAGAAAACCGCGCAAGCCGGCGGAGTGATCAAGGCCATCAATGTGGAAAAGGGCGCGGAGCCGTTTTCCCGTAAGGTTCTGGATGAATTGACCCAGCAAGTCCAGGCCTGGGGCGCCAAAGGCCTGGCCTGGATCAAGATCACGCCCGAGGGTTGGCAGTCTCCCATTGATAAGTTTTTCAACGAAGAGATCAAGCAAGCCGTCAACCAACGCCTGAACGCCAAACCGGGCGATTTGATTCTGATTCTTTCGGACCAGGCCAAGACGGTCAATAAGATCTTGGGCCAAGTGCGCCTGGAGGTGGCCCGCAAAATGGATCTGATCAAACCCGGAGTTTATGCTTTTTTATGGGTCACGGAATTCCCGCTTTTAGAGTACAATGAAGAGGAGAAAAGACTGGAAGCGGTGCATCACCCCTTTACCGCGCCCAAAGAAGATGATCTGGCTTTGCTCGACTCCCGGCCTCAGGATGTGCGCGCCCGGGCCTATGACTTGGTTTTAAACGGCAGCGAGATCGGCGGCGGCAGTATTCGTATTCACAATCCCGTTCTACAAGAGCGCATGTTCCGGATCATGGGCATTTCCGAGGAAGATGCCAAACTGAAATTCGGCTTTTTCTTGGAAGCTTTGACCTATGGCGCACCGCCGCACGGCGGCATTGCCTTCGGCTTTGACCGCCTGGTCGCGATCATGGCCGGCACCGATTCCATCCGCGACGTGATTGCTTTTCCCAAGACCACCAGCGCCACCTGTCTTTTGACCGACGCGCCCTCACAGGTCGATCCGCGGCAGTTGGAGGAGTTGGCTTTGGTTTTAAAAGGTTAATTTCATCGGTTTTTATCCTTATTTGACGTTTATGAAAAAATATGATAAATTTATTCATATGAAAGTCATGAGGTAGAAAATGGAAAGACAGAATATAACCCTCTCTTTGCCCAAGGTTTTATTAAAAAAAGTCAGGGCTGTTGCGGCTCAAGAAGAAAAATCCGTGAGCGAATTTTTAAGAGAGTCGTTGGAAAATAAGATTAGACAAACAAACGGTTTTCGTAAGGCCAAAAGTCGTCAAATTAAATTTTTACAGCAGGGCTTTAATTTGGGGACTCGGGGCCATATTTGCATCACACGTGGAAAACTTCATGATAGATAAGAAGTTTTTGGACACCAATGTTATCGTTTATGCTTATGATTCTTCAGCTGGGGAAAAACATCAATTGGCGCGGACTTTATTGGTGGAAATGTGGGATTCAGGGGCTGGAGTTATCAGTACCCAAGTCTTACAAGAATTTTTTGTCACGGTTACCCGCAAAATTTCCCGTCCTCTATCAACCTCCGTCACCGCCGATATTATTTCAGACTTTTTAACTTGGGAAGTGATTGTTAATGATGGAAGGGATATTCTTGATGCAATCGCAGTTCAGCAGAAGGAAAAAATATCTTTTTGGGACGCTCTGATCATCGCTTCCGCTCAAAAAGCAGGGTGCTACATGCTTTATTCTGAGGATCTCAATCCCGGTCAAAGAGTTAATGACCTCACTATTATCAATCCGTTTGTTTGAATTTAGGCCTTGAGGATTAATGCCTCTTCCCGGGGTAACCCGGTGTGCCTTTGGTCGAATGAAAGGTGGTGTTTCTATGGTTTATAGAACGAGAATTTGGAGGCGGATCCAATTAAACAGGCATTAATCATTTGCAAGAAGCAAATAAACTTTTAAAAGCCGAAATCCATACCGTGGTCGAAAAAGCCGTGCTGCCACCCAGCAACGACAGGCACGACTACATGAGCCTCTCGACTTATTATTGGCCGGATCCGGCCAAGCCGGACGGCTTGCCCTATGTGCTGCGGGACGGCGAGACCAATCCGGAGATCCATTCCATCCCTGATAAAGCGAATTTTCAACGCCTGCTGGGAGCTGTGTCGGTTCTGGCCCTGGCCTATTTTTATACGGACAATGAAGTTTATGCCGAGAAGTCGACCGCCATGCTGCGGGCCTGGTTTGTGAACCCTGAAACCCGCATGAATCCGAACCTGAATTTTGCCCAGGCCGTGAAAGGAAAAAACGACGGCACCAAATCGGGCATCATCGATGTGCGGGAGTTGGTGAAATTGCCGGAGACAATGGCTTTGCTGGGTAAATCTTCAACCTTGACCGGGCAGGATAAAAAGGCGGTGCAGGCTTGGTGTGCGGAATTTCTGGAATGGTTGTTGACCAGTAAAAACGGGCAAGAAGAGGGGCAAGCTGCCAACAATCACGGGACCTGGTATGATGCTTTGACGACCGCGCTTGCCTTGTATGCGGATAAAAAAGAAGCAGCGGGTTTATTGATCAGGAAAAGTTATGACCGGATCGCAATACAAATAGAACCGGACGGCAGGCAGTTGCTCGAGCTTAAACGCACCAAAGCTTTGGGTTACAGCTTGTTTAATCTGGAAGGTTGGTTTGCAATCGGACTTCTGGCTCGATCCGCGGGATGCACGGATTTAAAAACCGGTCAGGATTTCTGGACCTATCAAACCAACGATGGACGCAGCCTTAAAAAGGCATTGGAATGGGTGTTGCCTTTTGCACTCGGTCATGGGCAAGGGGAGAAAGAAGCGGCAGCAAAGTTCGGTTTTCCGCAAATCAAGCCCATAGAGAAACGGGAGCTGTATTGTTTACTGGCCGATGCTTATGCTCTTTCCGGAGACGATAAATATAAGGGTTTGATTCAAAAACTCGCGGCAGACAGCAAGTTCAGGCCTCAGGAAGAACTGGAAAACCTGTTGTATTATGGATTGGCGGAATGATGCGCGATTATCTATAATCTGTTGATTATACCGTCAAGAGTAAAAATTTGAATGCCGGGGATTTGCGGCAATCGGATATCATTGGTAATAAAATGGGAAGCGCCGGCATTTAAAGCCGATCCAATTTGAATCGCATCCGGTGTGCGAATATTGTGGACGGCGCGAAGCCGGGCTGCTTGTTCCGCAATGGTGCTTGAAATTTCCATGGTGATGAGTTTAGAGTTAAGTAATATTTCTTTATATTCGGCAGCTAAGTCATGGTTGCCTTTACGGAGTGGATGCACCAACACTTCCAATAATGTTAGGGTTGACGTAACGACCGTAAAATCACCTCCGTCCATGGATTCAAAGAACGGGTGAATTAATTTTTGATAGGTGGGATTTTCTTCAATAAAATAAATGAGCGGCGCCGTATCAAGGGCAACTGTTTTTCCGTATAATTGGCTTACCCATTCCACGATTCACGTTCCTTATTGATATATTCTTTAACGTTCAGGTCTTCCCATATATGCTTGCCTTTTCCTTCTAATTCCAAGATGCTGTGCTTTTTATTTTTATTGGCATTTTTGCGAATGAGTGTCGCCATTTTTTCTAAAAGCTGAAGTTGATCGGATAGATTCAGAGATTTTATCTCGGATATAATATGGTTGTAATCGGTTTCCGGCATGGTGTTTTCCTTATTCTTTTAGACCATCAGAAAAAAATAAATTAATGGAAAAGTATAACATAAACCCATTCATTTTTCATCTTTTTTCATTATATCGCAATTTCTGTAATTTTTAGAGTATTTGAAAACAAAAGGCAAAATCTTAACTGATTGAATTGTTTGTCTTTTATCCCCGTTCCGTCAGATAAACCCCGGCTAAAACCAGCGCGGAGCCGATCAAAAGATTCATGCCGATCTTTTCACCCAAGTAAAAGTAGGCGATTACATAGGTCATGGGCGGGATGGTGTAAAAATAGACTCCGACCTTTTGTGCCTCGGTTTTCTGCAGGGCCTTGAAATAGAGCAGGGTGGCGATAAAAGAGCAGGTGACGCCCAAGTAAGCAATGGCAGCCCAGCTTGACAGGGTAATGGAGGAGAGGCTGAAGCCCTGAAAATGGCTTTCAGCCCAGCCGATCGGGATCATCCAGATCGCGCCGATGATCGTGGTCAGGGTGATGACTTCCAAGGGGCCCAGGGTATTCATGAGGCGTTTGCCGAAAACCGTAAACACGCCCCACATGGCGATGCTGACGATGACCAGGATATCGCCCAGTAAATGGCCTTTCAAATCAAATGATTTTATTGTTTCAAGTCCCATGACGATCAACACGCCGATCAGGGCAATGGATATGCCGACTCCTTTTTTAAGGGTGATTTTTTCCTTTAAATAAAAGGTCGCGATCAAGGTGATGGAGATGGGGCCGGTCACGGCGTAAATCGATGCATTGGAGGCCGGGGTGTATTGCAAGCCCATGGTCTGAATGCCGTAATGCAGGCCGGTGCCGAAAAGACTCAGGATAAAGAGTTGCAGCCAGACTTTCGGTTCCTTGGGAAGGGCGGGAAGGCCGTAAATCAGGATCCAGACCAGAAAACACAAGGCTGAAATGAGCATGCGCAGGGTGACCAGGGTCAGGGGCGGAGCAGCGCTCAGGGCGATTTTAACGGCAATAAATGAAACCGCCCATAGAAAACAGGTGGTCAGAAGGAAGATATGAGTCGAAACAGGCGTGTGGGATTTCAATCTAAAACCTCGTAAAATATAGTTCAAAGTATCAGCATGGGTCCGGAGTATAGAAGTTTTAAACTTGATGGTCAATAGGCCTGCAATAATAATACCCAACCATTTAAGAATATGGCATAATGCCCAGAAAGGTTCCGTCCAGAGCAATGAGTTTATAAAGGCGCAGGTTTATTTTTGCTTTTGACCGTCTCAGCCAAAAGCAAAAAAAAAAATAACCTTTGTGTCCTTTGCGGCTCTGCGGTGAATGATCTTTAATTTTAGGAGTTTTTATGTCCGATAAGATTCAGGTTCGTAAAGCCGTTCTCGAAGATTGGGAAGTGATCGCCCGTTTCAACACGGCTATGGCCATGGAAACCGAGAAAAAGGAGTTGCCGCTGCCGGTTATTTCCGCCGGGGTCCGGGCGGTGTTTAGAAATCCGGGTCATGGTTTTTACGCGGTCGCGGAAATGGATAAGAATATCGTGGGTTGCCTGATGGTCACGCCGGAATGGAGTGACTGGCGCAACGGCGTGTTCTGGTGGATTCAGAGTGTGTATGTCCGGCCCGAATTCCGCCAGCAGGGGGTCTATCGCGCTTTGTATGAATTCGTCAAAAACGCTGCTCCGGAAAACCCGGAGGTTTGCGGTTTCCGTTTGTATGTGGAAAAAGAAAATCTTCGGGCGCAAAAAACGTACCGGGTTTTGGGTATGGAGGAGACGGATTATCGACTTTATGAAGAAAGCGTGAGAAAGTGAGAAGGTTTGAATGTGAGAACGCAAGAAAAGGATGAAGGCGAAAGGATGAAGGATGAATTCCAAAATAAAAACAACTTGTTGCTTGATAATAGCCATTCTGTCGTTTTTCATTGTTAATTCCTGTGCCTCGGCGAAAGTGCCGAATTTAATGAATATTGAGCATATTAATCCGAAAGGACGAGTGCAGGATAAAGAGCATATTTTAAAAAGTCCTGTTATAGATGAGTTGTTAAAAATGGACAAGTTTGCCATTCCATTTCTAATCGACAAGCTTGAAAGCAAAAAACCTCTGCAACCCGGTGTTATTGATTTGTGGTATTATGCCGAAGAAAGGCATTTGGCGTTGATTATCTTAACGGATTTCTTTTTAGATCAAACATGGAAAAAATCTTCGCTTCCAAACTTCTGTTTCAGCGCTTTAATAGAGTCAAAGAAATACCCCGGCATGCCTGTTTGTGAAATATTAAACGAGCATTTTGATGATGGGCAATGGAAATCTTTGCAGCAACGATGGCTAGCGATGTGGGAAAAGAATAGAGATCGCATTTTTTGGGACTCTGAAGGGAAGTTTTTTAGGATTGAGAGTGTTGAACTAAAAAATTGCGAATAAACGAGTCAAATCGTTATGCTTTTAAATGCATATAGCAAAATACATAGGATAGTTTGGAAATTTGACCTCTCCTGGAGCGAAAACCGCTGTGATTGATCTTGTGAGTTAAAGGGAAACCATGGATCAAGGCAATGAAAATCGGAATAGCAAACCAAAGGCCCGTTCCTATAGCATGGTAAGATCGGCAAGCATTGCCGGAAGTTTATTTATTGTTGATGCTTTTGTGTTCAATCAAGGGGTTCTTGCGAGTGTCATTTGCCTGGGTATTGTGTTGATCATGTTGATCAACAGTCTCCGCTATAGAAAAGATTTTAAGAAGCGATTGATCATTATGGGGATTTACGCGGCCGGCGCTGTCTTAACTATCGGGGCAATACGATTCAATAACAATATGGCCCGGCAGCGTGCGGAAATCATCATTCAGGCTTGCGAACAATACTGGCATCAAAAAGGCGGGTTTCCGGATCGTCTTGAAGATCTGGCGCCGGACTATCTCAAGCAAGTCCCCCGCGCCAAATATGCCTTTTCAAATAGCCGATTTATTTATAGGTCCGGTCCGGATCGGCATACTCTGATGTATGTCGCGTTCCCGCCATTTGGAAGAAAAGTCTACTCATTGGAAAATCGCAAGTGGGGACAGCTTGATTAATAAATCGATTTTTGGGTCCCGGCATCGAAGAGGTGCAGGTGGTTCAGGTTCATGGCCAGCATGATTTTGTCGCCGGCATGCACGATGCGGCGGCCGTCGCACTGGGCTGCGGCTTTGAGGCCTTGAATATTCAAATGAATATGGGTTTCGCCGCCCAGGGGCTCCACGATCTCCACGATGCTTTCCATTTTCCATTCATCCGGGAACTGTTGAATACCGCTGTCAATAATAAAGTCCTCGGTCCGGAGTCCAGCGACCACTTTTTGTCCGGTTAAAAAAGAACAATTCGGTTTTTCAAGAATGGGAATTTGCAATCCTTCGGCCAATTGCGCTTCCAATCCATTTTTTCCCAAGACAATCTCGCCATTGAAAAAATTCATGGGCGGGTACCCGATAAACCCGGCCACAAAGGTATTGACCGGTTTTTGGAACAGCTCGATGGGGTCGCCGACCTGTTCGATGATGCCGTCTTTTAAAACCACGATGCGGTCGCCCAGGGTCATGGCTTCGATCTGGTCATGGGTGACGTAGACAATAGTCGAGGTGACGCGCTGGTGGAGCAGCTTGATCTCGATGCGCATTTGATTGCGCAGTTTGGCATCCAGGTTGGAAAGCGGTTCGTCAAAAAGAAAAATCGAAGGTTTGCGCACAATGGCGCGGCCCATGGCCACGCGCTGGCGCTGGCCGCCTGAGAGCTGGAAGGGTTTGCGGTCGAGCAGATCTTCGATATTCAGAATCTGGGCTGCTTCCAAAACGCGAGCCTTGATTTCCGCTTGCGGCGTTTTGCGCAGGGTCAGGCCGAAAGCCATGTTGTCGTATACATTCATGTGCGGATAAAGAGCGTAATTCTGAAAAACCATAGCCACGTTGCGGTCCTTGGGCGGCAAGGTATTGACGACTTTGTCGTCGATCAGGATTTCGCCGCCGGTGATCTCTTCCAACCCGGCGATCATGCGTAAAATAGTCGACTTGCCGCAGCCCGAAGGCCCGACCAGGACTACGAACTCGGTATCTTTAATCTCCAGGTTGACGCCGTGGATGATGGTCGATTTGCCGAAGTTTTTTACAAGATTTTTGAGAATAACAGAGGCCATTGTGTTTTCCTAATCGGGTTAGTGAAATCCTTTACCACGAAGGCTCTAAGACTCTAAGTTTTTAAATTTAATTACTTTGCGTCTTTGCGTCTTGGCGCGAAAAACTCTTACTCTTTAATCAAAAATTTTCTCCGGATAAATTCCGGCCTCGATTTTGGCCCGGATCTGCCGGCGGACCTCTGCGCGGTCTTCCGCATAGGTCATGCCCATCCAGGTTTCCGCGGTCGGCAGGACCTTGACGCGGATTTCACCCGATTCGATCGCCTGGTTCACGGCCGCGGGCAGATAGAATTCCGCTTTAAGATCGGAGCCGTGTTTTTTGAGAAAGCTTTGAAAACCGCGCTCCAGAATCGGGAAAATGGTTTGGGGCGCAAAACCCCAGAAATTCATGGAAACTAGGGTCCCGGGTTTAAATGTTTGGATTCGGCCTTGGGGGTCCCGATACTGAACCCTTTGATCCTCAAGATGGATATGCTCGCGTTCTTCAATCGAGACCAACCGGCCGTTTTGAACTTCGCAAGCGCCGCGCGAGACTTCGCCGTGCGCGGATAAGGTTTTTTCGATTTCGAAACCGACCATAACCTGGTCCATGGCCTTGGCCGGCAGGCTGCGGAGTTCGGAAGCGATCATTTGATAAGAACTCGGCCCGTAATAATCATCGGCATTGATGGCGATAAAGGGCGCATGCAACGCATCGCGGGCCGTGAGAACCGCGTGACCGGTGCCCCAGGGTTTGGCGCGGCCGAGCGGCGGGGTGAATCCGGCGGGCAGGGAGTCGAGTTCCTGATAAACGAAATTAAAAGGAGCATTTGAGCCGTATTTGCGTTTGATCTCTTTTTTAAAAAAATCGTCCATCTGGCGGTTAATGACAAAGACCACTTGTTCGAAACCGGCGCGGCGGGCATCATACACCGCATAATCATACAAGGCGGCGCCGAACGGTCCGATCGGTTCGACCTGTTTGCAGCCTTTGTAGCGCGAACCCAGGCCGGCGGCCAGAATCAGGAGAGAAGGTTTTTGCATAAGATTTTTTTCATTCCTTGAATGTTGATGGATATATTGTGAAGGTTATTATTTACCACAAAGACTTCCCGCCACAAAGTGAAAAAAATCTTATAAAAACAGGGAGAGCAGGCTTTGCAACCTGCTCTCCCTGAGCCTTTAAGGAGGAGAAACGTTCACGGGCTTTTTACTTTTTCCTTAAGGCATCGACTTTTTGGGCAGCTTTGTCCAAAGCTTCTTTGGGTTGCATATGGCCCTGGAAAACGGCTTCGATCGCTTCCCAGATAATGTCATTGGATTGCGGCCATTCCGCGATCAGGGGCCAACCCTTGGCGCCGTTGATCGAGGCGACCATGGTTTTATGAGAGGGGCTTTGGAAAGCGGGGTTAGTAGCCAGGGATTTGGTGACCGGCGGGAACCCGGTGTTTTTATCAAAGCCCAGGCGCCATTCATCCCGGTAAAAGAATTCGAGGAACTTGGCGGCTGCTTCTTTGTTTTTGGAACGCTTGAACATGACAATGGAATCGGTCACGAGCAAGGAAGAGGGTTTTTGGCCTTTAAAAGCCGGGATCGGGGCCACGGCCCATTTGAAATTGGGTTTGTTTTTCTCCAACAGGGAGTAGGTCATGCCGCCGCCCAAGAAGAAAGCCAATTTTCCGGCCAGGAAAAGATCTTGGACTTCATCGCGGCCATAAGCGCCCACGCCGGGTTGAGTGATTTTGTCTTTGTTGACCATATTGTTCATAAAGGTCAGAGCGGCCACGCCGGCTGGGGAATTGATGTCGCATTTGCCGTAGGTGCCGTCCGGGTTCATTTTAAAATAATAGCCGCCGTTGGCAAACAGATAATAGGCGAATTCCACGTTTTCCACGTATTTACGGCCGATCATGCCGACGCCGTACAGATTGGGCGGATTGTTGGCTTTGAGCGCTTTTTCGCGTAATTCTTCAAAGGTTTTGGGCACGTCGCCAACCAGGTCGGGCCGGTAATACATGATGCGGGTGCCGTAAGCCATGGGCAAACCGTAAAGGGTGTTGCCGATCTTGCCTTCAATGGCAGCCGGGTCGATATTGTTCATCAGGGATTTGCTGAGGTATTTGTCGATCGGTTCCAGAACGTTTAGGTCGTTCAGTTCCAGGAGCCAGCGGGTGCCGATCACGGAAAGGTCCGGTTCTTTTTTGCCGGCGATAAAGGTCAATAAACGGTCATGCAGATTGTTCCAGTTGACCCGGATAATCTGCAGGTCGATCTTGGGATTTTCTTTTTTAAAAGCCTGTTCCAGTTTGGTGGTGTAATCGGCTGTGTCGCCGTCATATTCAGCCCAGAAAACCGTGACCGGTTCGGCCAGGGCCAGGCCGGAAATCAGAAAAACCGCGAAAAAAACCATGAGCAAACGCTTGAACATAATGAACCCTCCTTTTCCTAATTGAGATAAATATATAATAAAAAAAGTATCTATGGTTATGGGTAATTGCGGGGTTAATGTCAAAATATTGAGTCGTTAAATATTGTTAAAATACGTGAAAAGGCGGGTAACTGATTGAAATGAATTGGTTATTTTTATAGCGGTAGGGGCGGGCTTTAAACCCGGCTCAAGATTTCAATGGTAGGGGTTCAAAATTTTGAACCCCTACGAAGGGATAAATCCATTCAAGAAGGAAGGCCAATATAGAGGATACTTTGAATTGATTGAGTCGCTTCCGGTTGTAAATTATTTGGTGTCAAAGGAAGGGGCTAAAATGAAAAATCGAGCTTATGGATTCGGCGACAAAAAAAGAGGGTATTGACGAAAAACGCACCGTCCGCGGAACGCGATTACGGTAGCTTGGATTATTGTGCCTTTTTATCATATTGTAATCGATTCGATTCGAATGTTTGTTTTAGAGTGATGATTTCCCTAATAAACATAAGAGAGAAGAAGCCGGTTAGAATTGCGAGAGCAGGATTTGACGAGAAAGAAAACGAAAGGATAACAAGGAATATGTTGCTTGCCCAAAGATAATGCAGATAGCGTTTGCCCCACATTGTTGACTTTAATTTTGCACGAACTTCAAGCATCGTTTTTGTATCAAGAAATGAGTCACGAGCTTGCCGAAAACTGAGCGTTTGCATAATGCCCCCAACAAGGCCAAGTAAGGCACCAACCCCAGCAATAAGTATAGGATGAGGATTACATAAAAAGAAAAGCGCGACTGCAATAGTTCCCCACAGCATAATAAGGACGATATTTGTACTTGGACGCAAAGTAAAATGAGTTTTGTTCATATTTTGCCTTTGCACAACGTATAGTCAGTTGGCGCGCGCTGTTTTTACGCGCGTTCGGACCGAGCGGCGTGTGATACGTGACGTTTTTTCCGTTAAAGCCAGGAGCCCGGCCAATGCCTCGTTAATAGCGCGCGATGTCGGAAAAGCTTTTGCAATAGCGGGTTCGATAAGCGCAACGGACGTACCTCTTGCCACTTCAGCGTAGAACTTCCCTCGTTCAAGCTTGACAAAGTCGGAACGTTTGTAGCTACGCCTCATTTCGTTGTCTTTAGTCTTCTTCATAAATTTTTCTCTCGCTTCGCGTTACGCGCCGTGCATTGATGATTCGGATGGCACCGGGTCGATACGTGTGGCAGACTGCAAGTAGCCGCCCGAGTTTCGAGAACCCAAAGGTAATATACCGCTCTTCTTCAACAGAATGATCGGGATCGGGACCCGATACGGCCTGTGGGTCAAGGAATGCGGTGGCTGCTTCATCGAAAGCGACACCGTGCTTCCGCAGATTGGTTTCGGCTTTGTTCGGATCCCAGTCGAATTTCATAGACATAATGGCCGTCCAAATTATCACGCTTAACAAATATATTATTGCGATGAATCTTAAAAAAAATCAATAAATTATTGCCGGCTACTCAGATGAATGGACTTAAAATTATTGGTTCTTTAAATAGTTTTTAGTGCTCATTTTAATAAATTTAATTGAAAATAACAAAGTTTAGTTTAATTATCATCGCTTTTTCTCTATCAAATAAGGAGCCATTCCGATTAAAGCGGATATTTGAGTTGATATCGACATGCGGAACATAGGGTGCACATGATCAGAGATAGTTCCGCACAATCTCCTGCATACATTCCTCGTTTTCCTCAATCGATTGCACGAGCCTGAACTGGGTCCGGCAGCGCACCAGGTTATGTTGGTCGAATTGGGTCTTGAAATAGGTGTCGCCGTTCAGGAAGTCGGTTAAAAAGCGCAGACCGATCTCGAAAGTAATCAGTTTGCCCGAGAAAGCCAGATGCTCTTTTTCCAGGTCGGTTAAGAAATCGCGCGCTTCGCTCAGATAACCTTGGGCAAGCGCTTCAAACATGGGGAGCTGGATAAAAATTTTGGAAAGGTCTTTTTCGTCTTCAGCCGCGGGACAGGTCGAAGTTCGGACCAAATCGCCGAAATCATAGAGAGCCGAGCCCGGCATGACCGTATCCAGGTCGATCACGCAAATGCCGTTCTGGGTGAGGTCGTCGAGCAGCACATTGTTCAACTTGGTGTCGTTATGGCAGATGCGTTCGGGCAGGCGGCCGGCGGCCAGTAGATCCACCAATACGGAACTGATGGGCTGACGTTCCATGGCAAAAGCGATTTCCGGATTGCATAGCTTGGCCCGGTTAAAGGCATCGGCTTGGATGGCTTGTCGTAGGGCGCTGAAACGTTTTGCTGTATTATGAAAATTCGGGATAATTTCGTGCAAGCGGTCGCCGGGCAGATCAACTAGGGTCTTTTGAAACCGACCGAAAGCAACGGCTGCTTCCGTGGCCTGTTTAGGGGTTTCAACCACGTCATAACTGTGGGCGTTTTCAATAAAGATATAGGTGCGCCAATACTTGCCTTCGGCGTCGATTACAAAAGGCCGGTTGTCATGACTGCGCACCAATTGCAGGCAGAAACGACTGATTTCAGTTTCGCCGGCGGAAAGCAGTTTTTGACGCTGATGGTCGGTGACGCGTAGAATGTTTTGCATGAGCTTTTCCGGTTCGCGAAATACGCGTTCGTTGATCCTTTGCAGGATGTATTTGACCGGTTTATGACCCTGGCTGTAAGTCACGGCATAGGTGTCGTTGATATGGCCGGAGCCGTAGGGTTCGCCGAACATATAATCGCCCATGATCTGAAAACGGCTGCCGATGAGTTGCAGTTTTTTCTGAAAATCGAGCATAAGATTCATCCTTTGACCGCTCCGGCGGCCAGTCCTTCCACGAGTTGTTTTTCAATGAATAAAAATAGAACCATGACCGGCAGGGTGGCCAGGATGGAGGCGGCCATTAAATAATGCCAATCCACGGACCAGCGGCCGACAAAATCGAAGAGCCCCACGGTAATGGGCCTTTTTTCAAAAGAGTTGATAAAAGTCATGGCGAACATGAATTCATTCCAGGCGGTGGTAAAACAGTAGATGACGACCGTGGTGATGCCGGGCACGGCAATCGGCAACATGACCTTGCGCAGAGCCTGAAAACGCGAGCAGCCGTCGATCATGGCGGCCTCTTCGATTTCCAGGGGGATGGTGCGGAAATAGCCGTTCATCATCCAGATGGTAAAGGCCAGGGTGAAGACCGTGTTGACCACGATCAGGGAAACAAAGCTGTCCAACAGGCCCAGACCGGCGACGATCTTGAAAAGGGAAATGACAATGACTACCGGGGAAAACATCTGGATGGTCAAAAAAAGGTAGAGGAGGAATTTGCGGCCCCTAAAGCGCAGGCGCGCCGTGGCATAGGCGGCCGGAATCGAAAGGGCCACGCAAAAAATCGTGGTTCCGGAAGCGATGATCAGGCTGTTCAGGAAAAATTGGACAAGGGGGATTTTGCTGAAGATTTCCACAAAATTGCGGAATTGGAGGATTTCCGGAATCCAATGCGGATTGGGCGCGTATACTTCACGCAACGATTTCAGGGCCGTGGAAAGCATCACACCGAAAGGGAACAACAACAGCGTCAGAGCGATCAATAATAAAGAGTAGAGCAGGGTTTTTTTCAATACAGGTGCATACATAGGCGATTCTCATCCATTCAGGTTTTTTGATCCTGTTTTGAGGATCAAAAAACCTATCGGTATTCGGTCTTAAAATAAAACCGCGCGTAAATCAGGCTGACAAACAGCAAAACAATAAAAGTAATGATCGCAATGGCCCCGGCCGAGCTGAAATCGGTGTATTCAAAAGCGGTGCGGTAAATCAGGGTGATCAGAATCTCGGTTTTACCCAAGGGGCCGCCTTTGGTCAGGATATAGATAACATTGAAGTCGTTAAACGTCCATAAAAAGGAGAGTAAAGTGGCGATTAAAAGAATCGGTTTTAGCGAGGGCAAGGTCACATGACGGAATTGTTGCCAGGCAGTCGCGCCTTCCACGGCTGCGGCTTCGAACAGGTCTTTGGGAATGGCCTGCAATCCGGCCAGAAAAACCAAAGCCATAAAAGGAATGCCGAGCCAGATGTCCACGGAGAGGGTGGCGAAAAAAGCCGGGACCGGGTAAGCCAGCCAGATGGGCGGGTTCAATCCTAAAGCGCGCAGGGTATAGTTGAGCAAACCGAAGTCGTTGTTAAAGGCCCATTTCCAAACCATCACGCTGATCGGGATGGAGGCGGCCCAGGGTAAAATGACCAGGGCCCGGGCCAGTTTGCGGCCCGGAAATCTTTGTTTCAGGATCAAGGCAATGCCAAGACCGCTGACGGCTTTGGCAAAAACGGCGATGAGCGTCCAGACAATCGTGCGCACAACCGTGGCCATGAATTCTTCGGATTGGAAAATAAGCCGGAAATTTTCCAATCCGACAAAACGCACCATTTCGCCCACGCGGTTGGTCTTGAAAACCGCCATGACAAACACATAAAAAATGGGGTAGAACATGAAAGCCAGCAGCATGATCAGGCTGGGCGCCAAAAACAAAAATGCGATCTTGTCTTCCTGGGTCAGAAAATGACGCAAGGAAAGGAAAGAACGTGTTGAAGAAAATACGAGATTATCGTGGTTCATAAAATACCATGCCGTGATAAATTTAAATATCGAACACCGAATAGCGAATGTAGAATATCGAAGTTACGGGTTTTACCTTCATCATTCGATATTCGGTGTTCGATATTCGAAATTCTCTTTTTTCTAACCCTTCATCCTTTTGCCTTCCGCCTTCATCCTTTCTCTTCACTCCGCCTTTCTATGCTTCATGATCTCTTCCAGCTTCGCCAAAACTTCTTCCAGCTCCCGGTATTGCTGGGCTTTCAGGGGGCAATGGTTCAGCACGTATTGGGCCGTGCGCACCACATCGCGCCAGCGCGGATTGCGCGGCAGGGTATGCAGGTTTAAATATTTGTCGAGCGTCCGGGTTTGCCAGGTCCCGCGGTCCAGGTAGACCCGCCATATTTTGCTTTTCTCGGCCAATTCGATTTTACTCTCCTCGGTCGTGATTTCCCAGCAGTGTAAAGTCTTAGTCATAAGATCCACCAAAGCCTTACGCAAACCCCGGTCCTCTTCCGCATGGCTCCAGGATTCGGGCTTATCTTTCGAGGCCGGCGGGTTCGATTCCGGCGCCAGAGCCCAGGGCTTTTCGCTAAAGAGCTTGTTCACGCTGTTGAGGGCGTTTTCCAAAGCCTCGATGCGGTTTTTGCTTTTTTCAAGTTCATGCAACAAGCGGGCGCGGTCGTTTTGGACCGGATCCAGATCATGCAAAATAACCGCGTAAACCAACTCTTCTTCAAAACGCAAGATCGAGACCAAAGCAGGATAGGTAACGGTTGTGCCGTCTTTACGGCGCAGGGCGGTCTTGATCTCATGGCGCGTGGGGGTCAGCGCATCCGGGTTCAGGGCATTGTATTCGCTTAAATAGATTTTTTGAATGGATTCGGGAAAGATAATCTCGGCTTGTTTGCCAAGCAGTTCCTCTTGGGCATAGCCGAACAGGTGCACCGATCTTTGATTGAAGAAAAGGATCTGTTCGGACTCGTTGAGGCAGACAATGGCATCCTCGGCCGTATCCAGGATTTTCAGCAAGCGCTGGCGGGAGGCGAGCAGTTCGGCTTCGGCCAATTTGCGGCGCTGGATTTCCAGTTTTAATTCCTCGTTTTCCTTTAACCGTTCCATCGACTCCTTGGCGCTCAAAAGGGCGTTCACCCGGGCGTAGAGTTCTTCTTTGTGAAAAGGTTTGATCAGGTAATCGTTGGCCCCGGCGGCGAACCCTTCCAGCAGATCTTTTTGCTGGTTCCGGGCGGTCAGCATGATGATCGGCAGGTCGATGAGGTTATGGGTTTCCCTGATTTTTCGGCAGACCTCATAGCCGCTTAAGCGGGGCATCATGACATCCAGTAAAATAAGGTCGGGCGCTTCTTGTTCCAGGAAGGCCAGCGCCTGAAAACCGTCCTGGGCCGGAACGATGCGGTAATGCTTCAGCGAGAGCAAATTATCCAGAACCTGCAGGTTGACCAGGTCATCGTCGACCGCTAGAATGGTTTTTACTCTATCAGGGTTTTGCGGCGATTCGGGAGCAAAGTGCTCCGCGACCGGCGCCGGTTGCGGGGATTCCGGCAGGGCATAAGAGTCATTGTGGATTTTTTGAACCCGTTCCGCGGTCACGGATTTAAGCTCGGCATCTTTGACGAGCGGTATGGTAAAGAAGAACTTTGAGCCGATTCCGG
>Ga0105099_10000616_pt1 | contig 23831 bp, 27 predicted proteins | sample PPLLak3cmMay2015_2_FD_79138 | JGI IMG/M metagenome (GOLD analysis project Ga0105099, IMG submission 79138) | Freshwater sediment microbial communities from Prairie Pothole Lake near Jamestown, North Dakota, USA - PPLs Lake P8 Core (1) Depth... | ecosystem: Environmental > Aquatic > Freshwater >... | reverse complement strand
TGATGTGGGTTCGATTCCTGCCGGGCGCACAATAGTGACCATAAAGGTTTCTTATGAAACAACTATCAATATCACAAATAAATAAAGCAAAAATACCTGATTATGTTACACATGTAACAACAACTATCCAAAAGGCTGGATTTGAAGTTTTTCTTGTAGGTGGATGTGTTCGCGATCTTATTATGAATAGAATTCCAAAAGATTGGGATATTACGACAAATGCCAAGCCAGAAGAGATCATATCTCTATTTGAAAAGACTATTTATGAAAACAAATTTGGAACTGTTGGTGTTTGCCTGCCCGCCATATCTGCTAATGCAGAAAAGGAGAGTGTTCCACGTGAAACTTTCCCCTATACCGGGAATAGGGGAAATGATGTTACACATGTAACAAATACTCCAGAAGAAGCCTTAAAATATGACATTGTAGAAGTTACTCCATATAGAATAGAAGCAAAATATAGCGACTTTAGACACCCAGATGATGTAAAATTCAGCGACAAACTAGAAGATGACCTAAAAAGACGTGATTTTACAATAAATGCTTTGGCTTATAATCCAGATAAAGGACATATTGTTGATTTATTTGATGGTATAAAGGACATAAAGGACAAAGTTATCCGGACAGTAGGGGATGCAAATGATAGGTTTAATGAAGATGCACTTCGAATGATGCGTGCTATTCGATTCTCAACTCAATTAAATTTTGCCGTTGAATATAACACAATGCAAGCAATTGTGGATAACTCTCATCTGCTTAAAAATATTTCTTCTGAAAGAATTCGTGATGAATTCATAAAAATCATTGAATCTCAAAATCCAAGTGTTGGTATTGCTATGCTTTCAAAATTAGGCTTATTAAAATACATAATTCCTGAACTCGAAGAGGGAATTGGTTGTGTTCAAGGTGGAGCTCATATATATGATGTATTTGAACATTTACTGCAAGCACTAGAACATTCGGCAAATAAAGGGTTTAATACATCAATTCGCCTTTCTGCTTTATTCCACGACATAGGAAAACCTCGCTCTCGTAGATCTGGGACCAAGAAAGAATATACTTTTTACGGGCATGAAGTTATCGGAGCAAAGATGACAGAAAAAATAATGGATCGATTAAAATTTCCTAGAAAAAATACTGATTTGGTTGTATCACTTATTCGTAGCCATATGTTTTTCTCTGATACAGAGCAAATAACACTTTCTGCTGTTCGCCGAATTGTTCAAAAAGTAGGGAAGGATCATATTTGGGATTTAATGAATGTGCGTGAATGTGACAGAGTCGGAATGAAAAAAAAAGAAGCTCCTTTTAGACTTCGTAAATATCATGCAATGATTGAGGAAGTGCTTCGTGACCCTATCTCGGTTGGGCAACTTGCGATTGATGGAGAATTTCTTATAAAAGAATTAGGGATCAAACCAAGTCCAAGAATGGGTTGGATTTTGAGTTCACTTCTTGAAGAAGTCCTTGATGACCCTAAAAAGAATACTAAAGAAAAATTAATAGAACTTGTGGAATCACTTAATAAGTTAAACAATTCTGAATTAAAAAAATTAGGAGAAAAAGGAAAAGAAAAGAAAGAAACTTTAGAGAAAGAAGAAGTGGAAAAATTACACAAAAAACATGGTGTATAAAAATAAAAAAAAGGGGAGTCCAAATAAATGAACCTCCCCTTAGAATCCAAACCCCACAAAACTACAACTAAACCAATTCAACTTGTTTTGTAATCTAATAATCAAACTAAATATAGCAACATGAACAAATTTACATATGTATTTACACTGAGTATACCAATAATTAAAATTAAGTCAATCCCCATTGGTAATATCAGCCACATTTAGATACCCCAACAAAAAACAACAAAACCCTATCTTAAAAGATAGGGTTTTGTTGTTTTTAAATTTATCTATCTGCTCCGACTCCAAACCAATCAACTATTACAAGACCACCAGCTCCATTTCCTCCATCCCCTCCAGCGTGGCTACAAGAAGAAAAACAAATACTATCCACATTTCCAGCAGCACCACCTCCACCACCACCTGCACCATAGTTGCCACCAACCAGACCATCTGAACCACTTTGCTTCCATGCACCCTTATCACCACCTAAACCACCAACCCCCATATAACTAGTTAAAGTATTCCAACCTGAACCGTAAATAGCAGACCCTCCCTGACCACTTGCAGAACTACCAATAACTACTTCACCACCACCTCCATCAAGATCCCAGTAATTATTTATGTTTGTAGTAATACTTTGAGTTGTCCCTCCATTACTATAATGACCACCGTAAGCTCTTCCTACAAGACTTCCATTTTTTGTTATCCATGTTTGACCACCATCTGTACCATTTTCTATTACAGCTTGATCACCTCCAGCTCCGCCAGCACCTCCAGCTCCAACTGAAAATTCTAGGACATCACCCTCAGACATCTGGTATACTGCACCTAGATAATTAGGGTCATTATATATTCTTGCAAAAATTCCTCCAGCTCCTCCTCCATAACCACCCTTAGCTGAATCATTGTAAGTAGAATTTGAACCTTCTCCTCCTTTTCCTCCTGCTCCACCAGCTAGACCAGTGACGACAACCTTACAATTCTCTATACTAGGTGGTGCTGTCCAAGTTCCTGACCCTGTAGTTGAAAAGACAGCTCTCCCTGGAACACAAGGAGCATTAGTGCAAGTAACAGTGAAAGTTTTGGAAGTACCAAGCGCACCGGCTGTGTGTTCATAACCAGTAAGAGAATCAGTCTTTTGAAGTGTTGATGAATTAAAATTAGTAGTACAAGTACGACCACTATCTCCTGATGAGTCCCATGTTATTTTCACCTTCGTCCCCGGAGCAACAGTTAAGTTACTAGAAGAACCATTAGCTCTCATTAATACAGTTATAGGCACTCCAGCTTTTGCTTCATCTGCAGGATGATATAATAATCCTAATACAAAGAAGAGTATTAAGATTCCAAAAAATGATTTTTTAGATAGATTCATAATTAAAAATTAAATTAATAATAACTGTTTGTATTATAACATATATAAAAAATAAAAAACCATACCTGTTGCCAAGTACGGCTTTTTTATTTTTTAGCACCTATTTAATAGGTTTATATGTGGTAATTGAGATGATATCTTCACCTCTTTCCCCATATTCGTTTCCACTTTGTCCTAATCCTTCCAGAATTAAGACATCATCAGTTAATTTAAGAATTTTTACATTAGAATTTCTAGGATAGATAATAGAGTCTGCTTTTAATTCATACTCATAATTACCAATCATTTTTCCATGAGTATCAAAAGTTAAAGTCTTTAAATGTACATCCTCAAGTTTTAAATATCCTGAGAAGGGGATATAAGGATAGAAAACTTTAACATCAACAAATATACTATCCTCACCAGATAAATCAAATTCAAAAACATTACCAGTTATTGTTCCTTCCCAAGTCCACCCTGTAAGGAGCCATTTCTTATTAATTAATTTCTTTAACGTGTCATTCTCAACGAAGACAGCATTAACGACATGCCCAGAAGAAATGTTTTCAAACTTGATGGTGTCACCAGTAAATGGTTCACCATCAATGAGGATACTTCTTTCATATCCTCCTAAGTTTTTGATGTTAATGACTAAGTCATCACCATCATCAACGTATACAATTCCCGAAAGGGGAATAGTGAGCCCCTCGGGGGCAGTAATCGTTATGGCATGTCTGCCAAGAGGAATTTCGGTGGTATCATCTCCCGGATTAAACGGATCCGGATTTATAACTTCACAGCTTCCGAAGAAGAGTGAAGAAATAATAACGAGCATTAATAAAATCTTTTTCATTATTTTATAATTTTTAGTTTCTTTTTTATTTAGACTTTTGACAAAAAGCAAACTTATTGTTTAGTATATTATCTACCCTTTTTTTGTAAATGTCAAGGGGGTGTATACACATTTAACATTAAATATATTTAATCTATTAATAATCCTAAAAAATCTATAAAAAACGATAAAACCAATGATTGACTCCCAATTGTCTTATCTACTGGTTTATTTACCCCGTGTCCAGATTTTAATCCCTAGCGAGAACGGTTCTAGCTAGTTTCTGAAAACCGTAGAAAACAAGGCATTTTGGGTCTTGCAAATTATGTTAGGATATGGTATAATACGAGTGTATAGTTAGTTCTTCGATATATTTGATTGTAATTTGTTTGAATTACCTTGTATTTTAAATTTAGAGTTTAAGGTAATTCAAATAAATATAAACAATAAAAAAAATAATAAGCTATGAAAATAATTCAGATTGGATTAGATTTTGGTACAACAAACACAGGAATATCTGCTAGATTTGAAGATGGATCAATTACTCTTTTAAAAGATAAGGGTGTAAATATAAAATCCTTTCCGAGTGAGATCTATTTTATTAATAGGGATACATTATTTGTTGGAGCTGAGGCTCAAAAACAAGCTGATTCCTACAAAGGAAATGGTCGGCACATTAGATGGATAAAACGCTCTCTTCCAAAAAAACTTGATGCAATAAACATTTTTTCTAAAATGTATCTTGTTGAAGATTTAGTTGCAATAATTATTAAACATGCAAAAGAAAGAATCGAGAAATCCTATTCTATTAATTGGAATAAAGTAGCTCTTAAAGTAGGATATCCAGTAGTATTAGGAGAAAATAAAGAAGAGAATAATATTGCTAAAGAAAGGATGAATAAAGCATTAAGACTTGCTGGATTTGATAACTGGGAGTTAGTCCCTGAACCGGTCGCTGTAGCTCATTTCTATTCAAACAAAATAGAAAATGGCAAAAAATGTTTAATCTTTGATTGCGGTGGAGGAACAACCGATCTCTCTTTCGTTGAGTTTAATAAAGACCTTAAAAATGGATTTAAAATACTCGGGAATACAGGTATTACGAGGGCTGGAAGAGAATTTGATAAATCTTTATTTATGAAATCACTTGCTCCACATCTTGGGTATCGCATGCTTTACAATTTTATGGGGGAAGAGATGGAAGTTCCTAGAACAATTTATGATGCTTTATCAAACCCAGCTGAGGCTCAAAGATTAGTATCATACAAACACCATAAGCATATAATGTTAGCTGTAAATATTGCTAAATCTGAGGAGTTTTTAAATCTACTTTTTGCTGTTGATAATAATCAATCGACTTATCTTTTAGGTAAGTCAGAAAATTTAAAAATTGATTTGTCTACAAAGGGAACAGCCCAAAAAGCTATTTCATTGAAAAGCAATTTCAATGCATACAGCACTTATGATGATCTAGATAAAGGTTCAATTTTTGTGCAGGAAGTTATCGTTAATATGATTAATGATTTCTGTTCTGATAAGCCTATTCCAGATCTTGTTATTATGACAGGAGGAATGTCTAATCATATTCTTATTAAAAATCTTGTTTTTAACCAATTTAAGTCAATTCCTAAGGACTCTTTCCTTTATGAGGACACAGATGCTATAGTTTTAGGACTTGCAGTTATGAATCAATAATTTTTTAAAGGGGTACATTTTGTACCCCTTTTTTATTTGAATTTAATATTAAAATATATAAAAATTTGATATAATCAACATATATGAATTATGATACAAAAATCAAAGTAGCAGTGATTATTTACAAAAATAACAAGATACTTCTTATAAAAGAGAAAATCAAAAAGTTTTCTGACCCAAAATGGAATATTATACGTGGATCATATGATAAGGAAGGGGAATCTATTATAGAAACTGCTATTAGAGAAGCATTTGAAGAATCAAAAGTATCTATTAAATTAACAAATTGTATTGGAATATTCACACAAAGAAGTAATAATAAATTGAGAATTTATTATGCTTTTAATGCAGAAACCGCAGATGATCCAATAGTCCCAGAAGAAGAAACTCAAAAACAAAATGATGAGTTTATTTCAGAAGTTGGATGGTTTTCCAAAGAAGAAATTTTAAATATTAGTCCTGAAAAAATGATTGACCCTATAATCTATGATATATTACATGCTTCCATAGAAGGAAAATCATACCCCCTTGAAAATTTTTATGATAAAAAAATATAGTATTTATTTTTAAAAAATAAAAAATACGGCAAATCTATTAAGTAGATTAACCGTATTTTATTGTAAAATTCACATACCAATCTTTACCGTATTTATTAATCATATTTTCTATATAATACATAGGGTAAATTGTTACACCAGACTTATTTATGAATGGACTAGCTACACGAGCCATAATATTTTCTACTTTTTCTAATTGATACATAGTAAACTTAGATGTTTCAGTAAATAAACTTTGTAATAAAATTTTTTTACGTGAAGATCGAATAGTATCAATAAAAAAAACTTCATCTGTCCACTCAGGTAAGATTAGTCCATTAAGAACATAATTTACTTCATATGGGTTAAGTAAGCAACTTAACTCTTCTAGAGCATAAGATCTTAACCATCTACTCCACCATAAGGTAGTCATGCTTTTATATTTATGTATTGATTGTGGCTTTTCAAAATCAAGAATCCAAACGATTTTAAATTCTCGATCAATTATTATGTTACGAGGTGCAATGTCACCCCAGCCAAACCCATTACGAATAAATAATAATATACATTCACGAAGTAGTTTTAGGTAATCTCTTCTTTTTTCACCGTAAGAATAATATTTTAGGATTGTTTCTAAATTATCACCCTTACAATAATGAGTTATCATCTTACCGGAATTATAACCTATAACTGGTACAGATTTAATTTTAAAACCTGATGATAGGTATAATTTTTCAGAGTTCAAAAATAAATTCGCTTCTATGTGTTGCGATAATTCAATTTTTGACGTTTTTTTTAGAACAATATTCTGAGAAGGGATAATTTTTACCTTTTCTGAATCAAAACTGAATATTGGTACCATCTTTCATTTTTTTAAAGAATAATTAAAGTATTTAAAATAATTTTTTACTGAATTTTGAATTAGATAAATTTCATTATCCTCAAGATTAGTTTCCCAATCATTATCCATAGAAATTTTACCAGTAAAATCATTTGCCATCCTATTAGAAACTAAAAGATGATGAGCTTTGTTTTCTGTAAACATTTCTTGTTTGTAGACTAAACCCAATTCTTTACCAATCTCATTTATGATATAAAGTGGGTTGATGCAGAGATCCTCATACTTTACATGGATGACATTTTTACTTAGAAGATACTTCCCGTTATTTGCAAAATCGTTCCACGTCTTAAATTTTTCTTTAATATTACGTGGAACATTTTTACGGATACCCGCTTTAACTGTTGAGTTAGCTACACCACGAAGATCGCGAGTAATTAATACTACTAACCAACTTGGATCATTGATTAATAATTTTGCAAAACGAATTTCCTTAGATGAATCAACAAAGATATTTGAATTATATGTTCTTTTAAAAACATTACTAATATCATTAATACCTTCAACACCTTGGGTAATTAGTTTTTTTAACCCTTTAGCCTTTTGGGGAACAATGGAATGTATAGTATCAGGTCCACAAATTTTTTCAGGTTCTCTTATTGCGTCTAAGGCTCCATAAGCTTCATACAACATGTGAGCATTTTTAAGTTTATTAACCTGATTATAAATTTTAGTACATTCTTCACATCCAATTTTTCCACATGAACACTTTCTGTCTTTTGGATTAAGCCTAGCAAGATAGATAGTTTCCCCCATGCACATTACTTCAGGATGAGATCCGATTAAAAGTGATATCAGGGTTGTTCCTCCTCGAGGTAGCCCTGCAATATATACTTTATTTTTCATAGCGTTAAATTTTTATTTTAAGGTTCTTTTATTAGTTAAATTAACACTAATTTAGATAAAAGTCAAATTACTTAGTCATAAATATATAAATAAAAATCAGGCTAATTAATTTAATTAGCCTGATTAATACTTTATAAATAACTAAATTCTGTCAAATAAACATTATAAGTATTTTGTAATTCTATTCCAAAAACTTTGTTTATATGGCCGATTGATTTTTCAACCATTCCTTGTGATCTTATTTCTTTAGTAAAAATACCCAAGATTTTAGTTGTGTAGCCAAGATTAGAAGCAACTTCAAATAATGGAGTCATTGTTTTACAGTATTCTAATCCAAGAAAATCAAAGATTGAAATCACTATTTTTCCATTGGGGAGGAGTAATCTTTTACCCTTCTCGAGAATTTCAGTTATTAATTCTCTTCCTGTTTCTCCACAAGAATCATGAAAACCACTAATATTTTCAATGAGGCATGGTAATTGAGGGGGATTTGAAAGAAGAAAATCAAATTTATTAGAAAAAAATTGATCATTTAATAATTCACGAAAACCGATATTAGACCAATGAATACGATTATTTTCTAAGAAGTTGTTTTGGTTATCAATTTCTTTTGAGAACAGTATACACTGAGGATCAATATCTATACCATGAACATCTTTTGCTCCTGAAAAACTCGCATATCGTGCTAATATCCCAGTATCTCCAGTTCCAATATCTATAACTATTTTATTTTTAAAAAAGTTGCAGTAGCTAACTTTTTCCCAGATACTAGTTATATCAATAGCTGTTTTAGGTTTAAACCGAATATTTAATGGTAAGATAATTTGTCTATCTTTGCCAGCAACTTTTAATCTCATAGTTTCCATGATTTTAAGTATTTAGTTTTTTAATGTAGTAATACTTTATTTCTGTTTATAATAACATATTATTTTGAATGTGTCTATTGCATTCGTGGTGCATTCAATCTAAGAACTAGTTAGAACGGTTATAGCTAGTTTCTTGGATTTTTGAAAGAATATAATGTAATATATCTATAATGGCACAAGAAATTGAAAAGAAATATTTAGTTTTCAAAGATAAATTACCTAACCTTAAAAATGGGGTTCATTTTACTCAAGGGTATTTATGCTTGAATCCATTAATTAGATTTAGAATCATCAATGATGCTGTATGTATTAATATAAAACAAATAAAAAAAGATGCGTCAGTTCGGGATGAATTTGAATTCCATAATAAATTAGGAAAAACTGAAATTAAAAAAATCATTGGACTTTCAATAAAAAAACCAATTCAGAAAATAAGATATAAAATTTTATACAAAAAATTAACAGGGGAAATTGATAAATATCAAGTAGAAAACGATGGTCTTATAACTGCAGACATAGAGCTTCCTAAAAAGGACTTTGCCATTGTTTTTCCTGATTGGATAGATGTTAAAAATGAGATTACTAATGATGAACGATTTTTTAATAAAAATCTTGGAGAAAAACCATTTAGTCAATTCAAAAAAGAGTTATAAGATATCAGAATAGAGAATTTATATTTTCACTAAAAACTTTTTTGAGTAATAATCATTAAAATAGTTAACCCTTTAGAATTCAATCATTATCGGGCAATGGTCTGAGCCGTAATAATCTGAAAGGGTTTTAAAACTCTTTACCTTTTTAGCAAAAGACTGATTGGTGAAAAAGTAATCAATACGCCAGCCGACGTTTCTGTCACGAGCACGAGTTTTCTGATCCCAATATGTATATATATCTTTCTTGTTTGGATAAAGATTACGGAAAATATCCACCCAGCCATTATTTACAAGTTCATCCATCCAAGCACGCTCTATGGGGAGGAACCCAGTATTATCTGCATTTTCTTTTGGGCGAGCTAAATCTATTTCTGTATGAGCAGTATTCACATCACCACAAAAAATAACATTTTTACCTTGTTTCTTCAATTTATTTATAAATTCCAAAAACGCATCGTAAAATTCTAGTTTATAATTTAATCTTTCTTCTCCGCCTCCACCATTTGGGAAATAGCAATTTATTAAAATAAAATCTTTACTTTGCCCGCCCGCAGGGTTAGGGTAATGAGCAATAATAATTCGCCCTTCATCATCAAATTTCTTAATTCCAATACCATACTCTACTTTTTCTGGTTCAATTTTTGAATAAATTGCCACACCACTGTATCCTTTTTTATTTTTAGAATGTGAAAAATATGAATGATAACCTTTCAAATTTCTAGTTTTCTCATCAAGCTGATCTGGTTCACATTTTGTTTCTTGAAAGCAGACAATATCGGGATTATTGAAAGCAAACAGGGGAGTAAAGTACCCTTGCTTCACTGTCGCTCGCAATCCATTTGTATTCCAAGAAATAATTCGCATAAAAATATTATATCATTGATAAAGTAGACAGGTACTTGACAAGTAGACACCGATCTGCTATACTTCCCATAAATCAAATTTAAAACATATGAGAAACAATTCATTCAGTTGCCGTGGACCAAGTAATGGTTCCAAAAAAAGTTATAATCGTAGATATATCTCTGAAAATTGCCCGACCGATGCCGGTATTGCGACTGCTTCCGAGCAGAACGAATAAACCTGGCCGAAATTGTTTAATCAAAAAAAACGATCTTTATGAGAAAGTACAAAAAGCTTCCTATGCCGTTTAATTGACGGTATAATTAAAATTACAGTTACATAAATTTTCCGGTTCATAATCCCTCGAGACAAGTCGGGGGATTTTTATTTGCTATGAAATTTCTTATGTACGTCACGAAGTTGCTTGTCTGTGATATGCGTATAGATCTGTGTAGTTGCAATATTGGCATGACCGAGCATCATTTGCACAGAGCGAATGTCCGCTCCGTTTGAAAGTAAATCTGTCGCAAACGAGTGACGAATAACGTGTGGAGTAACTTTTTTAGAAATTCCAGCTTTAATTGCATAAAATTTTACAATTCTTTCTATTGAGCGAGGTGTGAGTCTGTTGCCCTTGGCACCATTTCTTGAGTACTGAATAAAAAGAGGATTGTCCAAATCTTTTCTATTTTTTAAATATTCTCTTATTGCATTCTTAGCACTATCCGACAAGAATACTACGCGAACCTTTTCACCTTTTCCTCTGATAGAAAATTCATCTTTCGATAAATCCAAATCTCTATCGAGAGAACAAAGTTCAGAAAGACGAAGCCCAGTCGAGAAAAATAATTCAAGAAGAGCTTTGTCACGAAAAGCTTTCAGAGCTTTTTTCCCTGTTTCATTTGTGTTTGGCGCATTTAATAATCGATTAAGCTCATCGGCAGAAATCAAATCGAGAGATCTTTCTTTTATTTTAGCTAGATCGATTCTATCTGGTGAGAGGGAAGTGATGCCTCTTTTCATTAGATATTTAAGAAATGAACGAAGAGCAATAAGATGATAGTTCTGAGTATTTTTCTTTAAAGTCCCTGATTGTTGCCCACGAGTTTTCATCCCTGGCTGACGATTTAAGAAAAGTCTAAATTCACGAATCTTATCATCGGTAATTTCTTTTGGATCTGACATTTTTGCAAATTCAAAAAAACGAGAAAGGTAATGATCGTAATTATTTACAGTTTTTAAACTATTTCCTTTTTCAATTTCTACATGTTCAAGAAATTCTCTTTTTAGTTGTTCGAGTTTTGATGTCATAATTAATGTCGCAAAATAATTATATCACAATTTTATTTTTTAATGCCTGCCCGTCCATAGCAATAGCGAAGGTGGGTCGTAAAATAAAAAGAGGATTCCTTTAATTAAAAGAACCCTCTCCCGCCAATAATTGTTATTGCCTACTCTTTTCATGGTTTTCGGCTTCCCCATAATCAATATAATGATACTTTTAATCAAAAATTAAATCAATGATAAGGGGGCTTGCCCCCACACCTATATTTTTATAGTTTTCAACGCAGGTTTTAACCTGCAATAAAAATATGGGTGTGGGGGCTTGCATTTTTTGATAATTTATGCTAGTATGTGCGAACAATGTTAACAACAAAGAAAAAGCAGAATATTATAAAAAAGAGCCAGTTGCACGACAAAGACACTGGTAGCCCTGAAGTACAGATCGCTATTTTGAGTAAAAGAATAGATGAACTCGCAGGACATTTAAAAGAACACAAAAAAGATAATCATTCACGTAGAGGACTTATCAAAATGGTTGCTGATCGCAGAAAACATTTGAAATATCTCGAGAATACAGACAAGGAAAGATATATGACTGAGAGTAAAAAACTAAAAGCATAACAAAACCCCGACATCTGTCGGGGTTTTGTTATGCTATACTAATAATACTAGCGTAAACAAAATAGTCTTTGAGAAATACAAGAAGAGCTTTTTTGTTGAAGCGTATAAAGGTCGAGATTTTAATAAAATAATTTAAAAAATAAAATGAGTATAATAAAACACAAAGAACAAAGAGTAGGAGTTTTCATAGACACATCAAACTTATATCATAGTGCAAAGAATTTATATAAAAGAAAAGTAAATTTTGGAGCAGTATTAAAAGATGCTGTTTCTGGACGTAAGCTTGTCCGTGCTATCGCTTACGTTATTACAAGTGAAGGAGGTGAGGAAAAGAATTTTTTTGAAGCGCTTACAAAACTTGGAATAGAAACAAAAACAAAAGATTTACAAATTTTTCATGGTGGAGCAAAGAAAGGGGATTGGGATGTGGGGTTAGCTATCGACACAATAAAAATGGCACCTCGTCTTGATGCAATAGTTCTCGTCACTGGTGACGGAGATTTTGTCCCGCTTGTAGAATATTTGAAAACAACAACACAAGTTGAAGTAGTTTCATTTGATAAATCAACATCAGGAAAGCTTATAGAAACCGCCGATGACTTCCTTGATTTGGGAAGTAACCCAAGAAAATATTTAATATATTAAAAAAATAAAATCCCCGACAATAAAACTGTCGGGGATTTTGATTATGCACTAGAAAATTTCATCGTCATCAAAAGGATTGATGCTTATTTTTGTACCAGAAACAGATACCCCCGATAAGTAATGATCGGGAGTTACAAATTTTAAAAATTTAATTCCTGAACCCAAATCGATAACTTTATTTGAATCACTATATCGATAGCGGAATATTTTCGCATTCGATTTATTCACAGATTGGATTTCGCAATCAACCTGAGCGACCTTATCCTCATACTGTAATGTAAGTCTAGCTCCATGTACAGTATCTACACATTTTTCCAAAAGCTTTCTCATTTCTAAAAGTTTCTTAAAATAAGAAGCAAAGTAATCATCATCAGAAATTTTAAATGGATCCATATCAAGATCATAAATAAGAAGAGGTACATCTCCTAAAATGTTATTGAAATGAATCGTTAGAGTTCTCTCAAAATCGTAAGTATTGAAAAAATCTTCATTCGAAAGAAAAGAAAAATTTGAAGTAGAGACATTTCCAACTTTGCCGGTAATAGTTTTTTTACTTACGTTTCCATCTTTATCTATTCGAGCAATAATGAGGTCTATAATCTTACCTTCATTCTCCGCCAGAGTGTATCTCATAAAAGGAATATACTCTGCATATTCAGAACTGAAACAAATCAGATCTGAGGGTTTTAGTGATTTCGAATTTTCAAATTCAACCCCTTTGGTTTTTTCTAGTGTTTCCATTTTTAAAGAATTAGTTAATTTTCTTTACATTATAATAAATAAACATCATTGTCAATTAAAGGAATTTTTGCTATTATGCACTCATTAATAATAAATAATTTGTTACTCTCCGGACAGATAGAGTTGAAGCCAAAATATCGGTTTCAAAACTAGAGTCTGGAGATTAGCTAAAAATAATATGCATAGTAAAGAATATGAAGTAGAAATTGGCGGTAATAAAATTACAGCTGTATTTAGTGATTTAGCAGATCAAGCTAACGGTTCTGTTATTCTAAAAAGTGAAGGAACAGTAGTGATGGCAACAGCCGTCATCTCAAAAGATGGAAGTAAGAATTTAGGATTCTTTAATTTAACTGTTGAGTACCTAGAAAAGTTTTATGCAAGAGGAAGAATTCTTGGTGGTCAATACAACAAAAGAGAAGGGCGACCAAGTGATCAATCCATCCTTGCTGCTCGCATGATAGACAGAACCATTCGTCCACTTTTTGATAGTCATATTAAAAATGCTGTTCAAGTTATTGTGACAGTTATCGCCCTAGGAAAAACAGATCCAAAAACTCTCGGCATCAATGCATGCTCCATCGCACTCCACTTATCAGATATTCCATGGAAAGGACCCATTGGAGCAGTGCACATAAGTAAAGCTAAAAATGAAAATGAAATAAAAATAAATAATTATCTTCCCAGTGAAGATGAGCCAGTTTATGATTTAGACTTACTCGTCTGTGGTAAAGAAAAAACTATCAACATGATAGAAGCAATGTCTTTTGAATTATCTGAAGAAGAGATGGGGGAATGTTTTGACCTAGCTTCAAATGAAATTTCTAAGTGGGAAGATTTTCAAAAAAAACTTGCGAGTGAATTTGGAAAAGAAAAACTTTTATTTCCGAAGCCTGAAACACCAAACGACATTGTGGAACTTTTTGAAAAAGAAATTGCTCCAATATTAGAAGCTGGATTGTTCAGTGTAAATAGTAAAAAAGTTGCACATGAAGCTAAAGATATTTGGAAAGATTTGATAGATAAAAAATATTCTGAAGATCAAGAAATAGAGAAAAGTATTGCGGAAGATTATTTACATGTTCACCTAGATAGTGAGTTTCATAAAAAAGCTCTAGCTGGGAACATTCGTGCCGACGGAAGAAAGATTGATGAGATCCGAAAACTTTATGCGAAGGCCGGAGGAATTTCAGATGTGTTACACGGTTCTGGAATATTTTATCGTGGAGAAACTCATGTACTATCTGTACTTGCTCTTGGTGGACCAGAAGATATTCTTGTAATTCAAGGAATGGAATCTGAATCAAAAAAGCGTTTCATGCATCACTATAATTTTCCTCCATATTCAGGAGGAGAGACAGGAAGAGTGGGGGGGATAAATCGTCGTGAAATGGGGCACGGATTTTTAGCAGAGAAAGCACTTACTCCGGTAATTCCAGACAAAATAAATTTTCCTTATACTATACGTGTAGTGTCTGAATCAACAGCATCAAACGGCTCTACTTCTCAGGCATCCATCTGTGCATCTACAATCGCACTTATGGATGGAGGTGTACCGATCAAAACTCCAGTCGCTGGTATTTCTATTGGGCTCATGGTTGATGAAGAAAATAAAAATAAATATGTTCTTCTTTCTGATATTCAAGGACCTGAGGATCATTATGGTGATATGGATTTCAAAGTTGCTGGAACTAAAAATGGAATCACCGCAATTCAGCTTGATGTGAAAGTAGATGGTGTACAAATACAAATATTGAAAGAAGCTCTTGTTCGTGCAAAAATTGCTCGCTTACAAATTCTTGAAACTATTACAAATGAAATTGCACAACCACGTGAAAATATTTCTCCGAATGCTCCAAAAATTTTGACTGTTAAAATAAAGAAGGATCAGATTGGAATGGTGATTGGACCAGGAGGAAAAAATATAAATGCTATTCGTGAAGAAACTGGTACAGAAATAACAATAGAAGAAGATGGAACGGTCTTTGTCACAGGCAAAAATGGAGGAGCAGAAAAAGCTGTAAAAATTATTGAGGAGATGACTCATGAATATAAAGTGGGGGACAGTGCTCTTGGAGAAGTTGTAAAAATTATGGACTTCGGTGCTTTTGTCCGTATCGGGCACGACACAGAAGGACTCGTCCACATATCAGAAATTGCACCATTTCGCGTAGAGAAAGTTTCTGATATCATTAAAGAAGGAGATAAGGTTCCAGTGAAAATAATCAAGCTTGATGAAAAGGGAAGAATCAATCTATCCATAAAAGAAGCTGATAAAGATTTCTTTAAACCTAAAGCTTAAAAATTTTAAAAATGGATGAAAATAAAACACAACCAAATGATAAAAATATAAAAGTTCTCAGAACTTATACTTCTGACATGGCAGAAGCAATTCGCAATAATGAAATGTCTGTAATTAAAATTGCTATGGCAGAAAAAGAAAAGAGAGAGCAAGAAGCTTTATACAAACAAGCAGAGGGTACAAATACTTCAAAAACATTTCTCGTAATAGGAGGAGTAATATTGATAGCTGTTGCAATTTTCGGTTCATATTTTTTAATTCAAAAGAAAAAAGAAAGTGTTGCCCCAGAGATGACAATAAGTAATATTGAAACTTTTATTTCTTATGATTCAAAATCATATATAGATATCACAAATGTAAATGATGTGTCAGTATTAGCAAATCTTATAAAAAATGTGAAACAAGAAAACTCTTCTTTAGTGAATGCATTCTTCCTCACAACACAAACGGCAACAACTGAGCCTACACTAGTAACAACAAATGATTTCCTTTCTATCCTGAAATCAACAGTGCCAGGAGCATTGACTAGGTCTATCTCCGATGAATATTTACTTGGAAAATATTCAAACATAAATGCTTCAAATGATAATGACAAGTCCGCAATGTTTTTGATTTTCGGAACAACAGATTATGCTCTTGCTTACTCTTCAATGCTTGACTGGGAAAAGACAATGCTTAAAGATTTACAAATTATTTTTAATATTGATTCTTCAAAATTAAATAGTCAAATATATGAAAAACAGTGGAAGGATATTATCATAAATAATAAAGACGTTCGAGTTTTGTATGGAGATAGTGGAGAGGGAATACTTTATTATGTTTTTGTGAATAAAAATAATTTTGTCATTACAAGTAGTGTAGAAGCAATGAAAGAAATCATTGCGCGATTAATTACAAAAGGGGTGAATCAATTATAATTGTTGTTATTTATTATAAATGTTAATATATAAATTATGGATACAAAAAATTACAAAATAAAATTAGAAGAGGAGAAAAATTTACTAGAAGTAGAACTTGGAGCTCTTGGTAAGGTTAGTAATACGGGTGATTGGGAAGCATCTCCAGACAGTGAAATGAGTACTCAAGAAGTTCAAGATGAAGCAGATATGGCAGAGAAAGCATCTGACTATGAAGAAAGATCAATCAAGCTAAATACCCTAGAGAAAAGACTTGCTGATATAAATAAATCTTTGCAAAAAATAGAAAACAATAATTATGGGATTTGTGAAAATTGCGGAAAAGAAATCGAGGAAGATAGACTTGCTGTGAACCCTGCAGCTCTTACTTGCAAAGAGTGTATGAATAAAGTTGTATAGTTTTAATAAAAACCCAAAGGTTACCTTTGGGTTTTTATGTTTATTATGTCATTTTCAAGAATTTACTCAGCACAAACACATTTACTTAAAGGTAAAATAGTGACAATAGAAGTAGATATTACAAAGAACACTTTGCATTCTTTTACTTTGGTTGGACTTCCAGATAAAGCTGTCGATGAATCTAAAGATAGAATGAGTTCAGCTTTGAAAAATTCTGGATTCAATTCTCCTAAAAATCAGAATCAGAAAATAGTCATCTCTCTTTCTCCGGCTGATTTAAAAAAAGAGGGACCTTTTTTTGATTTAGCGATTGCACTTTCATATTTACTTTCTGCTGAAGAAATTAATTTTGAACCAGAAGGTAGAATATTTTTAGGAGAACTTTCATTAAACGGAGAACTTCGTCCGATAAAAGGAGCTCTTCCTTTAACCCAAGAAGCAAAGAAACTTGGATACAAAGAAATCTTTCTCCCGATTGAAAATGCCGAAGAAGCAGCTCTTGTTGATGACATCATTGTATACGGAGCGAAAAATTTAAAAGAAGTTATAGACCATATTTATATTCCTAAAAAAGATAAGAAAGGGAATTTACTTGAACCAGAAAGACCAAAAATAAAACAGCAACCAAAAACAGAAATCAAACACAAAGAAAAAATAAATAATATAGATTTCTCTGACATCAAAGGACAAGAAGGAGCAAAGAGAGGACTAGAAATTGCGGCTGCTGGCGGACACAATATCGCCATGTCTGGCCCTCCAGGCACAGGGAAGACAATGTTGGCGCGAGTATTCTCACACATACTTCCAGATTTAAACAAAGAAGATATTTTAGAAATAACTGGAATTCATTCTATTGTCGGATTATTGGAAGATAATTTAATTACTGAATCACCATTTCGTGCACCACATCATACAGCGAGCTATGTATCCATGATTGGAGGAGGCACAAATCCTAAACCAGGCGAAGTAACTCTTGCACATAAAGGAGTTCTTTTCTTAATAGCTGTTCCACAAATAGAACATTATCGTGTTTAAAAACAATAAAAAAAATTGGGTGAGACAAGTGTCATAAAGGATAGCGGATGGTTTTCGCGAAAAATGTCCAAAAATATTTTATACAAAAACTAAACAATTCTTTTATTATTTATTAGGACTATGCTAGAATTAGTCCATTATGGTAACGATTTCATTGGAAGAACTTATAAAGCGTTTAGAACTAATAAAAAGTAGGGGTTTTATAACTACTCACCGAGCACATGATACTGGGATAGGTAAAACATTGGAAGACTTATTAGGAATTCCAGAAAATAATCTCCAAACACCAGACGCAGGAGAAATTGAGTTAAAAGCAAAACGATTAGAATCTAATAGCATGTTAACTATTGCTACTAAGTCGCCAATTCCTCGTGGTGTAAATAAAGTTTTATTTGAAAAAGCAAAGTATTTAGATATTCATGGAGAATATTCACTACATTCAACTGTGTATGGTTCTCGTCTAAATAATCAAGGGTTACAAGTAGTTTTTGAAGATAATAAATTGATTTTAAAAAATGGTCATGGAATTACTGCACATTGGCCAATATCAATTTTTGAAGAAATTTTAAAATCAAAATCTGATAAAATTCTTCTAGTATTTGCCGACACGAAAGGAGAAAAGAAATCAGCAAATGAAGAGTTCCATTATGTCGAAGCATATCTGTTATCTGATTTAAATATTAAAAAATTCCAAGAAGCAATTGAAACAGACAAACTAAAAATAGATATTAGGATAGGTGCATTCCGTAGTGGTATAAAAAAGGGGAAATATCATGACCATGGAACAGGGTTTAGAATAAATAAAAAAGATTTTCTTTCTATTTTTGACAACTACAAACAAGTTATGTAATTTTTTTTAAAATAACAATACTTTCTTTTGTCATAGTATCTTCTAATGCTCCAGTAACGTTTGTGGGGGAATTTTTCGTTGGCATTCTTTTACCGGGAATACTCCTAACAATAATATTTTCACATTTAAATCCAATACTTTCAGCCAATTCAGCTATTATAAAATCAGTTGGAATACGAACTTGTTTAACAAGTCTATTCCCAATGACTACACAAAAATATTTATTTTTCTTTAGAATAATGTGTGCTTGCTTAATACAATCATTTAAACCTAAATAAAACGATAAAACTTCACGAGCTCTTGGAAGATCTTGTTTTGCAATTTTTTGTAATGACTCAACCAAATATTTAGAATTTAGAGAATGTTCAAGTTCTTTTATTGATTTTCCTCCTAATAATTCCTTATCTACACCAGATGCTTTATTTGAGTCTTCAAAAATATCTATCCATTGCGAAGAAAGTCTGGAGAACTGTCCGTATGCAACAGTAGTATGGCTATCTCCATATGGGGGAGATGTAATAATACAATCAACTGATTCTTTTTTTATACCATTATCTTTTGAAGAATCTCCATAGATTATATTAATGAAAGTATTTTTATCAACGTCACGATAATAATCTTCCATTGTTTGAATACTTAATTCAGTCCTTTTCATAAAGACACTTAACACATCGGGGTTATATTCATCGAGTTTTTCTTTCTTCATTCTAACAAGTTTGAATTCACCATTTTTAGAATTTGATACTTTCCTTACAGTTTCACTAAACGAGACAAGAAAGAAATTTTTTATTTTTTTGTTTGATATAAGATTTATTCCAGCTTTGATATGTGCTAATTTTTTAGAAACTTCATCCTTAAACCAAAAATCAATATTGTTAAAGGTTGGTACTTTAACAGTTTTATTTGTTTGAATACTCTTTAATAACCTTTTATATTCCGCCTTAAGTAATTTAGGATTTATTTCACTTGTTTTAACATCAGCAAGAAAAATAGCTAATGGATTTAAATCTATTCCATACACATTACGACCAAGTAAACGACTTTCTATTAATGCAGTACCTGAACCACAAAATATATCACACACAGTATCTCCTTTTTTACTATAAGTTAAAAGCAGACGTCTTGCTACATGAGGTATAAACATAGCAGGATAAGTATGAAAACCATGAGTATATGGTTTCGTATTTACATTAGTAAAATCCCAAGTAAAATCAATTTTTCTTTCTAAGGGGGTATTATTTATTTTTTTTTGTTGTCTAGTCATTGACTTAATATCAGTCAATGATTTAATACTATTTTCTTTTTTTAGATGTTTAGCAGTTTTTTTTGTCATGTTATTGATTCTATATTACTTTTTAATATTATTCTAATTCACGATAATAGTAAACATTTACTTAGTCATAGATAAGTATTCTTATATAACGTGTTAATAGGCTAAACTATTGATTTTTATATGAATAGTTGTAAAGTTAGAGTATTAACAAATTAGCAATATTTTATGGAAAATAACACAAAAAATAAGATTCCTTGGTATAAAAACGGGAGAGTTATAGCAATAATATTTGTGATAGGATTTTTATCGCTAATAGGGATAATTGACAGTAGTAAAATAGAGACAACTACTCCTGTATCTACTTATAATGATAATCAAACTGGACAAGTAAAAAGTAACACAGTAACAACTCCATCTTATAATAGTTATAGTGCTAATGCTTATAGAGCAGTAGAAACAACTATTCCGACAACAAATAATCTTTCAAATAATAACTACTATACAAATACTTACGGTAACGAAGTTCATTCTCCTGCTTATTCTAATTCAGTACCAGCAGGTGCTTCGGCTAAATGTGGAGATGGCACATACAGTTTTAGCCAAAGCAGGAGGGGAACATGTTCACATCACGGAGGAGTGAGTGAATGGTTATGAGAACACTCTAGCTAAATATGCAATAATAATATTGTATGTTAAGTGTAAAAATATTGGAATAATCAAAGCCAATGCATACCAAATATCTTTCAGTAAATATTTGTTTTTTCTTGCTAAGTAAATAAAATAAGCCATAGCAATTCCAAATAAAACATGCGCAATCACTGGAATCACAGTAATAAACATTCCGTACATATCAGGATGATTTACTCTTTCAATAAAACCAAAACCTAATCCCAAAAAGGGAATAGCAAATGATTCTAAGTTAACAAAATATATAAGAATTAAAACTATTACAAACTTTAAAATTTCTTCCAACCAAGGTCCATAAGATGTCATTCCAAATAATGAATGAAAGTTTGTAAAATGAGAAGATAAAAAAATCAACAAACAACATAATGTCCATCCGCAAAAAAAAGTAAGAAGAATATTGATAACAGTATTAAGTCTCCATTTTAAAATTAAATGCATGTTTGTAAGTATACCAAAATATATATTCTAATAAATAGTGTTTGTTTACTTATTTTTCCAAAAAGTTTATTATTACAATACAACTGAATATTTTAGAAGTAACCTAAACCATTGGTTTTCCAGTGGCATGGCGAAAGTAAGTCCGTTGAAGATAAAAAACTCATCATATGAGGTTTGTCTTCAACGGCCATATCTGGAAACAGGTATGGAGGGTTAAAACCCTCACTCATGTGGTGAGCTTTTTATTTTGTCGAAAATATTTCTCACATCATTTAATAAAAAACTGAATATATAACATGAAGAAAAAAAATATAGTCTATATCGTTTTAATAATAGTTGTTTTAGGAATAAGCTCTTTAGGAATAAATTATTGGTGGACTGGAACACCAAAATATTCTTTACAACAACTACATGGTGCAGTACAAAATCATAATATTGATTTAGCTTTTCAATATATTGATTATGATAAAGTCTTTGATGGAATTTGGGAAGAAATAGTATCTAAAACATTGGATGTTACAAAAGAAGATAATCTTGATTTATCGATTGCTTCTATAAACCTTATGGAGAGTAATAAATCAACTATAAAAATAGTACAGAAACAAGTAATGGAAAAAGCCATTAGTGGAGAAAACACAGAAGAAATTATGTTTAGTAAACCAACTTTCACTGAAAATATTGAAAAAGGAGAATATACAACCAGCCAATATAAAGACACATTCTATGTTAAGTTTAGCAGTGGGATGAAACTTACTTTTACTAAATATGAGGGTCGGAACTGGAAAATTATCAAAATAGACGGTCTTGAAATAACTAATAATGGAAAAATGGGAATATAAAATTATAAATTTAGAAGTCAAAGGTTTTATAACTAAAAAAATAGATCCAAAAACAGAGCAATTATTAAATGAACTTGGAAATGATAGTTGGGAACTTACGGGGATTGCACCTATCGGTGGAGGAACTGGTGGTTGGGGTGCTGAAACAAGTAGTTTTGCTTTTATTTTTAAGAGACAGAAAGTTTAAGATACAGTTTCTTCAAAGTTCACACTATTTTATCTATTCTTGAAGTAGATTTTATAGAAGTGGGCACAACTATTACATTTACATATACAGATTAGGGTAGGATACACACTCGTTGGGTGTCGCTTAAAATCACAGGCCTCGCAGAGGTCTTTTGTCGTTAAAGAGGTAGTATCTTATGTCCATACAATATTTTAGCAGATTTGATTAGCGTGATTTTAAGAGCAAATACTTTATTGATAATACAAATACTAATACACAACAAAATAAATATTTTGTAAATACATAAAAATATCCTTATATTATAAGGGTATTTCATATTGTTCTATTTCGTTCTACGTTTACAGCTTATAACTCAACATGCTAGCCTTATTTCATAGTCAGCACACAATGGCTTAAAAAACACATTTGCCTTTACTAATTTCTAAAAAAAAAGTAAGGGTACTTGAGTTTTAAATATGCCCATATATACCTACTTAGTACTAGTCATATTTAACAGGTATATATGCTTGGCATATTTATCACTAATTTTTATGTCTGACAGATCCAATAATAAAAAAATAGAAGCTGAGCAATCTGTAATATTTACGGCTTTCTTCAAACTTATTCTATCTTTAGATAAAAAAAATTCTAGTGAAATTATAAGCGATAATAAATTAAAAAATGGAAGAAAAAAATAAAATGGATAGAGTTGTAAAGTGGGCTCCTAGAGAAGAGTATATTGAGGAGTTAGAAAAAGTCATTTTTGGGATTAGTAGAAAATTAGCTGAAATTTTAAGAGATGCAGTTCAACTAAGAGCAAACTATAGGGGTTTATTTGAGAAAGAAATATTCGCAGAAAAAATAAATATAGAAATCTTTGACAATGTAGAGGATAAAGAAATACAAATATCTACTTATATTTCTGATTTCTTTACACAGTACAAATTTTCGTATGAATTTGAAGAACTAACTGGCGAATTCTTATTTAAAGAAAAAGAATAGAGTCTCTCTGCTTATGTCACAAGAATCAAAAAAATTCACAGGTTTTCCATTAGTTATGCGTAAAAATTTTTGGATGTATCCAAGAATATTGGATAGTTATTGGAATCAATTAAGTGGTTCAGAGCAAAAAGTACTTGATTTTATTTTGAGACGGACTTGGGGATGGGAAAGAATATCTGACAAAATAAGTCTCAGTCAGTTTAGTGAGGGTGGAGGAAAAATTGGGAATGGTATTGGTTTAAGTAAAAGGCAAATTATTATCTCAATAAAAAAGTTAGAAGAGAAAGGGTTTATTCTAGTTAAAAAACAAAAGTATCAAACAAATGAATATTTTTTAGTGGTGCAAGAAGTTCACCAGCCTAGTGAAAAAAATATACTAGATACTGGTGAACTAAATGCACCCGCTACTAGTGAAAATAGTACACATACAATAGATAAAGATTCAATAGATAAAGAAATAGAAATAATATATGAAAATTTTAAGGGAAGG
>Ga0105099_10000614_pt1 | contig 23890 bp, 28 predicted proteins | sample PPLLak3cmMay2015_2_FD_79138 | JGI IMG/M metagenome (GOLD analysis project Ga0105099, IMG submission 79138) | Freshwater sediment microbial communities from Prairie Pothole Lake near Jamestown, North Dakota, USA - PPLs Lake P8 Core (1) Depth... | ecosystem: Environmental > Aquatic > Freshwater >... | reverse complement strand
TTAAAACCTTGTCCATTACAAACAGCGGGTAGAGTAGTACTCAAGATTCCATTTGTGAATACTTGTATTTTGTATCCACCGCTTGGGCATTCTTCAAAAGTAGCTGGAATATGAACAAAAGATAGTTCTGGTGATTTGCCATCACAAATCGTATCTGTGAATAATAAATTTCCATCTACATACACCTTACGAACATTACATAGTTCGTTTAAGGTGATTAATTCTGATGTAAATTCCGGAATATACGCTTCAGAACTTTCTCCATTACATAATGTATCCCTCGAAAGTTCTTCTTCGTTAACATAAATGACTCTTATTTTACAAAGTTCATTTAATGCGAACAAATCTGTTTTGAAGTTTAAATCTTCAAGCTTAAAACCTTGTCCATTACAAACAGCGGGTAGAGTAGTACTCAAGATTCCATTTGTGAATACTTGTATTTTGTATCCACCGCTTGGGCATTCTTCAAAAGTAGCTTGAATATGAACAAAAGATAGTTCAGCTTGTCCAGCATCTCCTTTATCACCCTTAGGTCCTTGAATACCATCTTTTCCGTCTTTAGCATTTAGACTGAATTCTTCTATTTCACAACTAGTGCTAAAAAGAAGTAAACCTAAAAATAAAATTAAACTTTTCATGTCTTTCGTTTTTGTTTAAATTAAATTTAAAATTGTACATTAAATGTCACACTCATCATTTCAGATGAATATGCATTTTGATAATCATTCTGAGAACTGTAATTTAACCATTCACTTCCTCCAAAAAGTACCCATAACCCAACTTCTCCACAAGCTTTTCTTGTTGCAATCTTTCTATCTATTAGATTATTACCCCTAAAAGGATTTCCTTCTTCATAAGGACCAACACCATTTGCCGAAATAGCGAATTGTCGATCTGAATGATATAAATAGGCGTATCCACCCATTGATAATAATCGTAATCCTGTTGCAACCCAATTTTTTATCTTAGCACTTTTAATCAAATCCTTATCAATAAAAATTTTATTATATGAATAAGAATAACTCATCTTCTCAGGGGATTTCTTAAAACAAGAAAAATCTGACTTAAAATTAGGAGAGGTAATAGTAGGGTATAATCTAAATCCTTCAAAAGCAAATAATATTTTTTTTGAAGAATCATAATGATTATTTTCCGTAACATTGACCTTTATAGTATCCACAACACACGAATCTTTCAATTCATATTGAGGACACTCAGGACAAAGAACCTTAGGACAAGGAGCAGGAACGTTAATTTTATAAGAATATGTTCTTACAACATCTTTTATAAACACAGAATCTGTTGTTATCCAGGGGTAATTCTTATTAGGATCAAAAATTGCCCTAACTGAAGTTCCTAAATTATTGTCGCGATCTACTGATCTCTCGACAATAAGAATCGGCTTTTGATTTTTGCAATCATTTAGCTGATTTTGACAATCATCCAACAATTTTTGCAAACTATCACATCGCTGAGTAGTAGCCAGTACTAAGGCATCTTTTTTATCACCTGAACATTCTTGTAATAACCAAATTACAAAAATAACAGTAATAAAAAACATGTAAGTCATCCATTTTTTAATAGACTCATTACTTAAACTTGATTCTTTTCTCATTTTTTCAATTTTTAGTTATTTATTTAATTTTAATGTACTTTTATATTTATAAATAAGCGGGGAGGTATCCCTGCTTATTGTTTATATTTAATTATTTTCGTAGACAGTATAGCATGTTTGAATATGTTTGTCAAGTGTTAATTTAGAGTAAAATCTATTAAAATTTAATAAAACCTTAAAATATGGCCAAAGAACGAAAAAAGAGAAGAAAAGGCTACTCTAGTAAACAAAAGAAGGAAATCCTTAGAAAGAAAAGGGCTAAGAAAAAAGAAAAAAATCTTAGTAGTATTAAACAAGCGCCGATTATTATTATATAATCGGCCTAAACTTTATTATTTAATGTCGCAAAAGATATATTGTGCGACACTATACTATGTTTTTAATAAGCCTATAAATAGCTTTTTAAGCATTACCCCGTTATGGTATTACTCATCACTTTGAGACACTAAACAAGCATTAAAAGCTCGAACTTGATCATTATAAATATTTATTTTTTCTTTTATATCTTTTATTAATTTATTGTAAGGATTTAATAAATTATTATATTCATCTATTTGTTCATTATGACTACTCCCCTTATATACTACTTTTTTATTTATCATATCTAATCGTAGAACAAGTTCTTCTTCCATTTCTTTAATTGTATTTTGATCTGAGACGATAGTGCTATAAAGAATTGAGTCTATAGCCGGGCAAATACTTCTAGGAGTGCCGAAATGTTGCACCGCCATCCACATCTCTCTGCCTTCAAATTTACCCTTGCCGACAGCTACGCCTATCTCAGTGTAATGATCATTTACAATATTTTCTCTGTGCCCTTCACTTGCAACCCATGAATCCAAAAGAGATTGTTCATTCCTAAAATTACCCATTGCAAGATTCTCTCCGATTAAAATATATTCATAACCGACTTCTTCTCCTAAATCATTAACACCTTTTCCATTTTTTGAAATATGTTCAAAATATTGATTAGTGAACATATCTTGTAATTTTTTCTCTGCGGATAAATTTAATTGTTTATTTTCTTTTAAATCAATCAAACCACCATTTTCTTTTCTATATTTATTGGTCAAAGTTATTATATTATCTTTCGATAAAGATATCTTATTTATAGTAAAAATATCATCTGCTACACGTAAAGCCCCCGGCATATCAATCTTACTTGGTAAAATGTTTTCTTTTTCAGTTAGCTTAATTACAGGATTTTTTATATTTTTATTAAAATAAGAATTTATATCTCCAAGGACAGCAGTAATATCCTCTTCTGCAATAAAAAGAGTTGCTGTTATAAAAAGTATAATAATAATTTTATATAATATTTTCATAGTATTTTATTTACATGTAGAAGATAGTGTATATCCGGATTTCTCTGCATCTTCTTTTGTCGCAAACCAAATTTGATTCTCAGTTTTTATACGTTTAGCTCCACTACAACCTACACTATAATACATTTTACCATTTTTTGAGGCCACATACTTCTTTTCTATTGATTGTATTTGTGTTTTAGAGGCATCATTATCTCCTTCAATAATATGATTTTCAAAAACAATAAATTCTTGATTGCTGGGTACATTACTCTTTGTTTCAATTTTGTCATCTATCGATATTCTACCTAAACCAAATGAACCAATCCCCACCCCTACTATTATAAAAAGATACATAATAGTGACTTTGTCAATACCAGTTTTGCTCTTGATTTTATGGATTAAATTAGGTATACTCATACTTACTTGATTATAAATAATAAATTAGCTTTCGGCTAGCATAAATAATATATGGCACATAGAAAGGCCGGAGGTTCGGCCAAAAACTTAACAGACTCAAATCCAAAGTACCTAGGTACGAAGCTTTACGCTGGAGAAAAGGCTAAAGTTGGATCAATCATTGTCCGCCAACGTGGTACAAAGATATTACCAGGAACAAATGTAGGACTTGGGAAAGATCACACTCTCTTTGCTCTCAAAGATGGTACAGTTAAATTTGGAACCAAAAGAAAGACAAATTTCAACAGAACATCTGGAGTTAAAAAAGTTGTTCACGTAATTTAAATAAAACAATAAAATCCCCACTAATAATTAGTGGGGATTTTATTTATAAAGCTTCTACTTTTATCTGACATTCCCCTTTCTTATCTCCTTTTTTGATAAAAATGGTGTGCAAACCAAGATTCTTTATATGATCCATCTTTAAAGAATTCTCATCGATTTCTATTCTAGTTATCTCTTTAATAGCAGAGATGATATCTTGTGCACTTACCGATTTAAATAAATGTCCTTTTTCATTGGCTTTAGCTTTTATTGTGATTGTTTTATCACTAACAGAAGAAATCAGATCATTGAAGGATTTCATATCTTCTTCTTTCTTCTTTTCCATCACTTTTTTTCTATCTTCAAGTTTTGCGAGTTCAGCTTTTGTAGCAAGACAAGCAAGCCCTTTAGAAAGAAGGACATTCTGAGCATATCCCTCCTTAAATTCTTTTACATCGTATTTATTTCCAACTTTTGGTATATCTGTAAGTAAAATAACTTTCATATAATTTAATTCTTAGCTTTTAATATTTCAACTGCTTTTTCCATTTGTGGATCACGTTTAGCATCTAAATCTTTTTGGGTAAATGGAACTTTTATATCTGGTTCAATCCCCTTCAGAGAAATAGAAACACCTTGAGGAGTAAGCCAATTTGCCACAGTAACTTTTAGTGATGTATCCTCGGTAATTTTCACAAGCTCTTGCACAGAACCTTTACCAAAAGTCTTTTCTCCTACCAATGTAGCTATACCATGATCACGGAGAGCACCAGCCAATATTTCAGAAGCTGAAGCTGAACCACCATCTACTAATACAACGAGGCCAAGTTTGTCATTAAATAATCTAGGTCCATGACTTCTGTAAACCTTTTGTTTATCTCCATTACCCTTATCTTCACTAAGAATAACATCTCCTTCATTTATAAACCAAGATCCAATATTTATAGATGCATCCAAGTAACCACCAGGATTCCCTCTTAAATCAAGAACTAATTTACTAGATTTAGAATCCATAAATTTAATCAGTGCATCTCTGAACAAGCTTACTGAATTTTCTGAAAAACTATAAAGTTTAATAACAAAAATTCCATCATCTCGTAATTCTGTATCTATGGTTGGAATCTGTATTGTATCTCTTGTTATCACAATATCACGTGTTTTATTTTCACCATTACGAAGAATAGTGAGAGTTACACTTGTCCCCTTAGGACCATGAATCATATCTATAGCTTCATCGATGGTCATATCATTAGTGCTTACCTTATCGATTTTCATAATCTTATCCCCTGCTTTTATGCCAGCATTCCATGCTGGAGTATCTTTAAGTGGAGCAATGACAGTAAGAACGCCTTCCTTAATTCCTATCTCTGAGCCTATTCCTTCAAATGACCCTTTAATCTCTTCCGTAAAAGATTTATTCTTTTTGGGTGGGAAAAATACAGTATATGGATCTCCCAAAGAGGAAGCGAGCCCTGATATGGCTCCCCAGACACGATCTTGATCTTCTACCTTTTTTGCATATATAGATTTCTCATTTAATGTATTCCAAACTTTCCAGAAAGTACTGAAGTCTGCTGTAGTTTCTATTTGTGGAGTTTTATTTACAATGGATGCAACTTTTTCTATTTCTGAACGACGAGAATATCCAAAGTAAACACCCACACAGAGAACAAGAGCAACGAGAATTAAAGAAATTATTATATAAATTATTTTTCTTAAAATTTTATTTTTCATCATAAGTTTTATATTACAAAATTAATTAATTTGTTACAAGTAATAAAGCGGAAGGAGTGTATTTATTGCTCGGATCCCAGAGCATCCACGAATAAAGTTCATTGTTGTAAGTGGCTTTCATTTGAGCTCTTACCAAATCTTTAGTATAAGCCGCTCCCATATCGAAATCTTGCAACCACGGGCGAATCTTTGATATATCTTGGTTTATCGCTTTTGTTTTCGCTACAGCACTTTTGAGAGCTCTATCGATAACTTCATACGGGTAAAGAGCTGGATTTTTATAACCAGCATACCCAGAAGGATAATGTGAAGGGTAAACCATCGGACAAACGAAATCAAAGTATGGAATTGTTTTCTCCCATAACTGACCAATACCCATGTCGTTTGTTGATTCAGTTGTTAAACCAAATAAATCTGCTGATATTGGAATATTAATATTTTTTTTAATTTCCGTAGAAAAATATTTAAAGAAAGATTCAATATTGTCGGCTCTCTGTGCTCCTTCCTTAAGATTATAATTTATATCTTTCATATTTCCATCTGAAGGATATCTTATGTAGTCAAGATTTATCTCATCAAAACCTTCGTCGTACGAATTACGTGCAATAGATAGAATATAATCATGGACTTCCTTATTGGTAGGATCAAGGAAAGATAAACCTTTTCTGTCTTTCCATACTCCCCCATCACTCAATCTTTTTATTGCCCATTCTGGCTTTAATTTTGTTAAATATGGATCTTGAAAAACAGATATTCTACCTATAATATAAATACCTTTTTCATGAAGAAGAGAAGTAACTGCTTTAATATCTTTTATACGACCTTCAGAACTTCCAATTAGTTGTAGGTATGGATCATCGGTATGAAAACTAATACGGCCAGTTGAATCCTTAATATCGATAACTACAGCATTGAGCTCTGTCTCATCTATTATTTTTATTAGAGAGTTACGAAAATCTGTTGACCCAGCAACCCAGCCAGATAAATAAATAGCCTTAACTTCAGATGGGGTTTCTATGTGTGTGACAGGAGTGAGGTTTAAAATAGATTTTTCTCCTTCAACTAAACTTTCTATCCCCTTATCATTTAAAATTCCCTTCAATAAATCCGTATTACCTTGCAGAGCTAAATCTTTACCCATATTGTATTCAATATTATTTGAAAGAATAGAAGTAAAGTTAGATAAAATATAATAAACAATAACCCCGCATATAATACATACGAGGCTGATGATGATTAGTCTTGTTGGATTTTTGGGTGATGACATTTTATAATTCACTACTTATATTATCTATAAAGGTTTTACTATTTCCAAGATCTTTTGCTAAACGAGTTTTAACTTCTAGATAAAATAAATAAGCGAGATACATGATGGCAAGCCCTGTTATTAAAAATAATACTTTGCGAAAATTAACAGGAAAACCAAGAAATGGTAATATAGCTACCCATAACCCTATGATAAATAATGTTTTTTCTTTTCTCATGTTGCTATTATAACAACAAAGGAGAAGCAAAAGCAAACATATTACTATATATTTGCTTTATGTTCGAGAGCCGTTGTTATATCGTACTCGATATACCCCATTTATTTCGGCTTCACAATAACCACAAATTCACCTTTTTGTTTTATTTTATTATCATTCAAATACTTGAGAATTTCGCTTGGTTTGCCACTTCTAAATTCTTCAAATTGTTTTGTGATCTCACGAGCAAGCATAACACTACATTCAGGGATATGTGTATCTAACGATGATAATGTTTTTATAATTCTATGAGTAGATTCATAGAAGACTATAACTCTTTTACTATTTGCGATTTCCTTAAATAATGTCTCTCTACCTTTCTTGTGAGGTAAAAATCCTAAAAAGACAAATTCCGCCGATGATATTCCACTTGCAGAAAGTGCAGATATAAGAGCAGATGGACCTGGGACTGGAGACACCTTTGCTTCATCGCCAAATTCTTTTCTTACATTAGCGACCAACATAACACCAGGATCTGAAATACATGGAGTCCCTGCGTCAGAAACTAGAGCTAAGTTTTTACCTCCTTTAAGTAAATTTATAATAGTTGATTCTCTCCCATCTGTGCTATGAGCATGATAGCTCATTGTCTTTGTTTTAATATCGTATTTGTTTAATAAATTTTGAGTAGTTCTTGTGTCTTCACATAAAATATAATCTACTTCTTTTAAAATACGAATAGCCCGAAGAGTAATATCTTCCAAGTTCCCTATTGGCGTGGCTACTATATACAATGTGCCGATATCTGAATCCATTCGCATATTATAACATAAAAAATGCGGTTTACTTTCGCAAACCGCATTTCAATAATTTACTTAATTTTTTATTTTTTACTACCCTTATTAAATTCAAGCATATTCCAGCAAAGTAAAATTACTGGTAATAAAGTAACGATAAGGGTAATAATCCAGTTATTTACAACAATGTTAAAAACAATGTTAAAATCATCTACATAATCACCCCCACCTATGTAAAGTACTAAAGAGGAAAAAAACCAGATCCAAAAAATTACAGATAATAAAATTAATATAATCATAGTTAATTTAAAATCCAAGAATCTTTTGTTATTTAATTTAATAATTTCATTTTTCATGGCTTTTTAATTTTTGGTTCATCTGAAAAGACTTTTAAAATCTACTCAGATGAACCAAAAACCATTTCAATGTGCATTGTCGGTATTGTATCATGTTTTAAACATTGTGTCAATGAGTCTAAATTATCTTGTTCTCTTGCTAAATTACAATATAAATTGTAATGTGAGGGAAACTTCATTTAAAACTTAAAATTATGAAAAGAGTATTAATCGTTCAAAGTATTCCAGAATGGACTGTTATTTTAGGAAATGTTATCTTAAGAGAATTTCCTAAACTACTTACCAATATGAATTTTACTACTACATTTGATCAAGCGATTGATCTTGCAAATGTTTTTAAAGACGACGACCTTATTATTATCACAAGCGATATGTTTCATGACGAGATAAATAATACAGGTACCATCACTAAAAAAATTCCCGAAAATGAGAAAGATGGCAATCGATTAGCTCAAATGATAAAGGTAATCAATCCGAAAGCAAAAGTATATCTGTACTCAAGCTATCATCCTCGCGAGGAAGAATCTTTGGATGGTATTATTACAAAATCAGAATCTGGGGATATGAATACGCTATTGATTTTAGAAGAAATTCGGAAATTTTTCTGTTGAAAAATTACACTTGCACTTTCATAAAAAACAAAAAAGACTGGAGCAGTCCAGTCTTTTTTAATTCACGCTTTTGTGACCCTACAGGGAATCGGACCCTGATTTTATCCTTGAGAAGGATACGTCCTAACCGTTAGACGATAGGGCCATAAATATTTTGCATTTAAAAATTCCTGAAATACTATTATAAAATAGCAAAATTTTGATTATTTTACAAGAAAATAAATTACCCCTTATTATACATCCATACAATATAAAAAGACCTCACTTTTGTAAGGTCTTTAATATTTTTCAATACACGGAACTATTCATCTGTAATATCACGGTAAAAGTATTTTACTTTATCACCAGCAATACCAAAACTATGTGAATAATATCTTTTTAGCGCACTTTCAACCTTATCTTGTAACAGAGAAAAGAAATGAGGATCAGCTCCATTTTTATCTTTATACCAGTTGGTTAAAAAAGTAAAAACTTCTTGTTTTCGACAATCTCTACGTTCCACTGCACAATCAAAATGATTACATTTACCATAAAGATATTTAATAATATTATAAAAGTCACTAAGAGTAAAGTCTTTAAAAGTTAAAACCTGCGTTTTATTTTTTACTGTACTCACATTACTATTCATAGTCATAATACTATCTATTTGAATTTTCTTATCAAGAAAATCTTTAGTAGCTTTTAATTTTTGAGGTAGATATTCAGTGGCATCCCAAAAGAATTTAGCCAAACAAGCTATCCCCATAGTAAACATGAAGCATGCAAATACATTTACAAATATTTCTTCAACAAGGCAATCAGCATTTAGATTAAAATTATTCATTAAAAAATGATGATTGTGAAGAAATAAAATAAAAAATAGTGGCATAGTAACAAACCAAATAGATACTTGAGCAGTCATACAGAGATGACAAGAAAATAGTTTCTCAAGGGACTTCCATTTTACGGTTTTTACTCGTAGCGACTCAAAGATTGAACCGTGCATAAGAATAAACGATATCTCTTTTACTGCTAAAGGTAAAAGGATAAGAACGATTATTAGAATAATTGTTTCCATCTTTTATTGATTTAAATTGTGAATTTTTCCTTATACTACAACTATATCCATTTTTTGTCAAAGACATAAAAACAGCCATCTTGCAAGACGGCTGTTTTAATTTTGAATAGAAATTCATTCTTCTTCTATCCATAATTGCATTAATTTTTTTGTGATTTTTTCTTCTACAAGGCTAGGATCAGCTTCTACGATAGACGCTTCATGATTCCAGCAAGCAGACTTACCATTAATAATTGGGTGATAAATATTTTCACCACAATTACATTTTATTGCAACAGGGATATTATTTTTCCCTGTTAAGATAGATTCAACACTACAACCATTCACTTTAGTTAAATTAAATTCTCTAGACAATTTAATGTCTCTAATAAAATTCATAATGTTTTTCATAGCACATAAAATTAAAGTTATTTTTTAATGAGCAAATTATTTGAAAGAACTAAAAACCAGCTTTTCTTTGAAAGCTGGTTTTTAGTAATAATTTGGTTTGGGAGTTTTATTATTAGCAAAAATCAACCTTCAAATTGAAAGTAAAGAAATAAAAACTCCAGAAGTTTCTATTTAATTGTTGATTGTTGCTTATAATCGCCATATTTATATATTTGCATTTATCGATTTAAAAGTCAAACTCTACCCCTAAATTTACCGATTTTGCCACTCTTTATCCTGACGGCACAAAAGAGCCTTTTTGAGCTCTTTATGCTCCATAATGGCCTCTGTAGCCCTTTCTAGGCGTACCCCCTGAGAACCTTTAATGAGAACAATATCCCCTTCTTCTACTATGCCTTCTAGGAATTTGGCAACTGTTTTGGAGGAATCAAAACTATATATTTCTTTTTGTGGAAATCCTTTTTCCAAAGCTCCTTCAGCTATGAATTTGGCACGAGGGCCGACAACCACTAAAATATCTGCGACTTCAGATATTTTTTCCCCTACAAGTCGATGTTCTTCTTCCGTGAATTTTCCTAATTCAAGCATATCTCCAAGCACTGCAATTTTTCTCTTCCCTTCCACATCTTTCAATACTTGAATGGCAGCGTTCATGGCAATTGGAGATGAATTATAAGTGTCATCTATTATTATAGAATTATTTATCCCTTCTATAAGAGAAAGTCTCCCTGGAGGTGTTGTGTATTCACTAACTCTATTTATTGATTCTAGTAAATCACACCCAAGTACATTAGCGCAAGCGATAGCAGCGAGTGCTTGCCCAATATTATGCATCCCTAAAATATTTGGCAACATTACAGGGAAAGTATTCCCTTCGTATTCTAGTTTAAAATTAATTCCATTTGGTATTTTTATTTTTTTATTTGTTTTGTATAAATAAGTAGGATACACAGCATGATAAGTAGAATTCTCACTCAATCCAAATGATATTGTTTTAAAATTAGATTTCTGGTGAAGTGAGTAGACTCTTTCATCATCATGATTAAGGATAAGTATCCCATCTTTTTTTAGAGCATGAACAAGAGCACTTTTTTCTTCTATAATTTTTTCAACTGAACCAAAGAATTCTACATGAACTGGTTTGTCAGGGAAACTAGTCACAATAACTACATCGGGTTTTAACCAAGGAATAACATTCTTTTTTATATCTCCTGGCTTCCCCACTCCAACTTCAAGAATTAAATATTCTGGGTATGTTTGTTTGAATAAAATTACAGAAAATCCATGTATTATATTTTCAAACCAAATAAAAGGATCATCCCAACCATTTGGTGCTCCTAAAATAGTCAAAGGTAAACCTATCTCGCTATTAAAACTTTTCTCACTTTTTCGTACAGTTTTAAATTTTGATAACACAGTAAAAACAGCATCTTTAGTAGAAGTTTTCCCAACAGAACCCGTGATTGCGATTATCTTGGGGTTGTATCTCGCAAGGATTAATTTTGCTTGCCAAGTAATAATTAAGGTTATAATTTTTTTAAAAGTTTTTTTCATAATTATCTATCTGGTGGAACATTGTAATAATTTAAAACGAATTTACTGATATTTACAAATGGTGGGATAAGCGTCTGTGAAGCGTACTTTACTTCTTTAGGATTTTTTAGAAAAATAAAAACTAAAAATCTAGGTTCATAAGCTGGGAAATATCCAAAGAAAGAATGCATGTGACGGTCTGTATAATACCCCAATCCGCTCTCTCTTGCCACTTGTGCAGTACCTGTTTTTGTGGCAATGCTGTAATTATCCATTCTATGTATACCACCATCATAAGATTCAAATACATGGACTAGCATTTTCGTAATAGTATCTGTCGATTCTTTCTTAAGTAAATTTTCTTTTATAAAAGGATAATCAATATTTTTAGACAAACCATTGTCATATTTTATTTCTTTTACCAAATGCGGAGTTACAAGTTTACCTCCATTTGCAAGAACTGAAAATGCGCGAACAGCTTCTATTGCCGTCAAAGCAATCCCTTGACCAAAAGAAGCGTTAGCATATTCAAGATTGCGTGGACTATCTAAATTACTTATAAGACCAGAAGTTTCATTCGGAAGATCTATTCCTGTTTTTTCTCCTATTCCATAAGATTTCATATATGAACGAAATTTATCATGCCCAAGTTTACTTTCGACAAACACCATTCCCGTGTTTAATGATTGATCAAGCACATCTTGCATGGTCACCACTCCACGACCCTTTTTATCAAAGTTATTTATCGTCTTTTTATCTACAACAACAAAACCATTATCTGTGTATTTAGTTTCTGGAGTAATTACACCCGCATCAATTGCCCCTGCGACAACCAAAGGTTTAATAACAGAACCAAATTCAAAAACATTTTCAATGAGAGGGTTTCGATAAACACCAACATCAGAAACACTTTTAAAATTATTCAAATCAAAATCTGGTAATCCAGACATCGCATATATTTCACCTGTTTGTGGATTTATAATTATGCCACCTATTTGATCTGCGTTCCATTTTTCTAAAGTATTTCTTAATTCTAACTCAAGAGTTGATTGCACCACAGGCTCTATCGTTGTCACAATATCACCTGTGCTAGTACTTGAAATAGTATCTCGTATATTTGAAAATACTTCTGCAAAGAAATTCACATACGATTCATCTGACGGTTTTGAAAGAGTTTTATTATAGAAACGCTCAAGCCCATATTGCCCAGTCAACGTATCTTCTTTGTAAGCCAAGAATCCTATCGTATGTGAAGCAAGATTATTCCCTGGGTAAGATCGCCAATTATCTTTAAAAATAGAAACTCCTTTTATATTTAAATTCTCTATTTCTGTTATTTGCTCTTTTGATAACGAGGTGGCAACTTCTTCGTATGGATCATTTTTCTTTGATGCTTTAGATAAAAATGTATCTTTATCCATTGTCAGATACGGACTTAATTTTATATAAGTATCTTCTTCGTCTACTATATTCTTAGGGATTAAAGCTAATTTAAAACCTGAAGTTACCGTTCCAGCTGTAACCAAAGACCCATCTTTTTTAGAAAAATATATTGAGCCACGATTAAATATATTACTCGAAGGAGTTACGTACTGCTTATCAGCACGATTTGCATAAAAATTACTATGAATAACTTGGACAAAAAAAAGTCTACTGACAATAACACCCACCACTATGAAAATACAAAGTATAACGATTCTTATTCTAAATTGGAACGATCCCTTTTTCATTAGCGAATAGCAACATGATTAATATTACGTGAAGCAAAAATATTCTGATCTAAATCCACAAATCCCACAGACAAAGCATACTCTTTATCTATTTTATTTATATTACTTAAATAAGTTAAATCTAATTGATTAACTTTACTAGTCAGACTAATCACAGTGTTCTCTAAAGATTTACGTGCAATCACATTAAAAGTAATAGAGCCTATCAAATAAAGATACCCAGTGAATAATACTAGTAAGCTTAAAAGAAGAACACGAAACAATATTTTCTGTGTGTTTATGTTTTGTGCGATATCATTTGTAATTGCTTTTGCTTTTGTCATATATTTTTATATTTTTTCTATTAATCTTAATTTGGAACTTCTTGAGCGAGGATTTGACCTTATTTCTTCTTCACTCGGTATTATTGGTTTTTTTGTAATAATATTTGCGTCACCATTTTCTTTTAATTTTATAAATGCTTTTTTAACTATTCTGTCTTCAAGGCTGTGGAAAGAAATAATTGCCATTCGTCCACCTGTTTTTAATTTATTAAAACCTTTTTCTATTACCTGTTCTAAATTTGAAAGTTCACTATTGGTGGCGATTCGTAATGCTTGGAAAGTTCTCGTTGCAGGATGAATTCGTAACCCTCTATAATTTTTCCCTACTGCTTTCTCTATAATCTTTACCAAATCAAAAGTTGTCTCTATCTCTTTTTCTAATCTTCCCTCTACTATTGCTTTGGCTATTTTTCTGGAATACTTTTCTTCTCCAAATCCATAGATAATATCTGCTAAAGTTTCTTCCTCCCAAGTATTTAGAATATCTCGAGCTGTAAGATCTTCTTCTGTTGGATTCTTTTTCATTGTCATCAGAAGCGGTTCATCTTTTAAAAAAGAAAATCCACGCCCTGCAACTTCTAACTGAAAAGAACTAATTCCAAGATCGAGCAATATCTTATCTACTTTTTCAATATTCAAACTAGAAAGAACTTTATCAATATTTTGAAATCCACTATTCACAAAAATAAAATCTGATGGAATATTTTCGAGTAGATTTTCTGTGCGACTTTTTGCATCAATGTCTATATCGAGTCCGATGATTTTTACACTTTTTCCAAAACGTTTTATTATTTCAAATGTGTGTCCACCTCCACCCAAAGTCCCATCCACTATTACATCTCCTTTTTGAATAGAAAGACCATCTATAGATTCATCTTTCAATACAGGTATATGTGTCATATTAAAGAACTCCTATTTGGCCCAATTTATCTGCGAGGGCGTCTGCCTGTGTCTCCACTTTCTTCTTGTAATCATTCCAAGCTTTCTCATTCCAAATTTCAGCACGATTCTGAACACCAATAACAACCACTTTTGTAGAGAGGCTTGATCTTATTTTTAAATTTTCCGGGATTAATATTCGGCCATTACCGTCAACGTCGACAATGACAGCTTGTCCGAATATAAATCTCGAAAAACTTCTATTATCACTTGCAAGCATAGATGAATCAGAAAGCTTTTCGGATACTTTTTGCCATTCTTTTGTAGTGAAAATTGAAAGACAATTATCGAGCCCTGGAGCAACAACAACACTCTTCCCCATCTCCTTTCGGAACTTTACGGGTAATGACATTCTATTTTTATCATCTAATGTATGTGTGTATTCTCCTATGAGCATAATAATGTTGTAAGATAAGGTTAAAATTTAATAAAAAATATTTACCACTTTATCCCACTTGGTTATATTATACTCCACTTTATCCCACAACACAAATACAATCCCCCACTTAAAACTGTGGATAACTAAAAAATATAAACTGGACAATTATTTGTAATAATTGTATTATTCAATAAAACAATTTGTATAAAAAAGATCAAAATGACAGAGAAAAAAATTAAAGTAACAATCGGTGATGAACCTGTCGATATGTTAAACGGCATCACGTTACAATCTGATAATGATATGAGCAGACCTAATAGTTTAAATTCATTTTCAGGTGAAGACGAAATTGATCGAATGGCAGTTTAAACTGTCACCCAAAAACAAAAAAAAGCCTGATTGTAACAATCAGGCTTTTTTTATTCTTTTGGCTTCATTAGTGGGAAAAGTTGAGTTTCGCGAACTGGCTTGTCTACCATGAATGAAAATAATCTTTCTCCAAAACCAAATCCGCAAGTCGGAGGCATACCATGCTCAAGCATTTCCACGAAATCCCATTCTGGCATCATGGCTTCTTCATCTCCTCTGTCTATAAGTTTCTGTTGAGTTTCAAATCGAGCACGTTGATCAATCGGGTCATTTAATTCAGAAAAACCATTCCCTACTTCACTTCCCGCAATAATAATCTGGAAACGTTCCGTAAGATCAGAATTATCTGGACAAGATTTTGCTAAAGGAGAAACAAGCTTTGGATGATGAACTAGAAATACTGGACCAGCAATATTCTTTCGACAGTATTTCCAAAGTGTATCCATTAATCTTTCACGATTATTCCCTTCATACTTAATATGAAATTCATCTAGCTTATCACTCATTTCTTTTTCTGAAGAAGAAAGTACATCTATTCCAGTTTGCTTAAGAACTTCATCTTTATAATCTATTACTTTCCAATCTCCAGAGAGATCGAATTTATGTCCACGTGTTTCAAAAATTAAAGTACCAAAAACTTCTTCTGCGATTTTCTGATAAAGCTCTTGTGCTAATTTCATCCCATCTTTGTAGTTTGCATACGCCCAGTAAAACTCCATATTAGTAAATTCTTGTAAATGATCTGCTGAACTTCCTTCATTTCGATAAACTCTTCCAATCTCAAATGTCTTTGGAAAACCAGCAGACATTAGACGCTTCTGCCAAAGTTCTCCAACTGAAATACGAAGGAAAACATCTACTCCAAAATCTTTATGATGAGTTTTAAATGGATTAGCCTCTGCTCCACCTGTCGTTAGCTCAAGTGTAGGAGTTTCTACTTCTAAGAATCCATGATCTTTCATGAAGTTCCTTGTGACTTCCCAGAATTTTGCCTTTTTAATAAATAAATCCCTTAGTTCATCTGTGGTTAAAATATCTAAATATCTTTTACGAAACCTTTCTTCTATATCTTGAAGTCCATGCCATTTTTCAGGAAGTGGCTGAAGTGACTTTGTAAGTATTCTCCAATTTTTAACTAAAATAGTTTGCTGTTCTGTTTTTGTCTTAAAAAGAGTTCCTGTAACTTCTATAAAGTCTGCAATATCGATAGTGTCAATAAAAAGTTGAAATAAATTATCATCTATTTCTCCTTTCTTTAAGAATCCTTGAAACACATCACTCCCATCTGTGAAATTAAAAAATACAAGTGCTCCTTGCCCACGAAGAGACATTACTCTTCCAGCAAGAGTAACTACTTCACCATCAGAAGAAAGAATATCAAATCCTTCTATCGCTTCTTTTATCGTGTGAGTACGAGAAGAATTCGCAGTGTATGGATCCATACCAGCTTCTTTTAGTAAATCTATTTTTTTGATTCGCGCATCGCGCAGTTCTTCAATTGATGCCATAACTCTATTGTATATCAACAAGAGTGTACTTGACTAGACCCTTAGGAGTTTTAATAGAAACAACATCTCCTTTTGTCTTACCAAATAATGCTTCTCCAAGAGGAGATTTGTTTGATATTTTATTTTGTGACATATCTGCTTCTTCTGATCCGACAATGCTATAAATAACATCTTCTTTAGAATTTTCTTTTCTTACTTTTACAGTCGTCCCGATCTCCACACTTGCACTTGAATGCTTTTTTACTACGACAGATGACTTAAGCATATGCTCTATCTGATTTATACGATCTTCTGTTTTACCTTGATCTTCTCTTGCTTGGTGATATTCAGCATTTTCAGAAAGATCACCGAGAGCACGAGCCGCCTCTAAAGATTCGAGTATCTCCTTGCGTCTAACTGTCTTTAAATGAGTGAGTTCTTCTTGTAATGCTTTCTTTTTATCCTCTGTTATATAATTTGTTTCTTCCATAATAGTCTTTTATTAATATTCATTTCTAGTAATAGGTTTATGATACCGATTTTTAGGTAAAAAGTAAAGGAAGAAATTCTACTCAAAACTCTTAATAATAACACCCTAGTTCTCAGTTTTAATACTAAAATATTGACATTTTAACCCTTATTTAATGTCTCAACAAATTTTCTTAGATCTCTTTCAGTTTTCTCAGTTATTTTTTGAGTAAAAACCTCCCCAAGACTGAACCACTCAAATCCAGCTCCTTCGCCAAGTGTCAACATTTCTTTTTTTACATCGCTAATAACGTAGAATACAAACCTATATGTATTGAGTTCAACGTTTAAGTAATTATCTAAATGAATTATTTTTCCAATACTCACATCCAAACCAATTTCCTCAAAAAGTTCTCTCCTAAAGCATTCTTCAGCTGTTTCATTATTTTCATTTAACCCTCCAAAAAATGCTAATGAGTTTGGATTATACTTTGTATTACCATCTCTCTTATGCAAAAAAACTTCTTTTGTTTTAGGATTATACAAGAAACCTCCGGCCCAAAACTTTTCTGGATATTTTATAATATTTTCTAACATATTTATAATTTCTTCATAATTAATATTTGCTATAAATTTTAACTCAACCAATCTTTAATCAGAATTCCATTTCTTAAAAAACTGAACTATTCTTTCATTATATTATAAAATAAAAAACCCACCTAAAATTATTATTCAGGTGGCTCTTCTAATTCATTATTTCCTAGACTAAGGATAGAGACTTTTCTAAAAACATCTCCATCAATCTTAACGGCAGTGTATAAATACAGACATATCTTATCTGGATGTGGCCTATAACTATCAAAATCACTAGTATGCTCAAAATCATAGGAAGAGATTGAGCAATCTTTATTGATGTACTCCATTAGCTTATCAAATTCATAATCTTCAAAATTATATTCTTTGAGGATTTCTTTTATGGCTTCTATTGAGTCTGAATTTTCTTCAATAAACAAAGATCTTAGCTCTTTTGACCATGAATCATCCCACTTACCACCTCTTACTTCAAGTAATAAAAAATATCCAGTAGTTGCGTTTTTAATAGTTTCCATAATTAGTTTAGTTTTAATTGGTTATCACAACAGACCTAAATCTCCTATGAAAACCAATCAAAACTAATATCAAAAAACTATACTTCCACTAGATACTAGCATGTTTACATACATTTGTCAATACTAGAAGGGATACATTCAACATTGAAGTGCAACACTTCGGTATTGAATGTACTAGGTATTTAATTATAAGAAAGTATTTTAATCCAACCAATCTTTAACCATAAGTTTATTTCCTCATATGATTGAACACTAATATCTGGCATTTTTAATAATACTATTTCAATATTTTTATTGTAAATTAAGTTTTGAGATACTCCAAAACATAATTCAGCAAAAGATTCAGCTCCTATATAACCAATCATCCCATTTTTATCTTCATTCATAATAAATAAAATATCTGTTTCGGTTATATTTTTAAAGAATTCTTTATGTACAATAGGATACTCTTCTAAAAAAGTTTCTTCGGAAATTGGTAGAGGATAATTAATAACTAAATAACCTTTATTTTCCCAAAATCTTTTCCAATATTCAGATTGTTCTTTTAATGACGAACTACCAGTAATGACAACTTTTTTCATAATATTATTATACATATTTTATTTCAAATAATCCGTATACACACTCATATAGTCCACAACTTCACTCATAACACGAGTTGCATTTCCTGAAGCTTCCTTAGGTCCACGCTCCATTACAAGAGCAAAAGAATATTTAGGATTTTCATACGGGAAGAATCCAACGATCCAAGAGTTTGTATTTGTATTTCCAAGCCCCACCTGAGCAGTACCAGACTTTGCTGCCACTTTTATCTGAGGCAAATTAAGAGAAGTGGCAGTCCCTTCTGTCACTGCCATTCTCATCCCTTCATGTATTACTTTCATCATCTCTTCATTAATTTCTATAACTTCTTTTTGTGATTCAAAATTTTTATCTTCATGTGTAATATGTGGAGTATACATCGTTCCCATATTTGCAATTCCAGCGACAGCTCTCACCATTTGCACAGGTGTCACTTGAAAACCATACTGTCCAATGGAAGTGTTGTAGGTGTCTCCAACTCGCCAAATATCTCCCTTAAATGTTTTTGCTTTCCATTCTGGGGTTGGAATATTTCCATCTTTTTCACCATTTAAATTTATTCCAGTTTTTTCTCCTATTCCAAAAATTTTTGCATACTTATCGATATTTGCAATTCCTAAACCTTTTTGACTTTCAAAACCTCCACCAATTTCATAAAAATAAACGTCGGAAGACACAGCGATAGCTTTCCTCATATCGACATAACCAAAAGAGCCGTGGTCTTTAAAAACTGATTTTTTATCTGGAAAATATGGATTTGGAATAGAGATAGAACCATTCGATAAAATTACTTTCAGAGGTGAGATTACATTTTCAACTAAAGCTCCGTAACCCAAAAACGGCTTCACAATAGAACCCGGACTGTAAAGGCCAGAAACAGTTCTATTTAAAAATACTTTACGTTTATCTATAAAATAATTACTTATAACTTTACTATCTTTACCTTTTGATAGAATATTACTACTGTATTCTGGATAACTAGTAATGGCTAAAAGTTCCCCAGTATTTATATCCATAATAGCTCCCGCTCCACCCATAAATCCAACATTTTTTGCCATACTAGAAATGGAATCATACATCTTTTCTTGAATTTTTGCATCAATAGAAAGAATTAAATCTTCCCCTGCTTTTGGAGGTAAAACAATATTTTCAGACTGAACAACGCCTTTAACATCTGTTTCTGTAATACGCACACCATTAACTCCAGTGAGAATATCATTAAAAAAACTTTCAACACCATCCTTACCAATAAAATCATCTTGCCAATAATAACCAGACGAATCTTTGGCTGGAGTACTCACGTAACCAAGTAGTAAACTAAAACCCGGAGATTCATAATAAGATCGATCAGGTGAAGCTAATTTATTAATATCCTCATTATCCCATGTATTCCACGAAAGAAGTACTTTATTGCGATCATAAATGAGTCCTCTGTCGGCAAAGATTGGTTGCTTTTGTAGAGTGTTATTCTCACTTTTTTTAAAATAAGCTTCTCCTTTTATTATTTGAAGATTAATAGTTTGCCAAACAAAAATAAAAGCCACTGCTAAAAAAGATAGCCCGATCAAAAAAATAGATTGCTTGGGAATGGATCGCTCTAATCTTCCTTCAAATTGTTGAGTATTAAAATTGGGAAGATTTTTTGAATCAAGAAAAATCTCATCGGGGTCAATATTTCTTTTTATTCTTTTGTGATTAATACGAAATTTCATTTTTTATACACGATAATATTATCCTTAATAATTTGAATAAAAATAAATAGGAAAATAATAAATAAAGAGAAAAAAGCTGGAGAAGAAATTAGCCTACCGTTTGGAATGGCAAATAATGAATAAATAATAACGCTAGTAAAAATAAATTCATAAAAATGATTAAAGATAAATATCCCAATAAGTAATAGTAAACCGCTTACCCACCAAGGGAAAATAAATACTGAAACAAATAATATAATATCAAAAACAACCCTTTTCATACTAGGATAGTATACCCTTTAAAGTAGCAATTTGACAAATATACCCCCACACCTATATTTTTATAGTTGTTTATAAAGAAAAATTTTATTCTTCAATAAAAATATAGGTGTGGGGGTATATTATCTATTTCTTATTAGACGATAAATTTTACGTAAAATAAAGAAAGCAATGAGTATTAGAAGACCATAAAAGACAATTTTGTTACTGAAAATAAAAGCTAGGGTTGAGAATAAAAATAATTTAATATATGTTATTGGTTCTTTGGTAGCATCTTCTATGTTTGTTTTTTCTGTGACTTTGTCTAAGATTGGTTTCTCTTCACTTTTCATTAAATCTATTTCTTTTTTTGTCTCATCTTTAATTTGATTAATCTGGATAGATTTCTTATCACGAAAATCTTCTAATACAACAAAACCTTCTGAAATAGAATCACTGACATTTTCTGGAAGTAAATCATTTATTTTCTCCCCTGTATTTTCTAGTTGAGTTTTCACGGTGTCGGCACCTGACACGATATCACCTTCTTTATTTTTTATTAAAACAGAGACAGACTTTTTGTCAGTAGAAGTTGTGATATTATCAAGAACAACATTTTCTTTTTTACCTGAAATAGTTGCTGTGGATGAAGTAATTTTGGCAGATATTGTATGATCCCCAGATGTAATCTTCCAAGGGACAAATACATCTTTTAATTCAAGAGATACTAAAGTAACTTCCCTTGTTCCTAGAATGACATTTTTATCATAGAATTCAACTTTGACAGAGATTGAATTTTTTTCTCCATTCCAAACGGCAGTATGGATATTTACAGTTTCTCCTTCTATTAAAGAATCTTTCGAATACCAAATTTGTCCAGGAATAAATCCAGAATTAGTAGTAGCAAAAACAAAAGTAGGGATTATTAAAAAAGTAAATATTATTAATGAAGATAAAAAATATTTTTTCATTCTTATATTGTAACACAATTATTGAAAATTAATCATTCAAAAGTGAATCCCCCACTTTTGAAGCTTCTCCAGCTCCCATTGTAACGATTATGTTATTCTCTCCCATATTTGAAATTCGAGTTTTTAAATATTCTTCTACTTCTTTAAAACCAGTGAAAGATTTTGCGTTATTCGTGATTTTATTTATTTCAGTCGCTAAAATATCTGAAGATATAGTTCCATCATTTTCTTCACGTGCAAAATAAATAGGAAGAAGTATGACTTCGTCAGCATCTTTAAAACTTTTTGCAAAAGAATCTAAAAGTAATTTGGTGCGAGAAAATAGATGTGGTTGGAAAACAACTATTATTTTCCAATCTGCTTCTTTAGAATATAACTCACGAAAGCCTTCTAATGTAGCAATTATTTCTGTCGGATGGTGAGCATAATCGTCATAAAGAAGAACATCACTCTTTAATTTTCCTCTGAATTCAAATCGTTTCCAAGTTCCTGGAAATTCTCCAAGTGCTTTTTTTGTCTCTTGAGTATTTACACCAAGAACACTAGAGACAGCTTGTGCGGCGGCGGCGTCTTTTTTGTTATGAATTCCTGGGATTTTTAATTTTAAATTTCCATCAAAATAATCTTGCCAATTTATAACTTTCGCTTTTATATCTTTTACAACATCAAGAATATTTGGATCATTTGGATTACAAATTACAAATCCATCACTTGGCGCTTTCATCGCCATTTCCCTAAATGCATTTTGAATATCTTTTATATCTTTATAATAATCCAAGTGATCATTGTCTATATTTGTAATCACTAAAATTTTCGGATTAATATTTAAGAATGATCTTCTGTATTCACACGCTTCCACAACAAGATATTTACTTTTACCTGCGATAAAATTACTTCTATTTTTTTTACCCAAAGTATCATGTGGCACAACCAACAAACTCCCAACAATAACAGTTGGGTCATTTTCTGTGTCACACAATATTTGTGCAATCATTGCTGTCGTGGTCGTCTTTCCATGAGTCCCAGCTACTGCAATCGTGTATTTATCACGACTTATAATATCGAGCATTTGTGGATACGAAAGAACAGGAATATTTTTTTGACTTTTTATCCGACTTGCAAGTTCTGGATCATACGTATCTATAGCTATAGTATAAACAATCAATTGAGTTCCCATAGGAATATATTCATACGATTGCCCTGTTACAATATACATTCCAAGCTTACGAAGCTCTTCCACAACTTCCCCATCTTGCATATCTTGCCCTGTGACAGTTTTTCCCTCATGCATCATCATACGCGCAACCGCCGAAATACCAATCCCGCCGATTCCGATAAAATGTATATTTTTAATTTTTGATAGGTCTATATCTTGCATAAAATTATTTTAAAACTATATTATTATAATAACTTCTAAAGAATTTATAAAGAAATGCCATAATTCCTGACTTTATAATCAAGTAAATATAACCTTTTTCTCTATACCGTCTTTCGCTTGGAATAATAAAGCAATTTTCAATAAAGCAATATTTAGCTCCTATATTTTTTAGTCTATCCCCTAAATCTGTATCCTCCCCACGAATCATTGCTTCGTTAAAACCTTTGATTTTTTCAAAAATTTCTTTTTTAATAAAAAAATTGCCTCCAATATTTTTTTTATTATATTTATTTGTAATCCAAGCAATATATTTACCTAAAATTGTTCCTGATTCACTTATCCATTTAGCACAACCATAATCATAAAAATCAATAGCTTCGGATACTTTTTCTAGATAATTTTCAGAAATAATAGTATCAGCATCTATAAAAACCAAAACATTATCTAAAGATTTGCTTGCACCAAAATTTCTTGTTTTAGAAATATTTTTAAAATCGACGTTAAAAACATTTTTCGTATATTTAGAAGATATCTCACTAGTTTTATCAGAACAAGCATCACAGACAACTATTAATTCAAAGGGTTTAGTATTCTTCTTAATAGAAAGTATTGTATTTTCTATA
>Ga0105099_10000613_pt1 | contig 23922 bp, 26 predicted proteins | sample PPLLak3cmMay2015_2_FD_79138 | JGI IMG/M metagenome (GOLD analysis project Ga0105099, IMG submission 79138) | Freshwater sediment microbial communities from Prairie Pothole Lake near Jamestown, North Dakota, USA - PPLs Lake P8 Core (1) Depth... | ecosystem: Environmental > Aquatic > Freshwater >... | reverse complement strand
TCCGGTATTTGGATTTATTAGAATGCCGTTTCAGGTAGAATCTCCATGGTACACCACAACCGCAAATATACGCACCTACCCTCTGGAAGAAATCCTTGGGACTAAAATCAGGGCATTATATCAACGCCGCAAAGGCCGGGACCTTTTTGATTTGTGGTATGCACTAACGAAAGCCAGCCCATCAATACCCAAAATTGTTGAATGTTTTATTGCTGCAATGCAGAGCAATGGTTTGCGAGTATCACGTCAGGAATTTATAGCAAACATGGAAAAAAAGATGTCCGCTGAAGAATTTCGAAACGATATGGCCGGATTGCTGCGTAACGGGATTGTTTATAATATTGACGCAGCTTGGCAATTGGTATCGACGGAACTTATCAGCCAACTCCCTGAATAGTAAAAATTATTACACCGGGCCGGCAACGACACACGATTCACCGCATCAGATTGTATTAATCGAGCTTTGCGTGGTATAGGTTACATGTATATTTAGCCATCGTCCCCTACGATATTTAAAAAGAGGTTTCTTATCTCCGTACCCGTGTAGCATAAGCAAAACTGAAGAAATATTTCTGCCACAGCTGATCCGTGCTATTATACGAATTATCAAAAGCAAAAAAATCAGCAAGCGCCTCCCGCACTCTTAAAATTTCACGCAATCGAAATTTGTTTTTCTTATCTGCAACCGTCAGATCCAAAAGCTCCAATCCGCGATCAAATGCAAGCCGCTGATACTCCCGGTTCCCCTTCTTTTTCCATGTAATCGTACGCTCAATTTCACTGCCGATATTGGCCATCTGCTCGACAAACGAAAGCCCGAACCACCGACCTGCCGAAAGCTCTTTGTGTATGGGACTCATATAACCCACGTATTGACAATATCAATAATACGCTTCCTGATTTCAGGATCGTCTACGCCACGAGTTCGATTATTTTGCGAGGGCCGCAAATTTATCATAGAATCAAATTCAATAAAATCCGGACCATTTCTATCCATATCCGGATACAGATTTATTCCCCACAGGTCTTGCTGTTCAGAACCCTGCTCAATTAATAACGCCTCTTCATCAGCGTGAAGCTCAGCATCCACCGCTATAATGTTTTGTCGTATGTCTACAACAGCTTTTACCAGATTACCGAACAATTTTTTCGCCATAATCCGTAAATCGGCGACAGTAATTTTTTCTTCTATTGTTTTCATAATAACAAATGCCTTGACCGGTTTATATTGTTACCTGGTTATAAAAACTACCAATTTAAACAAGTATCGTCAAGGTTATTATTGTTATAATGATTGAATAGGCGGGTATTTGATCCCTAGATATTCAATAATAACGAAAATATAGAATATTTCCCCTTGGTGTATATTTAATTTCATAACTATTGTTGAGGGTATTAATATGAATAAAGAATACGATTTTTCAAAGGGACACAACGAGGAAAATTCTATCACCGGAATATAAAATTCAATATAACCGTATATCTGGATGCCGATAACATCGAATTCATTAATAAAGTAGCATAAAAAAAATTCAAACCTTAATTCAGTGGTGAATGAAATCCTGCGTGGTGATAAGGCTCTGGCAAAAGTGTTGAGATAACATTTTTTTATTAAGCAGGAAAATTTTCTATCAAGAGCCGCAAATACTCAATTTTGCTTTCTGATACTTTCTTCGGTTATAATGAATCCGCGACCTGAAAAAAACCTTATAACACAAAAACATTCAAATAATTCCACTACCAACCTTTAATAAGCACCTTGTACAAAGACATGTTGTCAGGTATTTTATTCATCGTTTTGCCACACTACTTCTATTGCATCATTGCTTTATAAAATTGCCGGACTCTGACAATTGCAGAACGGAAATCATCTGGAACTCCACTTGCTTCAGCCATTTTCTTAAAAGGTATTTTCCATGAATCCGGTGGCTCTGGTAAATCCAGCGGGACTTCATGAGTTTTCCTTCGCTGAAATGTCGTATATAGTGCCTTACGTATCCGATCAGGATTCATTTTGCCGTTCTCTATGAGGATCACGATATCGACAAGATCCTTCACTCGTGAATTAGGACTCTCCCGGGGAACTGTCAAAGCATGCACCTTTTCAGCGAACTGTTGCTCTGGAGAAATAATAGGTATTACTGGCGCTTCAACCCCCGCAAAACCTAACCAATCCTGTAGTTTCACTAATTCGTGCGGTTCAAACCATGCATCACCTGCAGCAACATCAATTTCAAATTTGATGAATATTCTGCCGGCCATGCGCGCCTCAACCGGAAACCGATATCCGCCATAAGGCGCGTTTTCAAGATCAAGAATGGCATTGCCGATTACAAAATCAAAGAAATCCTTTGTGTCATGATTCGCACGTTTTTGGAGAAAATCCTGAAGCGCACTTGAGTCTGAAGGCTGTTGGCCTTTCCAAACACCGCCCAAATTACCCTTGAAAGCGATGTCGATATCCTTTGTGGTTCGCGCGTTGCCACCCATCCTGATCTCGAGAGCATACCCGCCTTTTACGATCATATCCGTTGTTTGCCCAAAGAAGAGACGGGCGAGAAAACGATCGAATGCAACATGTCGGCGCAGTCGCATGATATCAACTCCGTTGTCCCTGGCCATGCGATTCAGACGCTCTTCAAGGGCCATACGCATACTTGATGCTGTGCGATATTTCTGTTTTGGCTTCATGAATCATCACCCGTGATTTCCATCAGGCGGCGGCCGACTCTGCGCATGTCTTTGAGGGAACGATAGTGTTCGCGTGTCATATATCCCCTGTCAAGCGCCTGCCGCACTGCTTGCTTGATAAATTCGGGGGAAACCGTTCTTGCCCGCACAAGATCCGCAATGGTCCTGTACGGCTTTGTGACCCGATAACCGCTCCTTTCCTCACACTCAACCGATGCAATAGTCGCATGATGAAGGTGAAGCACCTCTGGAATTGAACCATGACGGCGGTAACCGCGGGGTACGGTCATATGGAGCTTATCCGGTTGCAGATCACTCAATTCGAACAAAGACAATGCGGTTTCATGCGAATAAATTCCTTGAAACAAACCTTTGCGATTCAGCGACCACACACCCCAAAGCGAATAGTAGCTGTCATCCCGAAGAGGAAATCTGGCCAATCGATATATGCCACGCCATTCACGCACCCAATTCCCCACCTTCACATGATAGGTATGATTTTTATCACTGAACCCCGCTTTCTTGGCCTGAAAAGCAGTAAAATATCCGCCTTGCGAAGAAGCAATTTGAAAGAGGACGGTTTCGGAATTGTTGTTTTGCATGTAGTATATTATCCTTAATTAATAATAATAATATACTACAACAAAGGGGGAGTGTCCATAACTATTTATCAGAAAACCTGACAATACCATTTCATTTCCTGCCCTACTACTTGGTGTTGTATCTTGCATTAAAAATTCAGTGGTGAATGAAATCTTGCGCGGGGATAAGGCTCTGGCAAAAGCGCTGGGATGAGTATCTTTGAAAAGTAAGAGAACAATATTTCGACACCTCGTAACCGGTTTATGTTGTTCAACTCCCGCACAATCACCTGAAACGCTTATTTCAGCGCCCCTTTCCCCTGACCGCTCAATACCATCTCCGTTGAGAGACAGCAACGCAGGGCGGCTTGGTAAGTCCATCTGATTGCCCTTGCCGGAGGGTCGGTTCCACCATCTCAATCACAGCATTAAAATCATCCTGCAGGACACCTCCTTGGGGTTGATTTTATTCAGGTCGCACATAATCCCAAAATTATTAACGACAGAAATATATTTTATTTACTTATAGTATATTCTTCAACAGTTGGATATGCAAAAAGTTGATTTTGTTGACCTCCAACAGCATATATCTTTCCGTTAATTTCATTCAACATCAATCCGTTTCTTGGCGTGGGCATAAGAGGTTTTATTATGGTCCAAATTCCTTCTATTGGGTCAAATACATCAATCGTATTAAATAATGTAGGAAAATTTGTTCCTCCCATAACATAGATTTTACCATCAAAAACGCAACAAGCAGCCTCTTTCCGCGCGTTACCCATAGGTGGTTTTATTGTCCAAGAGTTTGATATTGGATCATATTCTTCTACAGTTGCATAACATGTCTCCGTCATTGTAGAATGATCATAAGAAAAACCACCTATTGCATAAATTTTTCCATTCAATGCACAAGATGTAAGCCCAGACCTCTTTGTCGGCATCGGAGTTTTTTGGGTCCATGTATCAGTTGTAGGATCATATTCTTCAATAACATTAGATTCTTTGTCAGATGAATTAATACCTCCAATTGCATACATTTTTCCACCTAACACACAGGATGTTAACCCATATCTTCCAGTAGGCATTGGAGCTTTGATTGTCCAGGTGTCAGCAGTTGGATCATACTCGTCATTACTTTTTAAAATATTTGTATCAATAAAGGGAGGACAAAAACCACCACATGAATAGATTTTACCTCCAATAGTACCACAGGTTAAAAAACCACGTCTTTTTTCGACCATTATTTCGTTAGCAAATCTCCATAAATCTGTTATTGGATCATATACTTGCACTGCAGATGAAACAGTAGTAGCGGTAGACATACCAGTGATTACATATATCTTACCATTAACAACACTTGACCCTGCATTATACACTCCTTGAAGCATATCTTTTTTCTTTTTCCACAACGTCAAGGTTGTATCAATTATTGCATTACTATATGATTCTAATCCGATTGAGTCTATGGATCCAACAAAAAAACTATATACAGTAGAGTCTGGTATTAAAGAGGTAATAACACACATTGTATCATCGGCATGTGTAATAACTGTATCACGTATTATCTCGTTTGTATCTTTTGGATTTTGAATATAGTACAGACGATAATCTTTAAAATCCGAATCCTTGTTTTTCGTCCACCGCAAATACGCAGTATACCCAAATATGCTGTCTACAAAAAAGGTCACAGGTTCCGGCAAATCCCAAATAGGCACAAGCACCGTATCGAACCATTTTGTCCCTGCAATATCTTCAACGGTGATATATAGCTTATAATCTCCTTCAATAGTTTTTGTAAAAACCAAAGTATCGTTTCCTTCTGTTTTTGAGGTAGCAATATTTTGAGTACCAACAATTGAATCCGGGTGTCCGAATGCCCAAGATATTTGTTTATATGCGCGGGTTGGATTCGAAAAATCAGCTATTATTAAAGCGGTATCTTTTGTTGATACAGTATCTTTTTCATCACCTGTGATCTTGCTGATAGTTCTAGCGGAAATAGTGGTTTGTACCTTTGTTGGAGAAGCTGCGGTAATACTTATATATTTATATGTCAGACCGATGTTCTGAGAATTATTTCGCACTGCTGCCCGATATTTCAACTTGTAATCATTTATATCATTCATATCACCGAATATGGTGTCTATATAAAAAGTATCGGCGGTAAAACCAAAAGGCTTGTCCGTCATATTGCCGGAATCCGCAGGGTCTTTAAACAAAGCATAATCCTGAAAATTTAGATAGCCTGTTTTATTCCACTTTAACTTAATGATACCATTCAAAGTGTCACATATAGCTGTTAAGCCTGTTACCACTGGTATACCCGTATAAATGAGCCATAGAGTGTCGGCTAATGTGTCTGTAGCGTTTCCACTTTTCTGGATTATATTATAGGTTGGTGTATATTCCGGCAATGTGGTTGTTAGCCTGAGTTTGTAGCTGCCGCGGGCAAGCTGTGGTATTGTGAACCTGCCGCCAATATCTACATTATCAGCCGTTATTTCCGACCCTAATATCTGCACTGTGACTGTACGCGGGTCATGATTCGGTTGCACGCCAACAATACCGGTTATGGATCCTCCATTTTCCAGAGTATCATCTTTAAGATTCGATGAGGACTTGGTAAAAAGAACGGAGCCCTGATACGCCACCAATGTATCTTTTGCCCCCCATACGTTATATGTACCGACTTTAATACTTTCAATTTTATAAGCACCTTTATTATCCGTTAGTGCTGTATAGGCTGGTTGTTTTGATGTGTCCGAAATCTCAAAAATCTTGATTACCGCGTTAGCAGCAGGAGTGCCGTCTTTGTAATACAAACTGGCGATTATCCCTCCCGAGGTCTCATCGTTCGTGCCTGCCACATCCTGTGTGCAGGTGAAATAAAAAGCCACGATACCAACAATCGCGAATAAACAACAATACTTTTTCACTCCTTGCCTCCTTTTTTCGACGCCGGGATTAATGCGGTGCTTAAAAGATACACCTTTTCTGCAGGTTCTTCGTCTTTATGTACGAGCGACCTCACCTGCGAGCGGAATTTCTCGATCAGTTTTTCCAGTCGTTTATAGCCGTTTTTTGATATGCTGATCATATTGGTATTCATTATATAAGGGAATGAGCGGTTTTTTATCAGAAACAGTTTTGACATCTCAAGGCAGCTCAACTGATACTGCCTGACCAATTCATCTTTAACGAAATCCGGTGTTGCGATGGATCTTTGAACCGGTTTATAATAACCCTTCTCGTTCTTTTCGATTATCTTCAAATCCCGCAACAGCTTTATAATCTGCTTGGCCTGTTTCGGTGTTATCGGCGGAAAAACCCTTTTTGCCAGAGCAGCATAATCATCGCCAAAACTATCTACATCAAGCAGCGCCCGCACAACGCTGTTATACCAGTTTTTATAAAAAACAAACAATTTTTTATCAAGGATTTTTTTGGGCGTCTTGTTCAACAGGATAAGCTGTTCAAAAAACAGCTCGCGCTCGTTTGTGTTTTCCGCCTGGTTAAACCTGACCAGCGCATTGAAAAACTGCGCCTCGTCGGTATTCAGGTTTAAAACACTGACAAACCGTTCAACAAAGGCTGATGTGACGGTTTTTCCGGCAAGCACATCCGTAAAAAAGCTTCTGGTGTTGGGCAGGCCCAGCACTTTGCTGAAATAGCTTTTGGTAAACGTTTTATCAAAAGCCTGCCGCTTCTCCTGATAGTCGCGCAGGTATTTTCTGAAATCATTGTATTCGTATATATTCGGCAGGTTTTTTTCGGCGTCTTTCATATTTGCCCCGATTTGGTTTTATTGTCTGTCTATAATAATACATAATTTCTACACAAAAGGGGGTGCATTTTTTATAGTACACTTTTTATCGGCAGGTATTGAATTACGGAATTAGTATTGTGGGTTTTACTGATTCTGTCAGCATGAAGTCCCCTCCCTTACGGTCGGGCACGGTGTTGAGTAAATCCGAAACCCGAATATCGAAATCCGAAACAAATCCGAATAAAGAAATGAACAAATGTTCAAAACGAGAAGATGCATTTCAATTCAACGGAGGGCTTTTTTCCAAGGGTATGATGTCTGTGTTCTATTCTCTCTCTTTCTTTTCCATCTTAACCCAATTTGTTTTAATCCGCGTTTATCCGCCTCATCCGCGTCACTTGTAGTGAGCCTGCCGAACTATCCGCGTTCTATTCTTCTTCCCTTCGATATTCGTAGATCCTTGTTCGATATTCGATATTCAATTTCTCCCTTCCACCATAATTGGGGGCAAGGGCCGGGGATGGGGGCGTACAAAACTACAGTATCCCTTTCGACCTCTTCACCGCGCAGTATTCTCCGCACATGCTGCACAGCGTAACGTCGTCTTTTGGCGGGAGTGAGCTGCGGTATTTTTTCGCTTTCTGAGGATCGACGCACAGGGAGGTTATCGTGTCCCAGTCGAGGTTTATTTTTGCCTGCGAAATCCGGTTATCCCAGTCAATCGCTTTCGGCAGGCCGCGCGCAACGTCTGCTGCGTGCGCTGCTATGCGGGAGGCTACGACGCCTTCGCGCACATCTTCAATCGAGGGGAGGCGCAGGTGTTCTGCGGGGGTAACATAGCAGAGAAAATCGGCGCCGGCCATGCCGGCAACCGCGCCGCCGATGGCCGCAGAAATATGATCGTAGCCTATGGATACGTCGGTGACTAACGGTCCCAGCACATAAAACGGCGCATTGTCGCACAGGGTTTTCTGTATCTGGATATTGGTCACTACTTGATCAAGCGGCACGTGGCCCGGGCCTTCGACAAAAACGCCGACATGCCGCTTTCGTGCCCTTTTAACCAGCTCGCCAAGAACCGCAAGCTCCTCGATCTGGACGCGGTCGGTGGCGTCTTTTATCGCGCCGGGCCTGAACCCGTCGCCAAGGCTGACTGCAACGTCATACTCGGCAAGAATGTCTAAAAGACGGTCATATTGTTCAAACAACGGGTTCTCTTTTTTATTTCGGTGAATCCACTCCATAAGTATGGTGCCGCCACGGCTTACTGCACCGGCAAGCCTCCCAACTTCTTTGAAGCGCTCGACGGTCTGGCGCGTCACGCCGCAATGGATGGTTAAAAAATCGACGCCCTGTTTGCAGTGGTCCTGGATAACGGCAAACATCTCGTCTGCGCTGATATCCAGGATTGATTTTCCGCTTTGCCGCGCCCTGACCGCCATCTCGTACATCGGAACCGTTCCTATGGCAACCGGGCACTCCGCAAGGAGCTTTTTTCGAACCGCACACAGGTCACCGGCTGTTGAAAGGTCCATAATAGCGTCTGCGCCGTACTCTACGGCAACCTTCATTTTTTCCATCTCTTCATCGATACTGACCATAGATGTAGAGGTGCCTATGTTCGCATTAATCTTTATTCTCGTTCCCTTGCCTATCACCAGAGGCTTGATACTGCGCCGTGTGTTGCGCACAACCGTAATCGTACCTTCAGCCACCCCATTCATCAAAGAATCTCTGTCTAATCCCTCCTGCGATGCAGCCAAAGCCATCTCGTCGGTTATAATACCGCTTTTTGCCTGTTCAACCCGTGTCATGCCGAATATCCCCGATAAACCTGTTAAATATTTGATGATTATAATCGAATTTATTACTATGAGAATAAAAGCAACCGCTGTTAAAATAGATTATTACCCTGTTATTATGGACGTATTTCGACGGAAAGAAATCCGCCTGTCATACGGCGCAATAGAATTTTCAATTTCGTTAAAAAACGTTTCAATAAACATTGACAATAATACGAATGGAGGTTATAATCTCTTATTAATGGATTAAGCGAAGGGCTTATATTCAGGCATTCCGATCTTACCCAGACAAGCTGGATAAGAACCTTCACGAAATAATTTTCTGCCTAAAAATGTCAGAAAATTATTTCTAAGGTTCTAATGGCGCAGATTGCCGCAGGGATGACAATCACACATATATAAATTTCTATTGTTATTGTTTTCGGACATTATTTAATCTATTTTAATAAGCCTCTGAACCTATAGAATCCAATTACGGAGGAGATTCATGGCACAAGTAAAAAAGGCAAAGCTTACCAAAAAAGAACTCGAATTTTTCAGAAAAAAGCTCCTTGCGGAAAAACAGAAGGTAATGGAAGAGATGGGCGCTCTGCAGAACAACAACCTGATGGAATCGATTGCCGATCAGTCAGGTGAAGTGTCCCGCTATTCCTATCATCTGGGAGACACCGCATCGCTTTCGTATGGCCGCGAATTCTCCATGGGCCTTGCCGAGCGTCAGCAGAAATACCTTGAGCAGGTCGATGAGGCTCTGGCACGAATCGAAAACGGCACCTATGGTATCTGCCTGGTTACCGGAGAACTGATACCGGTAGAGCGACTGAATGTGGTCCCTGTTGCAAAATACTCTGTAAAAGGCAAAGAAATATTAGAAAGAAAGAAACAATTAGGTTAAACAAAATAGGCCGTTGCTTATCTCTTATTGTGATGCGCCATATTTCTGCCTGTCTCTTTTTTTATCTTTTTGTAGTAACCAGCCACCTCTATTCAAATGATGTATTCGTTTTTCCGGATTCTTCATATATCTATAAAATTAATGCCGTATCTTTGAAAAAGCCCACGCTTAAACGGTTTTTAAACGCATACCCGGCAGAGAATAAAGGGGCGGCGCTCGCTCATCTTCTCGATTCCCTCGGTTATTTCAATGCGCATACCGATACAATCTCTCATGATACAATATCCGTGAAGACCGGTAACCGCACGTTGATAGATACTTTTATCGTTCAATCAACATACCTGTTCACGATAGACTCCCTGCGGCCGGCAGATCTTCCCATGCCGTACGATGTAACTGTTATTCAATATTACGCGAATCAAGCCCTTGCATTTTTATCACGACGAGGTTATCCGTTTGCAAAACTTTCCATACATATTTCAGACGCAAAAACAGACAACAAAAACAGACACAAAGATAGTATCCCTGCGGCAGGCAAAGGATTATCGGTGCGCAGGAGCGGAGGGCTTGAGTACGATGCCTCTGCTCAGCACCGTATCATCATCACGTTGATTGTCGACATCCGGAATAAATGTGTATTTGACAGCCCGTTGTTTATCGGAGGCTATAAAACAAAGGAAAAAATCCTTATTCAGGATATGGTTTTTAAAAAGGGACAGATTTTTAATACACAAAAAATCGAGACCTCGCAAAAAAGGCTCCTGTCGCGCTCCTACATAGAAAATGTTTCTGTAATCGCACCTGGCATAGTACCCGAAAACACGATAGATTCCGGGCACGCAAATAATTCCATTCAAAAAAGCGTAGAAACAGATACCATTGATACCGTAGCGGTTCCCTTTGAAATAAAAGACAAATCAGGCATGGGAATCGACGGAGCTGTTGCCTATAATTCAAATTCAGAGTCCCGTTGGGCCGGGCTGTTTAATCTCACGATGCTCAATATCCTGCACCGCGCGGAAGCGCTGTCGCTTTTTTACCGCGGGGAAAAGGGATTGCAGCAATTCGAAACAGAGCTTTCAATACCCTATCCGTTTTCGGCACCTCTGTTCTGCTCCGCTCTGTTCGGCCTCGAAATCGAGGAAAAAAATTATGGTTATTTAAAGGGAGAACTCAATGTCCTGACCCAGCTCAAAGGATTATGGCTGGCCGGCATCTCTATAAAAGCCCACGAAACCACAACCAGCAACCGGCAGTTTTCGTGGAATTTTTACGGGGTTGACCTGATCCTCAAACGGCCGTCTGAGCCATTTCGATCAGGCTTGTTTACCAGCGAGTTCTCTGTCCAAACCGGAACCGGCATAGCGGACAAGACCGATGGCAAATTCACCCGGTGGAATTTTGATTTTGTAGCCGGCGCCCATATCCCCCTGTTTATCCGGCAGGCTTTCTACGGAAAACTGGCAACAGCAGCCATCACCTCAGACCAGCGGGATTCGCTGCATCAAACTGAAAAAATCAGGATCGGCGGTAACAGGAACATCAGGGGATATATCGAGAATCAATTCCCGTTTAAAGCAGTTGCCTATATCCAGACAGAGTATCTCTATTATTTCAACCCGACAGGCTCACTATATATTTTTATAGACGGCGGCATAGGTTTTGCTGAGCAGATAAGCCTCAATGTCGATGACAGAACCGAATTGCTGGGCTATGGCATAGGCATCCGGGTGCCGGTCAGGTTCGGCAGCCTCTCTATCGAATGGGCGCGAAACTATAAAGAACGCAGGGAGCTCGGCAGAATACACATACGATTCCGTAATAATTTGTCCGGTTAATCGTCTTTATGGGTAAAAAATACTCTTTGATAACAATCCTTCTGTTATTAGTATTAGCTGCAGGTAACGGACTGGCAGGGAATTGTATATATACGGATTCTCTCTGGAACAATCAAAAAGCGACGGGAAAACAGGCGTTGCTTGATAATCCCCCGTTTGCAAAAATTGACGAAGAGTGCTTCCTGGCATATCTCGACCGTCTCATCATCGCTTTGCCGAAAAAAGGCGCCTGCTCCGGTTTGCTGACGTCACTTAAAAACTATTGCGAGTCAAAAAACAGTTTTACGCCATCCCTGTTCTCTGCGTTTCTTAAAAAAACAGGACCTGCCCTGAAAGGATGTTCCTCCGCAGATATCGTCAAAGTATGGGAGCGGTTTAACGGCCCTCTGCGATACCGGTTTGCCCAGCTCGAAGAGCGCGGCCAATACCCGGAAGCAGACACCCTGTACGGCATCCTGCATGCCATGTCACGCCTCGATGTGTATGATCTCATGAAGTGGGCGGAGATAAAAGGAATATGCGGGGATTATACCGGTATTGCGACGTTGTTCTGTGACCTGTCAGAGAATGATAATAACCTTGTGGCAGTTGCCAGAAGCCAGTTTGCCGCTCAGCTCGAAGCTGCCGTTTCATCGGAACAACGGCGCAAATCCCTTGACGCGTATAAAAAATGCTATCTCAACCAGAAGGGCGCGGACACACTCTCCCTGTCGTACTGGCTGAGTGAAATCTACGGTCGCTTTAACCTGTTTACCGAAGAAAACCGGACCATACTGGACCTGGATCGAAACCCGCAGTCAAAGGGGCGCCGCCTTCTTGACGTCGCGCAGAGAAGATTTATTCAGAACCTTTTTTTACCGGCGCTGCCCGCTGCTCTGGAGGCTTGGAAATACGTATCCGCCGACCACGAAAAGCAGACCTGCGCAATTATCCTCTACCGTTCATACGCTCAGGCGGGCAAAACAGACTCGTCCATTATATGGCTTAAAAAAATACGGCTCGCAACAGACCAGAACAAAGCCGATGCCATTATTCTCTACCAGAAAAGCGGCATGTTCGAAAAAGCGGACAGCATCATACAGACCCTCAACAGCCCGCTCATCAGGGATACGCTGACAATACGGCAATTTCTGTATAAAGGCGCGCCCGAAAACGCGTTCTCCTTCGCCGCCGCACGCAACGTTTCGTCCTACTGGAAAAGCGCTCCTGCGGATAACTACCTGTGGAAAATCCGCACCGCTTCATTTTGCGGCATGCTGCCGGAAGTTTCACTCTACTACGACAGCCTGAAAACAGCCGGTTATTCCCCGTCATGGCCCTACGCAGCGGAGGTCCTGGAATGCAGGATGGCTTTGAGCAGGCTGGAATCGTCACCGGAGGCGTTCACGTACTGGGGGCGTCTGGGCTGTCTCGTGTATATCGGCAAACCCGGCGAAGCGGTTGCGGGGCTGGGCAAAAACCAATGGCCGCCCGAAATAGCGGAATATTGTGCCGCGTCACTCCTGGAAGCGCTGATTCAAAAAGGACTTTACGATACAGCAAAGCATCTCCTGGACATTCTGCCGCAATCGGAGAGTTCGATGAAAATCAATTATTTCCGCGCCCTGGTTGATTTAAACCTGGGCCACATCGACACGGCAAAGAGGCTCTTTGAAAAAATACTGCTTTCGGGGCCGCAGGATATGTACGCGGACAAGGCCAGGATATATCTTTTAAAACTGAAGGATTTCCATACACGATAAGTACAATGCTATTCGGAGGTATTCATGAGCATACGGTGGATTAAAAATGTGTTAATAGACGGCAATAAAACCACCATTGAAATTCAAATCGGGGATAAAAAGATCGGCGACAAATGCTATACCCGCATCTCCAATGAAATCGAATCCTACTTCAATAATATCTCGGACGACCGCGACGATATTATCGCCCAGGGTATTGACATTTTAAAACGGCGCCTTGGGGGCAAAAAAGTCACGTATCCCAACGGCGCGGATTACGACTGGCAGCAATAATTTTTTTCCAGACCCTCCCTCCGTGCTGTGTCGAACCAGTCTCGCCCTGCGGATACCGTGGTTCTTTACGCAGGGTCTTGTTGAGAGTTATATACGTTTTTTGCTTTTCTTATAACCCAAAGGTATTTTAATTACAGGGGAATGGAAAGAGCAGCGCGCATAACAATGGCATACATACACATCATGAGGGAAGGGTTACGATGCTTTTTAATATTCTAATTGTCTCAATAGTCGGAACATTTATTTTCCTGCTCGGCATATCAATAGGTCACTCCATTTTTATCATACAGCGACGCAACGAAGAAAACAGAAAACGTGAGCACGAAAGCTCTCTGCTGAACAAGCGCTTTGAAATCATGAAAGAAAGCAAACACCTCTCTAAAAAACTGGAAGACCTCCTGTATAAAGCAAACGTGCAAAAAGAGATAGACAACATCATCGGTAATTAAAAAAAATATCCCCGCCGCGTTTTCGACAGGGATATACCTTATAAAAATCCGCAGGTTTTAATCAAATACTATTAACCGCCGTCAACCAAGCGCAAAAGATACTGTCCGTAACTGTTATTTTTCATGGGTTCAGCAAGGGTGATCAATTGTTTTTCACTGATATATTTCAAGCTATAGGCTATCTCCTCCGGCGAGGAGACAACCTGCCCCTGGCGGTTCTGTATAGTCTCGACAAACTGTGACGCCTGCATCATGGATTCATGCGTGCCGGTATCGAGCCAGGCAACCCCGCGTCCCAGGATCTTAACCTCCAGCAGCCCTTTTTCAAGATAGACCCTGTTAAGATCCGTAATCTCAAGCTCGCCGCGCGCCGAAGGCTTAATATGCCGCGCATGTTCCACGACACTGCCGTCATAACAGTATAATCCGGTCACCGCATAATGCGACTTCGGATTCTTTGGCTTCTCTTCAATGCTGACAGCCTTGCCGTCTTTATCAAACTCAACGACGCCGTATCGCTGCGGGTCGGTTACCCAGTATCCGAACACCGTCGCGCCATTCTCCTTTGACACCGCTCTCTTCAATCCCTCTAAAAAGCCGTGTCCCCAGAAAATATTATCCCCCAGAATCAATGTTGCAGGTTCGTTGCCGACAAAATCAGCGCCCACGATAAATGCATGCGCCAGCCCTTCAGGCTTATGCTGTACTGTGTATGAAAACGAGAGCCCCCACTGCGAACCGTCGCCAAGCAGCTTCTGAAACAGGTGCGCGTCCTGGGGAGTGGTGATAAGCAGGATATCTTTTATCCCGGCAAGCATGAGAATCGAGAGCGGGTAGTAAATCATCGGCTTGTCGTACACGGGAATAAGCTGCTTACTGACGGCTATGGTAGATGGGTAGAGTCGGGTTCCTGCGCCTCCGGCTAAAATGATTCCTTTCATAGATAACACCTTTATTATTCAATTCAAATTATCGGTCTTAACAAGTAATATTATTTTCTTTTTTTACCATTTATTTTTCGTCTTAAATCCATTGCCGCTTTGCTGATATCCTTAATATCACGATCAATCCACATGTTTTTCTGCCACTCCGTATAGTCAAACGGCTCACGTAGCATCAGTGCAATAAACCGTTCTGCTTCAACCTGCCCCAATGCGTCTGACAAAGCCTTCAACCCTTTTATTTTAATTTCCGTCTCGGTCATCATATATTCACCTCACGAATAAATGTCACCGGGTCGACAATCCTTACTTCCGTAACTTTATATCTCCCTTTTATTATATCATCATCGGTAGTAACAAAATAGTCACATTTTGAACAAACCGCACAAGCTATATGAAGTGCGTCCTTGCTTTTAAATCCGTATTTTTTAAAATTCATAGCGGCGACAATCACTTCTTTCGTCTCGATACTATCAACCACTGAATTATTTTTCCATTCGGAAATAACCTTTTTTCGCTCCTCAAATGGATTGGCATTGTTTTCAAAATCAAGAACATACGACCATGCAAGTTTCAGCTGACGTTGCCTGATTTTCTCCTGAATATACAACTTGGCTTCTGCCTCAAGTTTAATTCTTATCATATTTTGATCATCAAATGGTCTGTTAAAGCAGCAATTATCAAGATATAGTAGCATATTTTTACCAACTATATTTAGTTAAAAATAGTATTATGGTTCTATTGCTTTTAATCATTTTTTAAAAAGGAGAAATAAAATCCGTAAGCAGCTTTCCTTTAGTATCTTTTGCTGAAAGCATCGGATTTTTTACCGGCCAATCTATATGTAACGTCGGATCATTCCAGAGCAGGCACTCTTCATACTCCGGCATATAGAAGGTATCGCATTTATAGAGAAACTCCGTATTATCCTCCAGGGTGCAATAGCCATGGGCAAAGCCCTGCGGCACGAAAAGCATGTTGAAATTATCGGCGCTTAATTCGAAGCCATGCCATTTGCCGAAGGTCGGTGATGCTTTTCTCAAGTCAACGGCAACGTCAAACACCGATCCGCGGGTGACTCTGACCAGCTTTGCCTGAGCATAGGGCGACTTCTGAAAATGCAGCCCCCGCAAAACGCCTTTTTGAACCGACAACGAATGATTGTCCTGGATAAAAGCATTTTTGATGCCATGATCAGAAAAGGTCCGTTGAGAATATGACTCAAGGAAAAAACCGCGGTTATCCCTGAATACCTTGGGTTTTATCAGTAACAGACCATGCAATTCGTTTGTAATGACTTCCATGTATGGGTCTCTGTATTGTTTATAATTCAACAAATTATGTGATTAACAACGCAAAACCACCATCCACCATCCACCATCTATTATTAAAAATCAATACTTCCCAACGATCGTCTTCTCATGCTTGTTCTGCAATTTCCGCCACCACTGCTCATTCTTCAGATACCAATCGATTGTCCTCTTGATTCCCTGTTCAAAAGTCACGGACGGTTTCCACCCGAGTTCTTTTTTGATTTTGGATGCATCGATTGCATACCGCCGGTCATGCCCCGGTCTGTCGGATACATAGGATATAAGGCTCAACGGCTTTTTAAGAATGCCAAGCACCTTTTTCACTATATCGATATTAAACCACTCATTGCTGCCGCCGATATTATACACCTCGCCCGGCGCTCCCTTCTTCATGACAATTTCAATCGCCCTGCAATGATCCTCAACATAGAGCCAGTCGCGGACATTTTTGCCGTCGCCATACACGGGCAGGGGTTTGTTATCAAGCGCATTGGCGATCATGAGCGGTATCAGCTTTTCGGGGTACTGATACGGGCCGTAATTGTTCGAGCAGCGGGTAATGATACCGGGAAAACCAAACGTCTCACAATACGCGCGTACGGCAAAATCCGACCCTGCCTTGCTGGCAGAATAGGGGCTGTTGGGCGCAAGCGGTGTAGTCTCTTTAAAAAACCCTTTCGGCCCCAGGGAACCATACACTTCATCCGTTGAAACATGCACAAACCGCCTGCCGTCATACCCACCGTTCCACTGCTTCTTCGCAGCCTCAAGCAGCACCTGCGTTCCCAATACATTGGTCGTGATGAAGATCTGCGGGCCGATAATGCTTCTGTCTACGTGCGACTCAGCCGCAAAATGGACGACCGCATCGAAATCGTATTTTTTAAACAGTCTGTTTACCAGCGTTGAATCTACGATATCACCTTTAACAAAGGTGTACCGTTTATCTTTTTGAATTCCGGCAAGATTGTCCGGGTTGCCCGCATACGTCAGTTTGTCCAGGTTAACAATGTGGATATCCTGCGAGCTTTTCAATATATGATGAATAAAATTCGATCCGATGAATCCGCAGCCGCCGGTAACGAGAATATTTTTCATACACATCCCTGCGCAAACAAAGTTATATGACTACTTTTTTAGGGTGCAGCCTTAATTTTAGGCAAAGATATCCTTCGTACTCGTGCTCAGCGAAGCGGTGCTCGTAATCGTAATCGTTTTTTTCACTAAAATTAACTGAAAAATTGTCGATTACGAGAACGATTACGAGCACGAGCACGAAAAAAACTTGGTTTCATCAGAAATAGTCTGCCTAATATTAAGGCCACACCCCTTTTTTATTAAAGATATATCAGGCTGACTCTCCCCACTCTTCGGTTTCAGGTTCTGTCACGGGAGAATTATATATTGCCTTTCCCTGATATGGTGCAAAAGTATCCTTTAATGATTTATTATTTTTAAACAGAACGGCATTCTGTTTCTGTTTAACAGTATGGATCTTCTCTTGACTCGCCTTTTTCATCTTTTACAAATTTTTAGATTATTTAAAATATCTTGTAACCTTATATAAATCAACTATCTGTGATCAAGATTAAGAAAAAAGTCATACTCATTCTAACATAATCAAAACACTTCTTTTATATCATAAAACTCGCCATTCGGCTTTAAAAAATCCTTCAATCCATCTTTGCCCAAATTAATAAATTCAGCATGCTTTACTGCAAAAATAACGCCGTCGTACATTTTCTTCGGCGGAGTATCAATCAATGTAATACCATACTCCTCTTCAACCTCGTGCTTATACGCAACAGGGTCCCACACATCAACATCCACTTCAAATTCCTTCAGCTCATTGATAATATCCACCACCTTGGAGTTTCTGATATCCGGCACATCCTCCTTAAATGTTATGCCGCACATAAGCACCTTGGTATCCTTAACCGCCTTGTTTCTGTGTATCAGATTTTTAATCAACTGCCGGGCAAAATAGCGGCCCATGGCATCGTTGATACGCCGCCCCGCCATGATAATCTGTGGATGGTGACCGATCTCCTCGGCCTTATAGGCAAGATAATAGGGATCGACGCCGATACAATGCCCCCCCACCAAGCCCGGCTCAAACGGCAGGAAGTTCCACTTGGTTTTTGCCGCGGCCAGAACATCCCTTGTCGATATGCCCATTTTATCAAATATTATCTTCAATTCGTTCATCAACGCAATATTGATATCCCGCTGCGTATTCTCGATGACCTTCGCCGCTTCAGCCACTTTAATAGTAGCGGCCCTGTGAATTCCCGCTTTTACCGCAGCACCATACACCAGCGCAACCTTTTCGAGCGTTTCCGGGGTGTCGCCGGATACAACCTTGGTGATCGTAGCAAAAGTGTGAACCTTATCCCCCGGATTGATGCGCTCCGGAGAGTAGCCGACAAAAAAATCCTTTTTCCACTTCATGCCGGATTCGCGCTCCAGTATCGGCACACAGTCATCTTCTGTCACGCCCGGATATACAGTCGACTCATAAACAATCGTTGACCCCTTCTGCATATTCCTGCCAACCGTTTCCGACGCTTTAATCACCGGCGTCAGGTCAGGTATTTTATGCGTATCGATCGGTGTTGGAACCGCAACTATGATAAAATTAGCCTCCGAAATAATCGTAGAGTCGCTTGATACAACCAATTTGCTGTTTTTCAAATCCTCATCAGCAACCTCGCCATTCGGGTCCCGGCCCTCATTCAAAATCGCAATCCGTTTTTCATTAATATCAAAACCGGTCGTTTCAAAATATTTCGACAATTCCACTGCCAAAGGAAGTCCGACATACCCAAGCCCGACAACACACACTTTTGTTGAATTCATAATACCCTTTATTCCTTATTCAGAATCCGTAATGTAAATCGTCCTCGTCCCTCGTTCTCGATTTTTATTTATTCTATTCTCTGTGTTCAAAAACAGAGGACGATGGCCGAACAAGCAACTCGAAACGTTATAATATACATATTTCGTCGTTGGGAATATTATATTTTGAATACGAAAATTGCACGTCTGATGTCTGATAAACCGACGTACTCTATGCAATGTAACTGGGGCGCCCCAGAGATTATCAACAAACGCGCAGACACACCAATTTTTGAAACCAATAACATGTTCTCTTATCAGGTGGAACCATGGAAAAAACCAGTAAAATCTTCGTCGCCGGATATACCGGCCTTGTGGGATCTGCCCTTGTCCGTCAATTGAAACAGCAGGGATACACCAACCTGCTTGTTGCCGACGTTAAAAATCTCGATATGACCGACGCAGCAGCGATAAACCAATTTTTCTCCCGCGAAAAACCGGAATATGTGTTCCTTGCTGCGGCAAAAGTTGGCGGTATTCATGCCAACAACACCTACCCGGCAAATTTCATATACATCAACCTTATGATCGAAGCCAATATTATTCATGCCTGCCATACCCATACGGTTAAAAAATTGCTTTTTCTCGGTTCTTCGTGCATTTACCCCAAACTGGCTTCTCAACCCATGAATGAAGATGCTTTACTGACAGGCACTCTTGAGCCGACCAACGAGCCTTATGCTGTTGCAAAAATTGCCGGTATTATCATGTGTCAAAGCTACAACCGGCAGTACGGCACCAATTTCATATCCGTTATGCCGACAAACCTGTTCGGCCCCGGTGATAATTACCACCCCGAAGACTCCCATGTTATGCCCGCTCTGATCCGGAGGTTTCACGAAGCAAAAATAAACAACGCACCATCTGTTTTTGTCTGGGGAACCGGAAAACCAAAACGGGAATTCCTGTTTTGCGACGACCTTGCCGACGCCTGTATATTCTTGATGAATACCTACAATAACAGTGAAATTGTTAATATCGGCACAGGAATCGAGGTAACTATCAGGGAATTGGCGGAAACGGTTAAAGAGGTGATTGGCTATAAAGGCAGGCTGGAGTTTGACACATCAAAACCGGACGGCACACCGCGAAAGCTGCTTGATTGCACAAAACTTCATAATCTGGGGTGGAAACACAAAACACCGCTGAAGGAGGGCATTGCGAAGGCGTACGAGGATTTCAAGAGCAGATATAAATAACAACTTACTATAACAAAAAACCTATATCGAACATCGGACAGTGTATTCTGATTCTTTATTTCATCCAAGCTCATCCGTGTCTATTCGCGGACAATTTTGCCACTGATCTTCACGGATTCTCACTGCTTTTAAACTCTAATTTTCCTTTTTTTTCTGATCCGTGTCTATCCGTGTTAATCCGCGGCTATTTTTTGCCATTGTTCTTCACGGATTCTCACTGCTTTTTAAAAACCCAAATTGTATTCTTTCTTATCCGTGTCTATCCGTGTAAACTTGTACTGAGCCTGCCGAAGTATCCGCGGCGAATATCTTCACAATCCTCTCCCTCGCCCTCCCATCCCACAATTCCGAATTAAATCCCCATGCCATCTCCCGCTCTTATCCGCATCTATGTATACAAACCTGCATTTTCATTATTAGCTTGTTTCATTAAATAAATATTTATATGCTGGAACAACATCTATCGTTAACCCGCCATCAGTGATTGTTTCCTGATCTTCATAAGAAATGATCGTCGCACGGTCTATATGCAGCTCCCGCATTGCTTCAAAAAACGAAGAAACTTCACGCTCGCGAGTTTGCTTATTCTGTAAAGAATAACATACCTGAATAAGATTTTTATTCTTCTTTTCATAAACCGCAACAAAGTCAATCTCATTTCCATGTGCCGTGCGGTAATAATAGATTTCACTGGTTCCGCGCCTGATATGAACGAAAACCATAGTCTCCAATAAATGCCCAAGGTCTTCCGTTATCCCCGGAACAATTGAACGAACAAGGGAATGATCAACGCAATATATTTTTTTCGGGTTTGAATTCCGACGTGCTGCAGATGTATCATACAGCTGCGTAGAAAAAAGAAAATAAGCATCCTCAAACCATTGCAGGCATTCACCGACAAACCCTTTACTGACTTTATGACCCAGCGACTTGAGATAATCGGTTATCCGATTGATAGAATACAGAGAACCCACACTGCCTAGCAGCCGAAAGGCAGCATCAACGACCGCCTGAGGGTGCAGAGCGTCAAAACGCTCTATAATATCGCGATGGATTATAGTCTTAAAGTATTCCTGATGAATTTGTATTCGTATTTTTGGAGAGACCGTAAGCACTTCAGGAAAACCGCCCGTCTGCCAATACGATTCAAAATATTTTAGCAGCGTATGCCTGGTTTTAGAAGTCGCCTCGCCAACCTTTATAGTATTAAAATCAAGAAATTCCCTGAACGAAAAAGGGAACAACTCCCATGAGAGAGATCTGCCTCTCATCTGTGACGCAATTTCCTTTGAAAGCAATTTGGCGGACGATCCTGAAATAAAGACTTCGCATTTTTCCGTTCTCAAAATACGGTCGACAAACGCCTCCCACTTATCGACCTCCTGAAGCTCATCAAACACGCAATATACTTTTTCAACCCCCTTCTTTTCCGGAAAAAGCGAAAAATACGCCTCCATCACCTTCGAAAGCTGCCCCCGCCGCAACTCTTCAAGCCGGTCGTCAAAAAAATTCAGATAAAGAATATTCTGCCTTTTAACCCCGCCCTTCTGCAACGTATCGACTATCTGATACAATAAGGTCGACTTGCCGCACCGCCTGACACCAATACAGACAAACGCCTTGCGCGGAACGATCTCGTACTCAAGACGCCGCCGAGTTCCGAGAACCAGTTCCTCGGATTGAAAATCAAGGATCATCTCCTTGAGAATTTCTTTTATTTCTGATGAAGCCATAGTGGTAACTATTTCTACCGGTTATTCAAATACCTGGTAATTAAATTTACCACTTTTCATTAGCGCTGTCAAGAGTTTAAACCTTTTTTTAATGAATTCAGCCGCCGATCTACATCAATTCTCTCTGATACTGTTTTATCGTCACTTCGTCCTATCCGTACAAATCCGCGGCTATTTTTTTGCCACTGATCTTCACGGATTCTCACTGATTTTAAAAACCCTAATTTTCCTTTTTTTGTCTGATCCGTGTTCATCCGTGTCAATCCGCGGCTATTTTCCTATCAAGAACTATCCTCCTAAACTCCGGTTTCCTCCCGAAATTCAAAACCAGCGCAACCTCAATACCCGTAGCCTTCAAATAATTGATAGCCTGCGCCTCATGCTCCTGCGCAATCGCCTTAACTGCCTTCAACTCAACAATAACCTTGTCATTCACAATAATATCCGCCTTAAATTCGCCCACAAGAGAACCTCTGAAATATACAGGCAGATACTTTTGATTATTTACTTCCAAACCATACCCGGTTAACACTATCATCATCGCCTTCTCATAAACAGACTCCAGAAACCCATCACCCAGCTCATTATAAACTTCATAGAAGCCTTTAAGGATTTTATCGGTTATTTCACTGTGCTTCATCGTTATTCCAGCAAATCATTTTTGCCGCTGATCTTCACGGATTTACACAGATTTTTAAAACCAATATTTTTATCTGATCCGCGCCCATCCGTGCTAATCCGCGGCTATTTTTTACCACTGATCTTCACATATTCTCTCTGATTTTAAACCCTAATTTTCCTTTTTTTTGCCTGATCCGTGCCTATCCGTGTAAATCCGCGGCTGTTCATATTTTTAAGCCAACCAGGAATCAATCGGGAAGGTCAGAGAGATTCACCTTTAAATATCCGGCTTTTTTCCTGTCCTCCGGATGCGGCTCAAGTCCAATTATCGTTATTTCTCCCCCTGCCAGGCCCATACACCCAGAAAATTCTTCCGGCAGCAGGGGTGTTATTTTCAAGATATGATTGCCATACTTTTATTTGACGACCTAACGCTTTTGCATACCGAACCGAAAGAGCCTCTATTTCATGAGAATTAAGGCTGTTATGACGTGGATTCGAGCTTAACAGAACCATCGCCTTGGTAAGTTGTTTAAATAATAGCATATCGTCCTTACCAAGACTCAGCTCCTTCGCCCCCTGTGCAAGGTAGTCATATAACGCTTTAAATTCCGGCACCCCCAGCCTTAGTTTAAAGCGCATCCGCTATCTTCCTTACTTTCTCAAGATCCACGTGTTCGCTAACTTTTCCCTTGCTGAAATTATTCATTGAACTGTCAAGCATTCGGAGAGTATTAACCGAAAGCTGATCCAGGCTTGCCAGAACACGAGGCTCCATTTTCAGAGTATAAGTAGACTTTTTACCCCTGTTTTTCTTATACACACTCACATGAAAATGACTGAACGGCGGAAGACCTCTTACTACAAATCGCCGCTTTTTATCGAGAGTGGCATCGTATTCTGTTAATAATTCCGCTGACATATTTATATCCCTTTTTTTGATTTTTCATACTGTATCGTATGCGCTCCGTAAAATGTGGGATGTCCCACTATTAAATATACCACAACAAATAAAATTAGTCAATAGAAAAAAACAATTTAGCCACAGATTTTCACGGATTCTCACTGATTTTTTAAACCAAATATTTTATTTTTATCTGATCCGTGTTCATCCGTGTTAATCCGCGGCCTTTTTTGCCACTGATCTTCACCGATTCTCACTGATTTTTTAAACCAAATA
>Ga0105099_10000612_pt1 | contig 23928 bp, 19 predicted proteins | sample PPLLak3cmMay2015_2_FD_79138 | JGI IMG/M metagenome (GOLD analysis project Ga0105099, IMG submission 79138) | Freshwater sediment microbial communities from Prairie Pothole Lake near Jamestown, North Dakota, USA - PPLs Lake P8 Core (1) Depth... | ecosystem: Environmental > Aquatic > Freshwater >... | reverse complement strand
GAAAAAAGTTAGTATGCTTTCCGGTGGAGAAAGAAATCGTGTGCATCTTGCAATGATGTTAAAACAAGGTGCAAATGTTATTCTGCTCGATGAGCCAACAAATGATCTTGATGTTAATACATTACGTGCACTTGAAGAAGGAATAGAAAAATTTGCGGGATGTGTTTTGGTGATAAGTCACGATAGATGGTTTTTGGATAGAATATCCACACACATATTAGCGTTTGAAGATGAAAGCAAAGTTGTTTGGTTTGATGGAAACTATTCTGAGTACGAAGAAAAACGAAAAGAAAGATTGGGAATAGCAGCAGATCAGCCGCATAGAATTAAGTACAGGCATCTAACGAGAAGCTAGGTGAATGAGCAATCTTCGAGGTTTCTACTTTGCAACCTCGAAGGTTACTTTTAGAGAAATTAAACGATCCTATAAACAAATATTTACTCACTTTATAGAAAGGCTCGGGTTACATTATGAAAAAATTATTATTATTTGTTCTTGCATTAACTATCATCATTGCGTGCTCAAAGACCGAAGAGAAAAAAGTAGAGGGCACAGATCAACAAACAGTTACTACCCAAGAAGCTCCACAGCCAGTTGTTAGTCAGAGATATGGAGTTAAGTCCGGTGTAATTTTTTACAATGCACCAATGGACACAAAACAGGAATTATATTTTGATGATTACGGTGCAAAAGAAGTTTCTATTACTTCTATAGATTTAGGAATAGCCAAAACCAAATCTATAGATATTAGGAAAGATGGATTCAGCTATACATACGAAGAAGGTAAAACCGAAGGAACTAAAAGAGTCTATTATGCTGCCGCCAGCACAGATTATTCAAAAGCTGATCCCAAAACATTAGAACGATATAAAGTAAAAGATCTTGGTACTGAAATTATTGCAGGAAAGGATTGTAAAAAATTCAGCGCAGAATTTGGTGGTTCGCCAATCGTTTCCTGGACGTGGAATAACATCCTGATAAAATCTGTAACTAAAATGGGCGGAGCTGATTTTGTTATCGAAGCAACAAAAATTCAGGAAGGTTCAGTAGATTCTAAAATATTTGAACTACCTGCTGGTGTAACTTTTAAAGAGATGTAGTTTACTTTAACCTTCGACGTTGCAATTAAGAACGTCGAAGGTTACTTTCTTATTTGACTCAACTAAGAGCAACCTTCGAGGTTTCAGGGCAGTAACCTCGAAGGTTGCTTTTAAATTCCGTAATCAGATTTTTGTTTTTCATCTTGCATAAATGATTTGAATGAGTCAATTGAATTGAAATAACTTAGCAAATCATTAACATCGGTAATTCCCGTTTTTATATTACCCACTATTTCCTTTGCACTTGAAAAATTATACTCATCAAATTGTTTAGCAATTTTGGCTTTAACGGGATTTTCTAAAATATATTTAACAACCCACTTGAAATAAGAATCATCTTCTATCTGCTTACTTTTTGTTTTACCAGAAAACAAAACACCATTCCTTTTATATTTAGTATTAATTCCTTTGGTGTAAGAATTTGTTAAACCAGAAATAAAGTTAGAAATTGTTTGTTCTTCTAAAGTCTGCTTTACAAATAGATGAAAGTGATTTGTAATTAAACAATAAGAAAGGATTTTGATAGAATATTTGTCTTTGTATTCCTTCAATTTTCTAAGAAAATACTCATAATCATTTGTCTCAAAGAAAATATTTTGTTGAAAAGCTCCTCGATTGTAGAGATGATGAAAGGTATTTATGTAAAAATTTCTTGGTTTGTCCATTTTGATGGTTTTTTAACCTTCGACGTTGCAATTTAGAACGTCGAAGATTGCTTTTTTATTCGACTCAATTAAGAGCAACCTTCGAGGTTTTCTGTTTTATTTTCTGAACTAGAAACCTTCAAGGTCTTTAAATGCGACCTTGAAGGTTAATCCTATTTTCTGTATTGCTTTATAAATTCCTCAACCTCAGGCAAACCGCCTTGATAAATTAAATAGCCATTACTTGGTTCGCGTTCTGTTATTTCTCCGTTAATGGGAGTTAACATAATTTCTTTTACTTTTTCTAAATCATCTGTTTGCCCAAAGGCCCAACCGAGTTTCATATAAGCAACTTCCGGTAACATGTTTGCAGCGGGAATTACACCAAGCTCCATCATATCTCTACCAGTATCGTACACGTACATTTGCACATAACCCCAAAGTGTTTGAACCGTCATATAAACTGCAACTCCTTTTTCCTTTGCTCGCTTTAATGCAGGATAAAGTGGTTTGTTAACATGTCCTAATCCTGTGCCTGCAATAACAATTCCTTTGTAACCATTATCAATTAATGAATCAATCATATCAGGTTTCATATTCGGATAGTAATAAACGATTGCAACTCTGTCATCAAAAACAGCATTTACTTTTACATCGTTATCAAATCTTCTTCGTTTATAATCATCGCGAATTGGTGTTACTTTATCTCTACTTACTGTTGCGATTGGAATATCACCAATCGTTCTAAAAGTTGATCGATAACTTGAATGCATTTTTCTGACTCGTGTTCCGCGATGAAGCAAGCCGTACATATCGCTAGTCGGACCAAACATACAAACCATTACTTCAGCAATATCACTTATTGCTGCTGTTGTTACCGAATGAATTAGATTTAATGCTGCATCGGATGAAGGTCTATCGCTCGAACGCTGTGAACCAACCATTACAATTGGGACTGGAGAATCCTGAACCATAAAAGAAAGTATTGCCGCTGTGTGGTGCATTGTGTCAGTTCCATGTCCGATTACAATTCCCTGCACACCTTTTTCAATTTCTCTTCCGATAGCTTCTGCAAGTCCAATCCATTGTTCGGGACCCATATTTTCGCTAAACACACCGTACAACTTTTCAGTATCTAAATTACAAATATCTGCTAGTTCTGGAACAGAGCCATAAAGTTCGCCGGGAGAGAATGCAGGAATAACAGCACCGGTTCGATAATCTAAACGTGAAGCTATTGTTCCACCAGTACCAAGTAATTTTACATTTGGCTTTTTGGGATCGTAAGGAAAATCTTTTTCAGGAATTTTATAATGCGCCTCTTTCCTTCCAAAGATTTTTACGTCTTTAATTTTTTCTGCAGCTATTCCAATGTTATAACCAATTGGCATTTTAAGAACGATGTGAAATTCATCTGCAGTTTCTGATCGTGGTAAAATTAATCCTTTAAAACTTCCTTCATCTGTAAGAATTTCTACATCACTCCAGATTGGTGTTTTAAATTTTTGCAGAGTATTTAATGCAACTCCACGATAACCTTTATAATCCTCAGTATTTATCGTTGACATTATTTAACTCCTTTCACAAAACCTATTTTATCTGCAATAACTTTTGCTGGAATTCTGCCGCGAAGTTTTTTCATTATCATTCCCATTAACAAATTGCTTTTACTATCTGGATTATAAATTGTCATCTTATCACAGTCTGATTTTGCAGTATTAATAATTTCATCAACTTCTTTTTTGCTGGCAGGATTTTGAATTACTTCTTCAGTAAACAATCCAAGCTCTGTAACTGTTTGTAATGTTGTAAGCAAAGCATCTTGTGGTATTTTTTTATCTGCATAGGATTTAAGAATTTCTTCAAACATTCCTTCATGCAGCCATTCAATCATGCATCCTTGCTTCTTCAATCTTTTGGGATATTGAATTAAAAACACCGCAGCCGTTGTCGGATTTATTTTCCAATCGTTTACAGCTTTCTTAAAAAGTTCTGCATAGTTTGAAACAGAAAGTTCTTCAATTGTATCCTTGGGAATTCCTAGTTTGATATACCACTCTATTCTTTTCCAGAATTGTTCGGGTAACCATGATTTTATCTGTTCAATTTTTTCTTTAGTAATTTTTTTCGGTGGAAGATCTGTATCTGGGTACATTCTATCAGCACCGGGAAGAATACGTTCAAATCCGTTTGTTCCATCACTCATTGCTTGTCGTGTTTCAGATGGAATTCCTATTGTTGCTTCTTTAGCACGAATGATAATTTCATTAACTGCTGTTTTAACATCATCTTCACTTCCCCAAACAATTATCATTGTATCGTTATCAGCAGCATTTGTAAACTTTTTAATTTTTAACCAATCGGCGGAACTAATCGAATCGCTCTTACTATCAGAATGAATAAGATTTGGGATGGTAGTTAAGCATGCAATTACTCTAACACGATCAGAAATTTCTTTGGAGAAATACGTATCGGTTTGTGTTTGCCAGTGAAGCAAATCTTTAAAACCTTTTAGTACAACAGCACTTAATTTCATTCCGGCATCAGCAGCATTTTTAAGCGGTGCGTAATAAACTTTCTTTAACAGTTTTGTAATGTCATAAGATTCAGCTTTAAATGTTTCTGGAGTAATTCCACGTTTCTTTAACTCTTCTCTTAATCGCAAAAGATTCCATTGTCTCATTGCTTCGTTGTAAGTAAGCAAAGGGATTAAAGTTATTTGAGGAACACCTTTTATCTCAACACGAGTTCCTCCTTCAACACTAACGTTTACATCTTCACGAGCAGCGCCCATTCCTCGCCGAACTTTTTGTGTGCTTCTTACAAGCTTGCTGCACTGCCAAGCAACCTCTGCAACTTCCTGAGGAGTTTTCATTGCAGGCTCTGTTACTGTTTCGATAAGTGGCATTCCAAGCCTGTCTGTAAGATAAACTCTATCGTGACCAATATCAGAAACTTCTCTGCAAGAATCTTCTTCTATAGACATTTGAACAATTTTTACTTTTCTATCCTTGTAAGGAATCCAGCCATCAAGTGCATAAATTGCTGTGCGTTGAAATCCTGTTGGAATACTCCCATCCAAATACTGCTTTCGTGCTATGTGAATTTCATCTACAACATTACAGTTGTACAACATTCCAATTCCTATTGCTATCTCAAGAGCATCTTCGTTTATTAAAAACGGCGGAGTGTCATCCATCTCGTAAGTACAAACTGTTTCGCGTTTGATATGATAAATAATATTCTTTTTAGTTTTGAATTCCATCAATGCTGTGCCGTCATAAACACCCATTTCAGAGAGCGTGGGACGCATATGGCGCAAAATTTCCGCATCAAATTCCCTTGTGTATTTTCCCGCAGGGCAACGGCAGAAAAGTTTTTTCTCGGTTAATAGCTGTTGATGAATTTCTAATCCTGATTTGAACCCGACTGTTTTGTAGTCGTCTTCTGTCATTTCGTTGAAAGGTTTGAAGATAAAATCATACATAAGTGAACAACAATTTTTTGTTTGATAAAAAAATAGTACGCTGATAATTATGATGTTTATGATAAACTATGATCATGAATATCAGCGTACCATTGACTTAAACTACTTATTAAACTTTGAGAAATAATCCTTGAACATATCTTTATGAACCATAAAATCCATAATCTTAAGTTTTACATAATCTTCGTGATAAAAGTAATAACCTTTGTCTCCGGTATTCCTAGAACCAGCACCGGAATCTTTAATTAAAAACCAGGTCTTACCATCCAATTCTTCATATCCTATTAAATGAATTCCATGATCATCAGTCGTAGTTTCATTACTAAAACGAAATTGTCTTGAGTTCTCGTCAATATATTCAGATGGAATATCAAATGTTGGAATAACCGCACACTTTGTCCAGCTATCATATCCGGCTTCACTTACATCACCACCAATTGCTAATGTATAACCGTTCTTGATTGCATTCTTAAGAATCTTCATAAAATCATCGAGCGGAACATTGTAATAATCTTTATTGTGCCACCAGTTATCAGGAACTTCATATTCAACTTGCTGCCAATATGGCTGCTGCATATATGAAAGAACATCAACGTAATCATCTACATTAAGTTTTAAATAATTAGTTAGATATTCTTTGGTTGAATACTTCTTTCCATCAACAACAACCTCTGTCGGAGGTACACCGAGATAATGATTTAAAATTGATTTTGTAACGGCAACAACCTCTTCTTCATTCCAGGCATTTATTGTTTTAACATTTTGAAGATAAGTCTGCATTTCTTTTACCATATCGCTATGATCGTGATATTGCTGACCAGGTAATAATCCCGTGCAACCATCTGCTGGAACAGCACCGTACATTTTATAAATTCTTGTAACCGCGTTCGCCTCAGAACCTTCTTCAACAATTGATTTACCGCGTGTGCGTACAAACTCTTTAATTTTTTCAACATACTCCCAGTAAGCAGTATAGATTGGAGATAAACTGACTTGTTTTCCCGTTAAACGATATACTTCTGATTCAAAAAATGAAGTTGTAGAAAAAGACCAACAGGTTCCCGTTTGTCCTTGTGAAACGGGTTCGTTGTGCCAATAATATTTAAACTCTTCTTTGGATTGCGGATAATTCGTTCCTGTAAAATCAAGTTTAAATATTTTCTTTTTTTCTTTTATCGGGTTCTTAAACTCATCCATTTCCTTTTGTATTTCTTTATAGAACCCGTCTTTAGGTTCTACAAAAACACCTTTGTTTTTAGTTTGTGAATTTATGAATGATGATAAAACAAATACTAAAATGGCTAGAAGCGTTATAGAAGTTTTCATATCCTTGCCTTTTCGTAAGTTGATGCAAAAATGATTTAAAATTTACAACTCAAAATTAGGGATAAATGGAAAGAGTGTGAAGTATATATAAAACAATTCCCGGCTAAATTGAAGGAGGCAACAAACAATCCGCCGGGAATAAAAGAACAAAAGCTTACTTAATTAGAATCATTTTACTTGCTAAAACACCAATACCAAAATCGATAGTATAAATATATACATCTGAAGGTGCCTCTTTTCCATCTGTAAACTTACCATCCCAAAAAATTTCGTACGTCCCTGCATCAGAGACATAATATTTAATTGTTCTTACAAGCTCTCCCAATGAATTATAAATCTTCAAAATTACATCAGACTGAATATCTTTTCCAATTGTAAATCTTATTGTTGTTGACGGATTAAATGGGTTTGGATAATTCCCCAGAATTTGAAACTCAGCTGGCTGAACATTTTCGGTGCAGACAATTATCTCATTTTCAACATTTGTGGGATTTCCAAAACTTGTAAACGGAGATATCACACCAAATGCAACACTTAATTCTATTATTTGCTGCTTTATTAGCATTGCTTGGGGTGAATTAGGATCTAATAAATAATATTGAATCAATAAGTATTCAATTTTTTGTTTTGCCCAAACCTTTGGTAGAAAACTATAGCTAATTACATTTGAATCAGCAAGAGCTACTGGGTAATTGTATTGTACATTTTGCCCAAAAGCTTCACCCGTAAGTATAATATTAATGTTTCCGGGAGTTGAATATCTTCCAGATACAATCATTTGTTGTCCTTTGTACAAATTTGGCAAAGGATCGGGAAATATTTGTGTTAAATATTGCGGATCAAAAGATATTGATGTATTTAATAAAACAGGATTTCTTATCTGCTGATAAAAGTTTGTTAAAACATCCTCCAATTCATCGCTCAACAAAAAGGTGGCAAAACCAGAATTATCATTTGAAATTTGGGTTAGTAGCTGTTGATTCACATCTAACCCAATTCCAAAACTAAATAATAAAATGTTTGTTTCTGTAGATTGAATCAATTGATTTATGTGTGTAATAAGTTGACTAATCTCTGTTATTCCATACGTTGGTTGCCCGTCAGTTAAAAAAATAATTATGTTTGCCGTGGAATCGTTAACTGTTGAAAATTGTGGAACTGCCAAATCAAATGCGCCAGAAATGTTTGTGCCGCCATTTGCAGTGATAGATGAAATATAGCTCAATGCTTGGGTCATATTTGTGGAGTTAAATTCAACATGACTAGGTCTGAAGCTTGTCACATTAGAAGAAAAGTCTACAATATTAAATTTATCGCCATCGTTTAGATTTTCAACTATAAAAGTTGCGGCATTTTTAGCTTGGACAATTTTATCACCATACATGCTTCCAGAACGGTCAACTATTAGAGTAAAAACTTTATCAATGATATCCGTATTATTACTTGGGTCTGGCTCGGCTACAAAAACAAAGAATCCATTATCTAATCCATCTGGCACCAAAGAATCTGGGGGAAAAGTACTGAAACTAAATAATCCTAATTCGTTAAGACTGAGAGTATAAAGAACTTTATAGTTTAAATTTGGCAAAGTTTCTGATGATGTATATTCCAAATACGCATAGTTACCATTGTTAGTCTGTTGAGTTGCGTTATGACTAAGAAGTAGGATCGCATCAATAGTACGAGAAGAATTTAATGTGAATCTAAATTCCTGAGTGTTGAAAGGACTTTGTTGAATTAATGTATAATTATTTGGGTATTCAAAATTTACATTGCCAAATGAGTACTTTAAAAATTCAACGTATGTTAATTCGATTGTAACAACTGAATCTGCTTTTAGTGTGTCTAAAATATCGAAATAGAGAGGAACATCTCCCAGATATTGTAAAAGATTTGGATGAGGATTTCCTCCTGGCAGTGATGTATCTGGCGGCTGTGGTGTTATCAATGCTGTTTTCCAAATTCCATTTATTTTCCATTTGAGAGAAACAGCACTAGCCCCTAATGGGAGTGGAAATGCATACTTGAAATTTTTATCAACACCGAAAATATTTCTAAACGATTGTGTTGTTTTAATTAGAGCTATTTGATTTTCCACCTCAACATTAATTGTTGAAGCTTCTACCTTGAGGTATGTTTGATTGGAGGCGTTAACTATACCGACTCCATTAGCAATTAAACTACTTGAAGCAAAAATTACAATTAGAGCAATTACCAACTTTTTCATAAAGGCCCCTTCCTGTTGGTTAAATTGAAGAACTATAATTAATAACTAAACAAAATTAGAATTAAATCGAGACTATTTTAATTGATATTTAATAATTAGGTTGGCAATAACAATTCCCGGCCAGATTGAAGGAGGCAACAAACAATCCGCCGGGAATCTTAAGAGACGAGGACAGCATTACTAATACGATATGTCGCTTATTTCAATCATCTCTGTTTTTTTATCATACTTTTTTAAGTAATCAACAAATTCTGCATTTAAAAACTTCTGATGAGTTTTTTCATAAACCTTTAAATGTTTTTCCACTTGTTTATGTGTAAGGGTGCTCTTCATATAATTTTTCTTTTCATTATCATCAAAGAAGATTCGATAATAAAAAAGCTTTGCAGGTTTAGATTTTGCTTTAGCTGTAACCGGTTTTTTAATTGATTTTTTTACTGGCATTTTTTCTCTCTCCAATTTTATAGTTGGATTAAACTTTTCCGTTTTTCTTAATTACTTCTCTTGCAATAATTCCTTTTTGAATTTCATTTGTTCCTTCGAATATTCTGTTGATACGGCTATCACGATAGATACGCTCGATAGGAAGTTCCTGAGAGTATCCCATCCCGCCGTGTATCTGAACCGCAAAATCAACAATCTTATCTAAAGATTCTGAGCAATAATATTTTACTATTGCAGATTGCCTCGAAATATCTTTCTTTAAATCATAATCAACTGCAGTTCGGTAAACAATCGATTCCATATTGTAAATCATAACTGCCATCTCAGCAAGCATAAACTGTATTGCCTGAAAGTGAGATATTGGATGATCAAACTGAACGCGTTCTTTTGCATATTTTGTAGAAAGCTCAAGCAGTTCTTTTGAAACCCCCATACAAGCAGCTCCTAACCCAAGTCTGCCGGCGTCAAGTGTTTTCATTGCGTAAATAAAACCTCTGCCGTCAGTGCCGATTAAATTTTCTTTTGGTATGCGTACGTTTTCAAAACTTAATGGATTTGTAACACTTCCTTTAATTCCCATTTTCTTTTCGGGTGGACCAACTTTAAATCCCGGAATATTTGTATCAACAGCAAAAAGGCTTATTCCTTTTTCTGTACGTGCAAACAGGGAAATAAAATCTGCTATGCCGCCGTTTGTAATCCAGAGTTTTTCACCATTAATAACCCACTCATTACCAACTAAATCCGCTTTTGTTTTTAGATGGAAAGAATCGGATCCTGCTTGTGCTTCGGTTAATCCAAATGCAGCAATCTTTTCGCCTGAAGCAAGTGGTGGAATAAATTTCTTTTTCTGTTCTTCTGACGCTCCATTAAAAATCGCATTAGTTCCAATAGATTGATGAGCTCCGATAAACGTTGCAGTGCTCATACACCCGCGGGAAATTTCTTCCTGCATAATGCAATAACCAACTTCACCAAATCCGCCGCCGCCATATTCTTCGGGAAATGCAATTCCGAGAAAACCTAGCTCAGCCATTTTTGTGATAAGTTCTCTGGGAATTTTTGCTTCTTCATCAATCTTAGCTGCAATGGGTTTAATTTCATTGTTGGTAAAATCGCGGACCATATCGCGAAGCATGTTTTGTTCTTCTGTAAAACCAAATTCAAACATTGATTGGATGCCTTCTTTTTATTTTCACTTGTTATAGTCAAATAATATTCCACAAGAATTTTGTTGATAAATGTTGAAATAACAATGAAAATCGTAAGTATTTACAATATACTTTTCATATCAAAGAAGCGAAATAAATTCCGTTCTTAATTGTGAGAAGATGAACTATATAGAAATAAAATCTTAATCGCTATTTTACTCATCCCTATTCACAGTATCTGGAGAAAATGCTGGTAAGCAAACCGCAATATATTCTACAGTTCCTTCGTAAGGTGTGCTGTATTGTATCCACTCGCCTTTTGGGGTTAATATTGCAGAACCTGCTTTAACATCAATAATTTCTTTTTCAGTTTTAACTTGTAAAGTTCCTTTTAACACAACTGTATATTCATCAAACTCCGGTCGTTGTCCCGGTTCAACCCAGCCTTGCGGACTTGTCATTTTAGCAATACTAAGTGTTTCTGTTTTTGAGTTAACTCTTCCAAAATATTCTTCAATTATCTTTGGTTTGTTTCCCGAGGCTTTGATTATGGTCGGTGATTTGATGACGATTGGCATTTTTTATTCCTTATTTTTCTTTACACTTACAAGATAAAAGATAACTGATGTTTTAAAAACAGTTTCCGGATTTTTCTTTGTTTGATTTTTGATCTTATCGATTCCTCTTTGATATTCTTCATTAGAAAGATTTGCAAGTTGTGAGCAATGATTTTTATTTAAGAACGGATCGCTTAAAACTTCATTGCCAACTCTTTTATTATGAATTTCTTCAACCACTTTAATTTCAATATCGGTAAACTTTTCTGTCCTTAACAATATCTTTAATAATTTCAAAGAAGGAAATCTTTTAAGATCATTTTCATAAACGGAATCGAAATAATCGTAAACATACCAATCTTTATCAATATGCGGATCAACACCAAAAACAGCCAGCATGCCTTTGGTTGTTAATGTTCGTTTGCACTCTGCAACAAATTTTTCTTTATCCGGAAAATGATGAATTGCATTTACACAAAATATCAAATCAAAAATATTATCTTTAAATGGAATATTAACAGCATCGGCATTAATAAGATTTAGATATGATTTTTCCGCTTTGGGAATTTTCATCATATCAAAGGAATAATCTAAACCACAAATATTTAGATTTTTTTCATTAATCGGGTGAATCCATCGTCCCGTACCACATCCAGCTTCTAAAATAGATTTGTAGTTATTAGTAGAGATTAAATTCTTCAATTCTTTTTCGATATTGACAAGATAATTTGCAGCGTATCGCTTATTATAAGTTTCTGCAATTTTTCCGTAATCTGTTTTTAACATTCTTTTAGATTTAATTATTTTTTCATATCAACTTTAAAATAAGAAAAGGAATACTCAAGATTTAATAAAAATTTTGTTGTAAACAATTAGCATCTTTTTTAGATTTCGTTTGACAGAACAATAAATAATAACTTATTTTTAATAGGAGGCTCTATGAAAAGACTATTTTTAATTTTCATCTCGCTCTGTTTTATTTCATCTACAATCTTTGCGCAGGATAATGAAAAGTTAAAATTACAGGTTGAAAAGATGAATAAAACCCTGGTTGCAGCAATGCTTGCTAATGATACTGAAACTATGATGTCGATGTATACCGACGATATCATTTCAATGCCGAGCTATCAACCAACTGTTAAGGGAATTGCAAAGGTTAGAGAACTTAGTGAAATGCAGGCAAAATCAGGCTGGAAAACAACACACTTTGTTCTTAATATCACAGATATGATTTTTTCAGGAAATATTATAATTGAAATTGGTACTTATGATATGACTATGTCTGGTCCCAATATGCCCGAATGGCTTGACAATGGAAAGTATATGACAATCTGGGAACAACAAACAGATGGCTCACTAAAAATTAAAGTTGAAACATGGAATACAAATACAAATCCCTGGGCTCAAATGGAAGAAGCTAAAAAAGAGGAGATGAAAAAATAAAATAAGTATAAAGTAATTCAGTCATCTTACTAACGCAATTAACTTTAATTGCGTTAGTTATTTGATGACTTAATCTTTTTATCCAAACATTTTTAAGGTAACCAGGTTCTTAGCTTAAAGTTTATCCGTAGTGTAGTAATTTTAAATAGATTTGTCCGCTTGGGGAATAATTATCATGTTGTTTTTATAGAGATTATTAATTTTTATTATGTTTTTAATTGATAAAGTTTCGTAACCTTTTCATATTATTGATAGAGTTTTAACAAATTATAAGTAAAAATAATTCCCATCTTATGAATATTACTTCTATCGGAGAAATTCTTTTTGATATTTATCCGAACCACAAGCGACTTGGTGGTGCGCCGCTGAATTTTATCTATCACGTCAAAAAGCTAACTGATAGTGGAAACATTATTAGTCGTGTAGGAAAAGATGTACTTGGCAACAAAGTTATAAATGATTTAAAACACTCCGGGTTATCGTTTGAATATATTCAACACGATAATCTTCATCCAACCGGAATGGCAATTGTTCACCTTGATGATTCAGGAAATCCAAATTTTAAAATAGATACTGACAGTGCTTATGATTTTATTGAACTAAATGATGAAAATGAAAATTTAATTAATGCAGATACAGATTGCCTTTACTACGGAACACTTGCACAAAGATCCGATCTGTCCCGCAAAACAATTCATTCACTATTCAATCGTGGATTAAAATATTTTGCAGATTTAAATCTCCGCCAGAATTTTTATAATGACGATATTCTTAATAAATCATTAGAGGCTGCCGATTTTATAAAAGTAAATTATGAAGAGATGCACATCTTAAATGATATTATTTTGCAAGGCGAGTACAGCACCGAAAAAGTTGCGAATGAACTTATGGAAAGATTTGAAATAAATATGATTGCCGTAACCCGCGGTAAAGATGGTTCTTCCATTTTTGAAAACGGTAAAAGATATGATCACTCAAATGTTGATGTAAAGGTTCTTGATACAACTGGTGCTGGCGACGCTTTTGCAGCGGTACTTTGCGTTGGATATTTGCATGGGTTGGAAATCCCTTACATTAATAAGCTTGCAAACGATTTTGCTTCAGAGATTTGCCAGTTTGAAGGCGCACTACCAAAGTATGATAGAATCTACGAAAGCTTTAGAGAACAGATGGGATTTTTTTAGAATTTATCTTTTATTAACAAATATATTTTTCGGAGATTAAACAATGAAATATCTGAATTATTTATTATTAATATCTGTTCTGGGTTTCATTTCTTGTAATGAAGATTCTTTAGAAATTGATACAACTAAAGACACGTATCATGATGATATTGCGGATATTACGTTTATTAATGATCATTTCTATTCCACAAACTATGACTTATCTGGAAATGCCGGGTCCCAAATAGATTTACTAAAATTTTCTACAGACGGTAAAAATATTGATGATTCATTTGATTTGGGAATGAATGGACAGGGCTATTTAGCAATAACAAATGATGGAACTGATGTTTATCTTCAATCAATAAATACTTCTTTAATTATTAAACGTTCACTTGTTGGAGAACGAATTTATATGAGCTTGGATAATTTGTCAGGCTCTCAATGGCAAGGAAGCGGTTTGTGTTATAAAAAAGACGTCGACTCTTTGTTAGTACTTTATAAAAATCTTAAAAACCCAATTCAATACAGAGCAAGAACTGTATCAAAACAGAATCCCAATAATTCTGGCAGTGATATTATATTTGATCTAGACAGCGTTGGCACAACAAACCACGGTGTATATGCTATAGAATATTTTGATAGTTCTTTTTACATGCTAGGAGTTAATCGTTCAGGTAAAGATATAATGGTTATCTCGGATTATAATTTTAGCAATTTCTTAATTGAAGAGATTATAGATAGTACCGTTGTTGGTTTATGTTTTAAGGAAAACGATTTGTATTTCAGTTATAGAAATCGAATAATTAAAAAATGGAATAGTTATTAATCCAATGGGCGCTGTGAATGTATTTCCTTAATTTTTTTTTTTGTGATTTGTACGGCTATAAAATTTTTTACATCGAAATATCACCCAACCGGTTACTGACTGCTTAAAGACATATTGCCGAGATATGACAGAATTTACGAAATATTTAAAGAGCAAATGGGATATTTTTGGATCAACCGCAAACTAAATTTTAATTTTCATCCCTTAAATTATTAGGTTTAAATATTTTCATATCCTATGTCTCTCAATAAGCTCATCCGGAATTCTTGTTGGTCGTCCGGAAGAAAGCGAAACAAGTGTATAAAGCATTTTGCCTTCCACACAAATTTTATTAGTTGCTTTATTATAAACCCAAACGTTAATTGTAACCTGTGCGCCGCTCCAATCGCCAACTTGTGTTTTAACCAAAGCTATGTCGCCAAATTTTAATTCACGTTTATATTGTAAGTGGACTTCGCTTGCAAACCAGTTCAATCCTTTGGCAATATATTCTTCCATCGGAACTTTATATTTATCCCTCATTTGTATAAATCTTGCTGTCTGTATGTAATCGAGATATTTTGAGTTATGTACGTGATTGTTCATATCAATATCATCGGGTCGAACTATTATTTCTGTTTCAAATATTGAATTGGTATTAGTCTCTTTATTCATCAATTATATCTCTATAAAATTTTTAAGGAGTTTTAACCCAGCCTCACCTGATCTTTCAGGATGAAATTGCACACCAAATGAATTTTCGTTTTCCATTGAAGAACAAAAAGAAAAAGTCTTTTGACATGTGGAAGTTGTTAAATCATTTTTAGGCAGATAGTATGAATTGTTAAAATAGAACTCTGTGTTATCATAAATCCCCTCAAATAATTTACTTGATTCACAGAATTTAATTTTGTGCAATCCTTTGTGCTCTGATTCTTCCAATTTATCATCAAACTTAACCGAGGTGCCGGGGAAAATTCCGAGACAAGAAATATTTCCCTCGGTTGAGTAATCTGCCATTAACTGCATACCCAATCCAATTCCGAGCATTGGTTTTTTAACTATTCGCAGAACAGAAAAAAGATTAAGTAAATGAATCTTCTTCATCGCGGCAGAGGCACTTCCGCATCCTGAAAATATAATCTTATCCGACCTGCAAATATCAACTTCGTTGCTTGATACTTTATAATCATCAGTAATTTTTTTTATTGATGCTTCAACTTCTGCCGTACAAAGATCACCGTAATCTACTATTGCAACCATTTAATAAATTGAATTTTTTATTAGTGTAATTAAATCCATAAAATTAAAATAAACTTTAATTGTAAAATAATAATGATAGCCGAGTATTTAAATTTGTTATTAGAAAGAATTAGTATGTTTTTTATCTGCATTTTTTTTGGCAATTAAAATGACTGAATGTTTTCAGAACTTATCTTCGAGCTGATAATTTTTTAAAATTAAAACCATAGTCGCTGACTATTTTATTAACAACATCTTTTTAGTCTCAACAAATGATCCAGCTTGAAGTTTATAGAAGTATGTTCCGCTTGATAATAATGAAGCATCAAAAGTTACATTATAAGATCCTGCCGGTTTTTGTTCATTAACCAAAGTCGCTACTTCGTTACCAAGTATATCATAAACTCTAAGCTGAACTCTAAGATTTCTCCCTTCAGTCGAAATGACAGAAGGAATATTATAGCTAATTATAGTAGTTGGGTTAAACGGGTTAGGATAATTTTGTGATAGTTCAAATTTGTCTGGAACATTAATAATCGCTTCAACCTCGTTCGAATATTCATAAGTTCCATCAAAATCTATTTGCTTTAATCTATATAAATATTTTCCTGATGATAAATCATTATCAGCAAAAGAATATGATTGTGTTTCTGTTGTTGTGCCATTACCGTTTATGAAGCTAACTGTTTTCCATTCTTCATTGCTGACTGAAGACTGAGAATTGTAGACTTGCTTTCTTTCTAAATTAAATCCAGAATTATTTGTTTCGGTTGATGTTGACCAGTTAAGAGTTACATTATTCCCATTAACTGATGCACTAAAAGAACTAAGTTCTACAGATATAATTGTTCCTGTTACGGCAAGAACAGCAACGCCTCTGCTTGCACAGCTTATCCATAATTCATATCCATTTTGAATGTTCTTAACTTCGATATCATATATTTGTGCGTGTGGAAGTCCGCCCGTTTGCTGCTGGGGAAAAATTCCGAAGTTTGTCCCGTCAAACCAGCATAAACCATAAACAGATGTTGAATTACTTCCGAAATTTGCAAACCACAATTTTCCATCAGGTGAAACAACCAGTGGAGAAATATTCTCTCCCGGGATTAACGAATTCGAAGGAGAATAAAACTGATATGTACCTGACTCAGCATTGAGTTTAAAAAGCCCTTGATTGCTTCCAACCCAAGCAATTCCATTCAAATCAGCTGCGACTGTGGTCAGAAGATCACTTTGCGGATCAAGTTCTGGAAAATCTGTGTTATATCTTGTGAAGTTGTAAGAGCCGTCCGTCCGTAATGCCTGAAATCCGGAACTTGCCCAAATGGTTGCCGGTCTTGATGGGTCTTTTGCTATTTTATATCCCCAGCCGTTAAACGGAACTGATGTCCAGGTGTTATTAGAATAATATTTTAGGTTATAATATTCGCCAAGACTCCATAACCGGTTTTGTGAATCTTCAACAACACCTTCGGAACGATCATTGGGATAATTTAATGAAGTATAGTTAATTCCATTCCAAGCATGTAAATAATTGAACATTGGATTAATAACAACAGTGCTATTCGAAGGACGATAGTAAATGACTTCAGTATTGTCAGTGGGAAATGGAAATGGATAACCAAGGCCATATGTGTATTGATTGAAACCAATCCATCTTGTTCCATCAAACTTTTGAAAACCTCCAACTCCGGAACCAGCATTTCCTGTCATCCAGACATTTCCCTGATCATCAATTGAAATATCTTCAACCCAATAATCTATCTGAGAAGAGTTTGTGATTCGATATCTCTGCCAGGTACCAGTCTGAGCATCTCGTTTCGCTGTACCGCCAACTCCTGTTGCCCAGATATTTCCATTTTCATCTATATCAATACCATAAGAAAATGATCCATCTTTCCATGCACCAAGATTCTGCCATGAAGCTCCGTTGAATTTCCAGACAATACTGTTTCCATCAACTAACAGAGCGTTATTGTTTCCGTAAGCTTTAAATGACCAAATATCATTTATCAAATTTGTCACTGGCGGTTGTATTGGAGTAACCCAGCTGCCAGATTGAGTTTTATAATCGAGTGAATAAATTCCGGGTGAAGCAACTCTTACCGCCCATAGATTTTGCAGGTCGTCAACACAATCGTTACCGGGCAACTTAAGAGCATCACCTGGGTTACCGTTGTTCGGTAGCTGAGTAAACAATTGTGTATCGCTGTCAAAAACAACAACTATCGATTCGTAACTAGCCCATACCAGGTAACCACCATTGGGTTTTACCTGGATGGAGACATTAATTAAAAATGGAATAAGCGGTGGCCAGTTATTAGCTGTTGTTCCATAACCCCAGTAACGCCAAACATTAGTGTTTGGATTATAATTTACAAGTCCTCCATCACCCCAGGTAACAGAAATTATTGCAGCCCAAATAGAACCATCGGGAGCTATGGCTAAATCTCTGGTTCTTCCTCCTGGATGAATTGAGTTGTTTGCGCCCCAAAATTCCAATGAGCTGCCTCCGATTGAAGGATTAAATTTTAACAAACCTCGCCAGGTAGCCATCCATAAAATTCCATTCGCATCTTCTTCAATATCACTTATTCGTGATGAACCAACATCATTAATGCTTCCGATTACAGGATAATCGACATTGGAATAATTTATCCATCGGTTTTCTGCCTGAATTAATTTTGCGAAACCACCCTCTTCAAAGCCGGGAGAGTAACCTGCAATATATGGATCGCCGTCGTGATCAATCCAGATACCTTCAACATAATCGCCTTGTATACCAGTATTACCGGTGTTGTAATAACGCCAAGAATATTCCGGTGTTTGAGCTATTGAAATGGTTGCTAATAAAAAAAAGAATGAGCAAAATTTTACTAGAGTTTTCACTTAATCTCCACTGATTTTATAATTTGTGTGCTATAATACATAAGTGGAGTTTAATAGAAAAAAGGGACATATTAATTGTAAAAATTTAAACTAAAAAAGGTGATCCTTTCGAATCACCTTTAATTATCTCCTAGTTGGTTGTTTCCTTTTACTTTAGAAACATCATTTTTTTGTTGAAATATGGTTTCATGTTCCAATCCAAACTTAATTAAAAAAAGACCAGATCAATTCTGAATTAAAATCAACAAAATGAATATTATTCTAAGATTATTTTTAATCAGTATTTCGCCTTAGATTATTAAAAATAAAATAATCAGTTCTTAATGTTTAATTTTTCAACAGTAATTTTTCTCTCGGTAGAAACACCTATCAGACTATAAACAGGACACCAGCTGATGAATGCCGTAAATAATGGCACGATTCCTACAAGTCCCAACCAACTCTGATGGTAAATTCCCAAAGCCATAATTGATACTCCGAGAATAATTCTTATTACTCTATCGATATTTCCAACGTTCTTTGTCATTATGTTTTTCCTTTCTATTAATACAAGTATGTAATTGATTTAGTTTTAAAAATTTTTAAACGAGATATTAGTTTATCGATTATTATTTTTCAAAATAATATTAAGAAAATTCTTTCGAATCGCCTTAAATTATCTTCAAGTTGGATATTCTTTTATTTTAGCAGCATCATTTTTCTTACTTGTACTAAGTTTCCGCTTTCTAATTTGTAGATATAGAATCCGGAGCTAAGCCCATTCGCATTGAAGTTAATGCTATGTGTACCTTGTGTAAGATTACCATTGACAAGTGTGCTTACTTCTTCACCAAGCGTGTTAAATACTTTTAGTGTGATAAATTGATTTGCTTGTAAAGTAAATGATATCATGGTTGATGGATTAAATGGATTTGGGTAATTCTGTTCAAGAACAAATTCATCAACAACAACTGGAAACTCTTCCACACCGGTTGGTGAACTAACTTTAGATTGTATTTGTAAAGCTGTTTTGTTTGATGAAGCATCAACTATTGCCCAAACTGTTACTTGCTGTCCGCTTGATAACTGGCTTGCTGGAACAACATTGTGGTTATTATCAATTACAACTGTTTGATTGTTGATTGCATAGTTACCGGTTGGTAGATGAATTGAAGAACCATTTACAGTTCCTGTAAACCCTGTTACTTTAGAAAAATTCATTCCGTCTTCAATTTTTATTCTAAGTGCAAGCAAAGTACTATCTGCATTGCGAATCATTTTTACTTCAACAAATTGATCAATTACAAGATCACCAAATGTTATTGGCATATTTGCATGATTTAGGAAAACAGTATTTGAATCAACAAATACAATCAAACCATTTAACTCAATACTATTTGAATTTATTGCGGTAATTCTTCCGAATATTTCGATGTCTTCATTACCCTCAAGTTTAATTCGTAGGACTTTAGCAGTGGTTACGCCGGTTTTATTTCCTTTTACCTCAACAAGTTGCCCGAGTTGTAAAGATGAATATGAAATAGGATTGTTAAGATGATCTAACACAACAGTTGCACTGTCAACTGAGAAAGTAATTCCGCCCACAACAAGATAGGAGGTTGTAAGTTCACTAATGGTTCCTTTTATCTCAATTTCATTTCTTACAAAATCTTCTATTTTAATTCTGCTGGCATAGTGTGCTTCATCATTTTTTTTGAAGCCTTTTACTTCAACCCACATTCCAACTGATAAAGTAGCTATGGTAACAGGCATCCTGTTGTTATCTAAAAATACTGTGTTTGAATCTGTGGAAAATGTAATTCCGTTTATTGTAATATCTAAACCAACAATGTTTTCAATCTGTGCGGTGAATTCAATTTCATTTTCAGGCATATCTTCTAGCTTTATTCTAACTGCAAGATATGAGCTGTCGGGTTGTCTGAACGCTTTTACTTCAACTCTATCGCCAACTGTAAGATCTGAAAATAAAATCGGCATTCTGTTATCATCAAGTACTACAGTTTGGGCATTTACAAAAAATTCTTGCTGGGCAACTGTCAAACTGTTTGCAGTTAGACTTTCGATCAATCCTGTTATTTCAAGTTCACCATGATGTTGATTGTGATCATCTTCAGTTTTTACTCTTGTTACAAGTAAATCTCCATTTGTTTGTATGTCTGCTTTAACTTCTAGAAGAATTCCTACTTCAATTTGTTCAAAAGAAAATGTATTGCCGTGTCTTCCTCTGTATTCTGTATTTGCATCAACTAAAAATGTAATGCCGTTTATAACAAATGACGCAGTCCCCACTTCTGTAACATAACCTATAATCTCAACTTCATTTTCATTTCCCACACCATCTTCTGATTTTAGTCTGGTGGCAAGATATGTGTTGTCATTTCTAAGATCAGCCTGAACCTGTACCAGATCATTTAGCTGAAAGAATGAAAATGTAACAGTAGAGCCGCCCGGTCCCTTGAATTCTGTACTGGCATCAACATAAACAGTATAACCCTGAACAACAAGGTAATCGGTCCCAAGTTCGGTTATGTTTCCGGTTACTTCAAGGTCGTGGATAGCAAATAAATTTATGCTGCTTATAAGCATAAGAAACGAAATTAGAAAAACTTTGCTGATGTTTAGCAAAGTAAATCTGGAAAGTGTTTGGTGTGTTTTCATGGTGTATTCCTTTTTTATTGTATTTGTGTTTATTGGATCTAGCTTAATTTTATTTTTTTAATTATCGTTCCTTAATGATAAAGTGTGTGTCATAACATAAAAGTGACATTGTGTGCAAACATTTCTTCAATGCCATTAAAAACAGCTGTTAATTGAATAAAAAAATGATTTGTTTTACTTAATGATTGATTTTGTGCGGATAAAGCCGGAATAATTGTTTTATTCCGGCTAATACTTGTTTTAACTTTTTCCGTTATTTTACACTTACAGTGGCCGGTACCGAATTAGAAATAACAATGGTGTAATTCCCATCCTCATCGGCACGGAAATGTGTTGTTACGTTTGGAGTTGTGTTTTCAACGTTTACATCAACTTCATAGTTTGAGGTTGGAACTTCTATATAGGAAGTTTCATTACCACCGCTAATATCATTGATGTTTATTGTACTTCCTGAAGGCGGTTTTAAGGCAACATCTACTACCTGCGTGTTCTGATTCTGTACACGAATCTGCGGAAGTTCTGGATTACAAGCTATAAGCCCAATAAATAATGCGGCTACAATCAGTGCTCTATTCAGATTTTTCATTTTTCTCTCCTTATATTTTTGTTATGTTTATGGTAATTAATCTTAGACTCACAATTCCAGAGTTTAAATTATCTACCTTCGTACATAAGTAACCGGCAATAAAAAAAAGTGACAAACTGTTTTACATTTAATAAACCGTGATACTTCTTTTGTTAATTGCATCACAAAATATTTTAATTTATTAAGGGTGTATTATCTAATCTTTAGAAATTATAGTTTGTTAAAACCGTTCTATAAGGGATGTGAAATAAGAATTTAGGAATAAAAAAAAGGCGAAGCATCGCTTCGCCTTTTTGAATAAGTAATTTCCTTGTTAATTATGATTATGAAAAATATCGTTATTTCAATAGGATCATTTTCTTTGTATCAACAAAAGTTCTTTCGCTGCCAACTGCTTTTATCTGATAAATATATGTACCAGATGTAAGATTGCTTGCATTGAAAGTAGCTTTTTGATATCCAGATTCAATTGTTCCATTAACTAAGGTTGTTACTAATTCCCCAATTGCTGTGTAGATTGATATTGTAACATCCGCTTTCTCTGGAAGTGAGTATTCAATTGATGTGGAAGGATTGAATGGGTTTGGATAGTTTTGATATAAACTATATTCAACCGGAGCGTTAATATCAACTTCTATAATTGGTGAGTATTCATATGTTCCATCAAGATCAACTTGCTTTAATCTATATGAGTATTTACCAACCTTCAAACTTTGATCAATATAAGAATAATTGTTGTTTTCTGTTGATGTTCCTTTTCCCGAAACAAATGAAATGTTTGTCCATTCATTTGATGCATTCAATTTTCTTTCTATTTGGAACCCGCTATTATTTACTTCGGTAGCTGTTGCCCAGTTAAGTGTAACATTATTTCTATCATTATTTGCCACAAAGGAAGTTAATTCAACAGGGATAATTGAAATTTCCATTGTAACAGGAACAGTTATAGTTGAATTTACTGGATCATTGCTTGTAACGTTAAAATCCATAGCATAGTTACCAACAGGATAATCTTCTGCATTAAATGTTAATTCAACATCAACTGAGTTGCCGTTAAACAATGTACCGCTGCTAAAATTGTTTGATAACCAATCCGGCTCTGAAGCAAATTGTAAGGCAAGATTATTTGCAACATAATTTGCATTATAAGCAACCTGTAATCCATCGTTACCTGCAGCGTTTTCAATTCCCACCGTTGCAGAATTAAGAGTCGCATTCATGTTGTTATAGTAAACTACAATTTTTCCGTTTTGATGGATTACAACCTGAAATGTCAATGATCCTGTATTGCTGTATTTGTGCCATCCTGTAAACTGGATAATAAATTTATTTCCATCCTGTTTATAATGAACGGTTCCAGATGAAACACCGTCAAGATCATCCCAGAAAGGAGCTATATATTCACTTGGAACTGCTGTATTTGGTATCTGGGAATTTGTAAAAATGTTTGTGTTAATTGTATTAAAAAGTATTAAGCCATTAGAACTTATATAAACCTGGCTTTTTTGTTGTCCATAAAATTTAAAATTAAATCCTAACGAAAAAGGTCCGGCATAACCTTCGTCTTTAGGATCAAATGTTCCAGTTGCAATCCAATTATTTACAAGAGTGCCTGATGAAGTGATATCACCCCAAACATACTGTGGTCCGTTTGGTTCATTACTGTCTATCCATTTGTAACCGAATAAATCTGGTCCGCCGCTTCCATCAAAGCTTAATCCATTTATTTCTTCCGGCTTATTTTTTAAAGAAAATTCTAATTCATCTGAAAGTTCATTGTATTTCGGTAATAATCTTGTACTAATTACACCATCTGGAAAAGTATTGTTTTCAAGTGTTACTGAAAAATTTAATGTCGATGGATTTACCGAGATATTAGAAATCGTTACAGTATCAACGACAACATCCATAGGATTAAGGATGTGATGTAAACTGCTTGGTGTTACTGAAATTTGTGGAGCTGCTAATGTTGTACCGGTTGCACTGTTTGATCTTGAAGACCAGTTGCTCCAAACATCTTTTGATTTAATTGAGAAGTAATACGGTGTTGCAAAACCCAAGCCTTCAACAAGATATGATTCCATTCCACCAGCAGTATCTGGTATCGCTGTAAAAGGAAGTTGTGTTGCATTGTAAAAAGTTGTTGAATCAATAATTGATGAAGTGGAAAACCGAATATCATATCCTCTTACACCATTCATG